>ERZ1740052.749-NODE-749-length-10848-cov-8.559344_pt1 | contig 10848 bp, 6 predicted proteins | sample MGYA00581750_ERZ1740052 | MGnify/ENA primary metagenome ERZ1740052 (study PRJEB43018, sample SAMN04849743) | marine metagenome | isolation source: floating plastic debris | place: Pacific Ocean | collected 2008-08-30 | study: EMG produced TPA metagenomics assembly... | reverse complement strand
AGCGAGCCGAGCGAGTGTAGGCCAGGGACCATAGGCCATATGACCTATGACCTGGCTCATCATCAAAGTGAAACCATATTTTTGTTTCATTGAAATAGAAACCACAAAGTGTATCTGGTCTCTGTTGATATAATACTAACATTTTCTTATTTAGCCATCACTTAGTAATGTAGAAATATGACCATGCAAACAATCTTCCAGGTCAGGCACATTTTTGAGTGAGAGAGGTGTGAGAAGTTTTCTATTTCCTTTGATGATTTATGGCATAGACAGCTGCCACAGCTGAATGAAATACTGGTGCTGATTGATGAAAGATGACTGCTAATGTGCCACAGTGAGTAACCAACTATATTTCACAGTCTTATGGGAGTTAGTGTAAGTCCAGCCAGTGGAGTGGACAGCACAACAACATCATCATAAAGAAGAATAAACAAATAAATTAAGATAAAATAAGAAGATAATAAATTTATATATATGCTATTGAAGCACAGCTCTTTCCACTCTTTCACTTTCAGAAAAGAAACTAGGCACTAGGGCTCTCTTAGTTCAATTCAACCTACAACTACCTGATTTGAGATGATTTTTCTAAAAATGAGTATAGTAAAGTAAGACACACTATTTGGGATAAATGGACGGGGGTTCAAATCTCACTAATCTATTCTACTGTTAAGAAATCTTTCTTTTTTAGTTGAACCTTGTTTTATTGTAGGCCCGAAACAATCAAAGGAGAGAAGCGATTATGGTTGCTTGAGTACAAAAGGCTTTTTTGCCTGTAAAATCACCATACTTAACTCAGCCCCATTGATTGATTGATAAATAAATAGGGATGCATTTTGCAGTTTTTGTTGAGACTTCCCCATTATCAATACCATTGTTTGTTTTATAGCTGGACGGAACCAATATTGCAAAAGCTTGGTATCCATACCCTACGTCCTCACCAGCACCGGTTTGTGTCCCTTCTCGAGTCTGGCGATGACTTCTGTGTTGTACTACCTACAGGATATGGGAAGTCTCTCTGCTTTACAATTGCTCCATATCTCAAATATCCAGGTAAGTGCGTGGCTGATTTGTTCAATTTGTTTCAGTAGGATTATCTAGATGTTTGATATGCGTTTACCTGAATATCAATTACTCATCATTATTCGCAGACCAATTTTGATATTGCGTTAATCAAATATCAATTTTTCAGTGAAAACTCTATTACAAAAACATTAAAATTTGATATGACATATTAATTAATGGTGTGTGAACTGTTCAGTGTATTATCTTGTGTTTTGTCTTACTTTGGTCTGGCAGGATATCTGACATGGGTCTGATAGTTGAGATGTAAGTCTCATGGTTAAATAAGCTTCACCGATTTTGCACCCCAAATTATGGTTGTACATGTATATATTATAGTTTCAAAACGAAAGTTTACGAATAGTGTAAGCACAATTCCGCATGTTAAACTAATCATCTTTTTATTTGCAGTTCTCGGTAGAGTGATCGTGATTATTCCACTTGTTCGGCTTGGCAAGCAGCAGGCCTCTAGTCTTAGTAATGTGTCAGACCATGCTACCAGATTGAAACGCTCTGGATTAGCAGCAGTGTTCACAGATAAGAAGGATGAGCTGGTGAAAGCCATAAAAGATGAGTCAGTGCTCTACATCTTCCTATCACCTGAGTTAGCAAGCAGTCATTTACTTGACCTACTACTAGATCTTCCCTCGGCTGACAACGACAGATTTACCCACATATTTGTGGATGAAAGCCACTGTGTGGTGAAATGGTTAGTATTTTCGGCAATCTTCTTCATAACTGCTATCTCTGTGCAGTCACGCTTGATGAAAAGTATTCTCTTTGGCCATCTTAGTTTTCATTAATGTACATGTATATCGACAGCTGTGGCTGTAGAAGATGCTGAGTAACGATTTGGTCTGAAGGCGCTGGTTGGCTAGAAAAATCAAATGTTTAGTTTTAGTGAAATGATGTGCCATGTCTCGGGCTTCTTTGCTTGAAGAAACAAGTGATATGTCTTAGGTGGTCTTAGCCAAATATATTTCTAGAATTGATATGACTTGTATTATTTTCAGGGGTCAGTCTCGTGGTAAAGGCTCTGTCTTCAGGAAAGAGTATAATCAGATTGGAAACCTCAGAGCAGCGATCCCAAAGGCAATTATGGTGGCATTGACTGCGACAGCACCCCCTGCTCTACTGGCCGGAGTTCAGAAATCCCTTAACATGTCTTCTGAGTGTCCTGTCATTCGGATTTCTCCTAACAAAGCCAATATCAAGTAAGTTCAAAATTTGAACAATGAATAATACATTCGAACTACATCGCTACTCATGTTAGGGTGTTAACAACAAAGCTTATCTACAGTCCTATTGTTGTAAGAATAATATTGCAATGTAGTCAGCTGATTTTGTCTGTTTGAGAGGGCAAGGAGTTGACTTCTCTATGATACCTAAAATTCAATCAAAAGAATTTCTCTCAACAGTTCGCTCTCACAGTAGGATTATCTACCACCATCAACTCTTTCGATCTTAATTAATGCACTGGTTATAATAGTCAGTTGTGAATTGCTCGTGTCACCAAGTACAAATCAATTTTTATAAAAATCCCAATTTCCTTCAGGCATGTCTAATTGTACAATTGAAGTTTGTTTTCGTTATCAACAGGCCAAACATCGTGTTGCATTGTTGTTTTACCGATATATATGACGCGGATTCTGGCAGTTGCAGTAGGCTAATTATGCAAATTTTTGCCAGCCTTTTTTGCTGACAATACCGCAACCTAAACATTGTACGACCGAAAAATTTGAACTTAGAAGAAGTGACGATCATGTTTTAGAACCACAATTGGTCTTTTATAGGTACTGCTTGCGAAGACTGAAATCAGATGGCTTGCTAGAGGCATTTGGCCCACTGGTGGAGAGTGTCCAGTCAGCTCCAGAAAAAGCGGAGAAAGTGCTCATATTCTGTAGACAGTGAGTTCATCAACAAACTGACTCAACCAACATTTTAAATGCGATTGCACACTGTAACCTGGTGGGACAAATTTCAAATTGATCAGAGCTTTTGACAGTCTTTATTATTATTGATGGTACCCAAGGCTGGGGTTTGTCCTTTTGACTCACTCGCTAGCTGGATGTAATGATTCATTCCATGCTTACTGCCTAGAATCTAGAGTCACAATTTTATGCTAGTCTTTTACAGCGTATATATACATTTATATTATATATACAGTGTATATATATATATATATATTTATACATGTAGATTTATTTACATTTTCTAGGCTCAAGCACATTGGGCAGATATACTGCTTTCTGAACGCAAGATTACCACCAGGCTGTGTTCAGATGTATCACAGGAAGGTGAAAGAGACAATCCAAGACTCTATTGTAAATGACTTCATGTCAGACACATCATCGCTAAGAGTGATCGTCTGCTCTTCCTCATTCAGCATGGGTAGGCTCATAAGCTTCTCTTTTTACGCTCTTTATGCAGTCTATGAGGTAAATAAATAATTTATAAATAATAACTATTGATTTTAATTATTGTTGAATTTTTGGATAATTAAATATCTCATAGAATAGACATGTTTCAAAATAGACAGCTATTCTGCCCTCCCTACTATAATGGTTTTCTGCGCAAAAATAGCCTGGTGGAGCAAGTAGTTGGATCATTCTACATAGTAAGAACTCATTGAGCAGAGCATGAATTGTTGTTTGAACCATAATAATGATGTTAGCATTGTAAATTGATCAAATTATATTAACTTAAGGTACTGTTTGACATTGTTGTATGGTCCACCAGTCCAGATCTTGAAAAAAATGTCTTTGTTAGATCCTTGAAATGAATGGAAAGACTCAATGTGCGTTTTTTTTTCATTCCTTACAGGCATGGACCTGCCTGGATTGTGCAACGTATATCACTATGGTATGCCTTCCACATTAGACGATTACGTTCAGGAGGTGGGGAGAATCGGTCGATCTGGAGAGCAGAGCTACGCTGTGCTCCTTGTTCACAAGGACAGTAACAAAGGTGCCAATATGTCACAGGAATGCAAAGATTACTCAATGACAGCAGGATGTTTGAGGACAAAGATCATGCATTATTTCTCAGAAGAGAAAACACCTCAATCCCCTGATACATGCTGTTCGCCTTGTCACATGTCAGCAATGTCTTGGGGCCAGTGTGACCATGATGGTATAGCATGTCAATGTGTAAAGTGGTCTATCTCAGATAAATCTATGATATCCCCACTAGATTCTACTCCATGTCAAACTGAATCATTAAAGCTTATTGTCCGTGATCCAATACCTGATCTGCAGGCCTTCCGTGCTGAACTCCAGAAACTAAGCTCTGACAAAAGCAGCTTTTTGCCTGACCATGTTTCCTCACAGATATATCCCGAACTTCTTGACAATGTAATGTTAAACCACCAGTACTGTGCTAGTGTAGCTGATATTCAATCACTAGGGACTTTCTCATCCAATACAGCAACCACAATTTATTCTATACTAGACAGTTTTAGTCCGAGATATAGCCATGTTGATGCAGAATCACATAGATTTAGTGTAGATATTGCTGTTGAATTTTCAGATGAGGATGATGACTGTTGATGGAATTGTTTGGGATCATTTCTAGTTCAGCGAAGCTTAGCTCTGCGACTCGGGTTTACCCAGTCATTGCACACAGAATCCTTCGTTGCCAGAATTGATGGTGCAATGTATACCCTATACACAAAAAGTATTCATCAGTATAAAATTTAGCCATTTTCGCTGCTAGACGTAGCTAATTTCAAATGTAGCTAAGTGGAAAAATTTTACTTAAAAATAGGCGATTAATCGGGGGAAACGAGAAGCGTGAAACGTTTTACTAGCTAAAACAGTGTAGTTTTTGGAGTTCAGTACAAATGTAAGTAGCTAATTCAACTGCTAAACATACAAGAGTGAAAATTTTTACTAGCTTAAATTTGTGCATCTTGGTAGCTTCATTTTGGTTTCCTCTCCACCTCCTTGCCTTCAAATCACAGATATCACTATCAATTTCACATGTTTTACCCTGTATTGCCAATGATACATTACCACAATAATGACACAACTATAAACAGTTTTATGAATCGCTCCTTGTGAGGGACAAAATAATATTGATGGGTAGCAAAGTTTGTTATTTTTTTTAATAATCGTTTGTTTTAGACAAAGCATGTCACAGTTTCATTTTTTGTTCATGTATTTACTGTATGGTAGACTGTATGCAGCTATACTGCGTAAGCATACACTGTAAAATGACTCGTTCAATTCTCTCTTGAACTACTAGAATTCGTCAATAAAAAGTTCGACCTACCCACGTAAAATCCTCAGATTTCTTCAGACAATACAAATAAGTATCAAAAATGAGCAAAATTTGGGCTATAAAAATATTCGAGAAGCACTAACATGAATTGTATTATGACATCAATATATTTTCACAAAACAAATAGACACATGATTGTAATAAATCTGTACAATCTTACATAATTCTATGACTAGAGGAAAGTTAACGCTCTCCATAATATGCTAGGTATGTCAGACCAACCAAGAATGATGGCAGCTAAATAATTACAAATGGCAATCAAACACCTCTTACAATCTATTAATACTTATAGAATGGTTTGTCTTTCATCTCTGTCAACTTAGACAAGAGCCATAACCTGAACTTTGTCATGTCCATCTCTTGGATTGGATCTATGCATGATTTAGCTAGTTGTCTACTATACAGTTTGGCTGAACCTGATTTGTCATAGACATTGTGAGAAGAAAGAACTTTGGTGATCTTTCTACAATCAGCTAAATATTTCTCAGGGTCAGCCTTGTGCTGCTTCTCGTAAAACTCTAGCTGAAAACTTTTACGGAAAGCATCGAGTGTTTCCTTGACAATATCCTGGGCCTGTGAGATTCTATTTAGGACTTTCTCTGAGATCTCTCCCTGGCTGACCCTAAAGTTTTCCTTAAAAAATTTATTGGAGTGCTCTACATCCAAGTCCACAGGAATGTTAGTGTTTTGTTTTCCGAGATTATTGACAAATCTCTCTTGCCTAACCAGGGTGGCCATTCTTGGCGACAAGAAAATTTGTTGTTGGGCACAGAACTGAAAGCTTGCGAGAGCGTATTTTGTACAGTGCAACTGAGTGAAGTATAGCATCATGAACTTGATAAGCTTTGCTATGGTATTACCATCCCCCATATCTATGGAGTGATCAAGCATGCGCTTGAGTATGAGCATTCTTAACAACTCTATGGTATGAGAATAGACTTCACTGATGGCTACTGTGTCATTTCCTGGAGCTTCTAACTGCAGACCTGGATGCTTGCTGCTGATGTGGTTACGAAGTCCGACTGCAGTTTTGTATTCCCTTGATGATGTACACGCAGGGCATCTACTGTTGTCCGGTACTGTACGAGCAGGTGTGAATAGATCAGTTACTAGCTTCTGTAGCTCCTGTTTCACTAAAATGAATCATTAATATTATGATGCAAACACTTATGAAAATTCCAAGGCCATTGATAATATGGAGCTCAAACCTCGTCTGTACACACCTTTAGAGAGATGAAGCTGCATTACTACAATATTATTGGAGGTTGCCCTTCCAATGTCAGAGAGAGGATAATCCTGAAAATCTATTAATTAAACTATTTGTGAATCAAAGTCTTGCATTTCATTTTATTAACCAAACAGTGGGTGACTCCAGATGACTTTTTTGTATCATAGTCATATGAAATATCATAGTTTACTAAAAATCCACAACATATCCTTAAAGGGAGTACTATGTGCATAAGGTATTAAATTTAGTATGAGAAAAGGAGTCGGCTGGTACCTTGATCAGATGTGAGGTCATCTTTACTAGTCAGATTTTCCTCTGCATATGTTATCAGATACCCGTCTAACACTTTATCCAGAAATAAGTGCACTGCATGGTAGTTCTTTGAGATGTCAGGACTAACTTGATCACTTTTCAGTATTACTTTCAAGGCACTCAAACTCATCTGGTCTCGACAACAACCCCTCTCAAAGAACCTATCCATGATAGCCTGGAAAAGATAAATATCATAATGGGTAAAACTTTCGGTATCAGTGTCACCCGATGTCGCTTGAAGGCTATATTTTTAAAAATCATCACTATCATCATGCAATTCTTTTTTCAAAATTCAATCGTATCATCGCAACGGACTTTGCTCAATTGAGCATGTAAAAAGTTTGCAATTATAACACAACTTATAAGCGGTGAGTAATATCTGTTCTTAGTGGTATTGTACGTGGCAATGAATGGAATGCTTAGGGATGAGTTTTAGTCTTACTTTGCACCAGCGCATCTGTAGATGGAAGTCTGCAAAGGTTGGTATAAACTTGGGGCAATCTGGGTCATTAGCCATAGCTGATAAGGCTGACTGAGTCCTTTCATATGTAGCCTGATCACCGCGATAGACAGTCTGAAAAACAGAGCATATTATACATTAAACAGCAAAAAAGGATTTCAGTAGTCGGAAAACTCACAATACAACGCCCACAATATGGATGTCAAATTCATTGTCTGGTGGGTCTGTTTAACCATTGGGCACTAAAGATATTTGCCACTGGCTTTTGTTCTCTCAGCAATACAGCATAACCAATGTAGCAGTGTGTAATGCAGTTAATACAGATTTAGCTGTTTTGTTATAAAAAATACAGATAGAGGAATGCCTACCCGAATGTTATGGTCCTCACTGGGAAACTGAGAGCAGTAAGTGAGAATATCCATCATCTCATCTGTATGAGTTTCATTCTTGTTCAGAACTCCCAAGTGTGCCTGTAAGAAATAAAAGAAACTCTTTTGATGCACATTTTCCACAGCAATTAAAGTATAATAAGTCAGAGTTTTTAGTACTTGATGTACAGTTATGATCTGTTGAAAATATTGTACATAGAGAGCTTATCACACCGCCTGTACTCATACATATATATTTTACATTCCCTGTTACTTCCTTACCCTACTTATTCCCAGTCTGTTAGTAGCTACATGTGGTCACACATGGAATCATCATGAATCATAATTGTTGTAGTCACACAGACTTTGGGTTTACTGAATAATATGGAAGTCGAAGCTTGATCCACACCCTGTATAGTATACAATAAACACAATGCGTTGCCTTATTAAAATACCTTTTCTGATTTGAGCTTCATCTCAGCTGAGAACTCGTGTGGTGTATCACTACTAAAAGGAGCTGCTAGATCTTTGAGACGTTCAATCTTTGACCACGTTTGAGCTATCATAATCTCAGCCAACTCTTTGAGGCGGGCTCCCTCGTCTGTGTTTACAATGAACTGCGACAGATCAATGTCATTGACGTCAGGTACAGTTGGTGGTTCATCACTTAAATTGTCTACCATAATACGTGGTTTATAGAGAGCGTTATTGTACATATGCAGATCTAGATTAGATTTCCCTTCCATCTCATGCCTCTTCTTTATCCGTTTGTCCACATTGTCTCCGCAGTGAGAAACATTGAGACCTTTCCACGTTCTTACACGAGCTACAGATTTTTTTGCAAAAGAGTCCAAAACTCTGTTGATTGTTTGGTAGGAAACAGTGTCATAGGTCTGATTAAATTCTCGGATGGATCTTTTAGTCATCCCTGCACGCGACATCCGGAGGCCGTTGATTTTTGATAGTCCATTCAAGTTCTGTTTGTATATGTTCAATATCTTACATATAACTGTAACTAGGCCGAGGTGTTTCTGCTTAGAAAACTTCCGTTTTCGAGACTTTTTACTCAAGCTGTCCTTTAATAGTTTCAGCAGCGTAGGGGTCCTGACAAATAAAGAAGCACATGGCAATATAACAACTACTCGAAACCTGTCATACACAATACAATGCTGCAATGGTGTTAGTTGCACCACTTGCATAGCTGATCGACAGAAAATATACATTCCCACCCATATTAGGTAGGCATTGGCCACATGACGTCACCGATTCATAAGTAATATGACGTCATGCACTCAGATGAAGTTCAGACTGGTACACAAACCTCAAAAAGTGGGCTTGTGTAATTTTATCTAACTAGTGAATGTGCTGTCACTTTCACATGTTCGCATAAAAGCTTATCTAAACCTGTTTATTATGTATTTTATATTACAGTACAACACAGTCAAACTTGTCAAACACGGCCTACTGTGGTTGCAAGCATTATAAGCCTATTTAATTTTATTTTGGTTGTAGCATGCAAGAGAAGTAAAATCACATATAAATGTTTGACAAGTACCAAAATGATGTTTTATTATGTCTGGCTGGTGAAATGTGAAAAAAGTGTCCACGCACCACAGAATCAAACTTTGGGCGACATGATTGGGACACCACCACTATACCAACTGAGCTATGACATATAAATAACGCAACTCACAAATATCGCAAATCTTACTCATCAGATGAGAGCCTGGTTTTTCGACCCAGAAAAAGGAGAGCAAAGAGACTTGCACATTCCATTAGTATGACAATGCATTGCATTTTGTAAAAAAGACCCTGTGGCCAGCGCAACCAGCCTTGTCACGTTGCCCTAAAACAAACCAGGCTACAGTGTTGTAGTAAGGTAATTAGATCTACCGGAATGTCACCATTATCTGCTTGATCTCTAAGCCGCCGATCCAAATTCTGAAAATTACGCTGAGATACTGGGAAATTTTATTAACACCACGGAGCAGAGACACTATAAAATGTATAAATCTTGCCTCAGCACCCTTGTGGCTTCCTAGAAATTGATCACAACATCCTTTCAGCTTGACAAAACCAAATGTTCCCCACCTTTCAAAGAAAAATCAACCAAGTTTGTGAACAGATGGCTAAAATCTGCCATATAAACTTGATATCATGGCTCCCTCACGATAGCCTGAATTTGTCATATTTGAAAATTTGAGCCTGTGCCATATCCAAAATGTGTGTTGGTTATACTTCGGGTTTAGAAACATCATAAAGGATAAAGAACCAACGGCATAGAAATAAGGAACTACTGTACCATGCTCTATACAATCATCTATTCCTAAAGTTGCCAGTGGTACGTGATAAAATCGCTGGCATAACTTGCAATGTATTGAATACATGATGTCTGTAGTACAAAGAAAGAGTGAGTTACCTTGACATCAGTTCTATCTCGATGTTATCAGCTGTAAGCTCAGACAAGTCATCAGTTCTCAAGATCGAAGGACCGTACTGGAATCCTGCTATCGATTCAAGCTCATTACGTAGTATGCTTCAAGAAATTTCATAGATACAAAGGTTAGGCTACACCTTGGCTGTAAGCTAGAAACGACATGGTTTCAGCCCAACATACTGAGCTAATAGTACATGATTTTCCCATCGCAGTATACCAGTCAACATACAGCACACAATATTTAAACCATTTACCTAAGTACATTGTTGCCGAGGCTGATTGCAGTTTGTATTAAACAATCATCATGGTTGAGCGTTTTGAGTTTCTTTGTGGACTTTTCAACTTTTCTACCTACAACTGGCAAGATTGAAAATATACACAGAGCAGTTAATCGCTACAAACCTGTTCATTTTTCACGAATCCAGCGTTGCAGTTTTTTGCCTTAAATTTGTCTGATAAGACAACTTTACCTAAAGCATTACAGATTCAATATCTCAAACTCAATCAACACTAGTGCCCTAAACCTGATGAGGGATTATGTTGTTCTCATTACCAAACACTCACTTTATAACATTCTGAATACAGTCACAGCTACTAGTTGATCTGGTCGTCTGCTGAGTGAGAGACCTGACTGCTGACTGAGAGCTGCTGGTCGTCTGCTGAGTGAGAGACCTGACTGCTGACTGAGAGCTGCTGGTCGTCT
>ERZ1740052.748-NODE-748-length-10873-cov-18.953873_pt1 | contig 10873 bp, 5 predicted proteins | sample MGYA00581750_ERZ1740052 | MGnify/ENA primary metagenome ERZ1740052 (study PRJEB43018, sample SAMN04849743) | marine metagenome | isolation source: floating plastic debris | place: Pacific Ocean | collected 2008-08-30 | study: EMG produced TPA metagenomics assembly... | reverse complement strand
ATTTAGCTGAATTATGTACCTCGGTGGGAATTATGGAACTGGGGTTTTTAGTTGAAAGTGCTTCTCTGTCAGAACTTTATCAAAGGTGTGCTACTCAGCAGATAGTTATTTCTACTTTGGAAAATTTGGAGGTGCTATTAGGTGAACTGAAAAATAATCCTTTAGTCGAAGGTTGGGAAATATTACCGAATAAAGAGAGCGTCAAAATAGATTTTTCTGGAGGAGAAGAAGATTCTGCTGATTTATTACGTTCTTTAGTTAACGCTGGAATTCCTTTAACTGAATTTCACTCTACCCAAGAAGATTTAGAAAGTATTTTTCTTAAATTAGGTCATAAACAAGCTAGTTAACAGTGAACAGTGAACAGTGAACAGTGAACAGTTATTAGTAACTATCAAATTTTTAACTCCTAACTATTAACTCCTCACTCCTAACTTTTAGCAACTATAAACTATCAACTATCAACTATCTAATATCATGCTTAATTTAATTGATAAAATTGGCGATTGGAATCCACAACTTTTAAGGGAATTAAAAGGTCGTCTCAAACCGTTTCCCGTCATTATCGCGATAGTTACATCTCTTGCTACTCAATTGATTATATTTCTAGCTCAATTTCGAGATTTTCCTGGCGAAAATTACAGAGCTTATAGTAAATATTGCAAGGTCAGAGACTTACGAAAAATAAAACCTGAATTAAGATACTGTCCTACTAATCAGATTGATATGCAATTGTGGTGGAGAGACCACTGGGAATATATGTTTTTAGCCTTGAGCATAATTTTTATTTTGACCCTGTTAGTAGGAGGAACTTATCTAATTGTTAATGATTTATCCCAAGAAGAACGCCGAGGTACGCTCAATTTTATTCGTCTTAGTCCGCAATCAGAAACAAGTATTTTTATCGGTAAATTATTAGGGGTTCCAGTTTTAATTTATCTGGTGTTGCTTGCTGCAATTCCTTTTCATATTATTACTGGAAAACTAGCAAATATAGCTTTTAGTCATATTTCACTATTTTATTTAGTGCTTCTCGCTAGCTGCATTTGCTTTTATAGTATTGCTGTTTTATTCGGAATATTTGGTGGTTCCGCACTTGCTGGATTTAAACCTTGGCTCGCAAGTGGCTTGGTTTTGATGTTTTTATTTATGACCGCATTAATGAGTGATAACAATTATTACGACAATAATATTGGTTTTTTAAAAATATTTAGCCCTATGGGGATTACCGATTACTTATTTCCTAATCTATTCCGCAGCAGATTTGCATCATTAAATAGATTAGAATTTTTTGGCTATTCTTTGGGAGAAAATGTTTTTTCTACAGTAGCAATTCACTTATTTAATTATTCTGTATGGACTTACTGGGCTTGGCAAGGACTAAAACGTTGTTTTCGCAATCCTAAAGCAACAATTTTCAGCAAAAAACAAAGTTATTTGATTGTGGCTAGTTTTGAAATCATCATGATTGGATTTATACTATCAAATAATTTTACAAATAATCGCCGGTTATGGCATCAAATTGAAAGTTTTTACGCTTGGAATTTACTACTATTTGTGGCGTTATTCGCAATTATTTTACCCTCAAGACAAACTGTACAAGACTGGGCTAGATTTAGATATCAAAAAGTTAGGTCAGCTAAAAATTCTCTCAATAAATCCCTACTTTCAGATTTAATTACCGGTGAAAAAAGCCCGGCTATTTTAGCAATCGCAATCAATTTATTAATTGCTGCAAGTGCTTTTGTGCTAGTTATATTGAACGTCAAATTAAAGTTTTTATTAGGTGATTACCTACCTTTAGCATCCTTGGGCATATTGTTGTTTATCACCTCAACAATTATTTACGCTACAATTGCTCAAATTATGTTGATGTTGAAAAACTCAAAACGCCATTTGTGGGCAATGGGAACAACTGCTGCTGCAATAATCTTGCCAGTATTTATTATATCGATTCTAAATGTTCAGCCATTAAAGACAGACTATATAAGTAGCATTGCATGGCTATTTACAAGTAGTTTTTGGTACGGTGTAAAAAATGCGAGAATCAGCACTGTTTTCGGTGTTTTTATTTGCCAATTAGCCATTGCAGCTTTATTAAATTGGTATTTGATTAAACAAGTTAAATCTGCTGGTGAATCAGCAACTAAAGCGCTATTTGTAAACAGTTAACAGTTATCAGTGAACAGTTATCAGTGAACAGTGAACAGTGAATAGCTATCAGGTAAATTATTGTTTGTAGTAAGCGATTTATCGCTATTCCTAACTCCTAACTCTTAACTCCTAACTCTTAACTCCTAACTCCTAACTCCTTTACTTAAGCGCTTTCTTAACTAATTCTGCAACTTGGGAGGGACGTTGTGCTACTGGTATTTTGGCTCCTTTGAAAGCTTTTAGTTTACTTTTTGCTGTACCAAACTCTCGATCTCTTCCGATAACTGCTGCTAATGTCCCTGTTTGTCGCCAATGTTTTGCTGGTGGAGCGTGTACTCCAGCGATGTAAGCAATGACTGGTTTATCAATCATTTCTGATATGTAATTTGCTGCTGCTTCTTCACGTCCACCACCTGGTTGACCAACCAAAACTATGGCTTGAGTATTTTCGTCTTCGTCTAATATCTGTAGCCACTGGATGAATGAGGAACCTACAACTCCATCACTACCTATACTTACGCTCAGCGACTGTCCTAAACCAACTCGGGTTAATTCCCAAGCAATTTCATAAGTTAAGGTGGTACTTCGGCTAACTATTCCAACTTGTCCGGGTTTGTAAAATTCGCTGGGATGGGTACCTAATAAGATTTTTCCCGGTACAATAATTCCCGGACTATTAGGTCCTACTATTATTGTTTCTTCTGCTTCAGCTCGACGAAATAAATTTACCATGTCTAGTGGAGGTACTCCAGGAGAAATGATAATTATTTGAGATATACCAGAACCCATTGCTTCTAATGCTGCATCTAACACTTGAAAAGGATGTACGCAGATTATTGCGGTATGAATATCCCCAAATTTATTTACTACTTCCTCCACTAAATCAAATACGGGTAAACTATACTGCTCGCTCCCCCCACATCCGGGTTCAACTGCTGCAACTAAATTGGTACCGTATGCTTTCATTTGAGAAATGTGAGTTGCTGAAATAAACTCACTGAAACCCTGGATGATTACTTTACTGTCTGGCGTTAAATTCATAAAAAAGCATAATAATTGGAGAAGAATAGCCTTTGAAGTCAACCAAGAAACTTGATTTCATGATTTCTCTAGAGTCGAGATAGCTAATCAGATAAGACTGATGTTTGGTTCAGCCTTCAAAAAAGAAACATCTTAGGTTAAGATAAGATTATCAATAAATTAAGTTTCTCTGTTTCGTAGTTAGAAAATAAGGATTATACCTGATTTCAAGTTAAGGGTGTATGTTGCATTTAGCATTCTACAAGTTTGTATTAACGATAGGGCAATATAAAGCTTTTGTATTAGAGTCTATTCTCGCTGCTAAAACCCTTGTATCTTGTCGAATTAGCTTCTGACCTCACTTCATTTAGCTAATAGTTTTCAATTAACCTAATGCATACAGTCAGCAAAGATGCTACTTGCATTAATTACTCAGAATTACAGAAATTTAATTTTAAAAGCATTATCTGATTTAAGTTCTTAATTAATCAATAAAAACTTTTTCTAGTGAGTGTGCCACTAAACAACATGATGATAAAATTAGTTCTCTGCCCGTATAAGAAAGCGAAGAATTATTATACTTAAGAAAATAATACCTTATTAAAAGCGCTGAAATGACAATTCAATAAGGTAAATGATATTACAAAAAATTAATTTTTATGCCTCCTATGTAAGAAATAGAGGATAAATTGATTTTCACGATGCTGTAGTTACCTTTTTGCTTTAGTTTTGGTTAACTTTACTGCTTGTTTGACTGCATCATCTAGACTTTCTAATAGCAATATAGAGCTATCACCAAAATTTTCTAAATCTGATAAATATTTTTTGGCTATATCTAAATCAGAACCGGCTAAACGAATAACTAATTTAGGAATAGAGTAGCTTCTATGACCATTTCTATTCCCATTTGAAGTAAACCCGGTCGAACTATTACTGGGTTGTTCTTGAAGAAAATTCTGAATTACTTCTGCTACTTTTGCTGCTTGAGGAATGCTACCCAAAAAGTTGATTAGTATAACTTGAATACTTTTATCCGCAGTTAAAATTTGTAAAGCTCTTTCCAGACGAGTATAAAAATTTGTTGGAATAGTATCGGTCAGAAATGCGTGTCGTAAATTGAGACATACTCCCGGTTTACCACTATTGTTGACTACTAAGTCCAAAGTAGCCATTACAGAACCAGCACCGTTTCCCAGAATGCCGATTTTACCGTGCATTTCCACCCCATCCCAACTCCCAAAGTTGCCATTTCCCTGTTTTGATATGTTGCGAGCAGCTAGTTTCCGAGCGATGACAGCGATTTCTTGATGACGAAGGATTGCTCTTTCATTGATGCTGATGTTCCCATTTAAAGCCATCAATTGTCCCGAAGAATTTACTCCTAATGGCTTAATTTCCACTAAATCAAGGTCTTTCTCTACAAACAATCGGTACATGTTTTCGATAACCTCGCTTACCGACTGCATCAAAGCACCTTGTAAACCCATTTTTAAAGCTAACCTTCGAGCGTAAAAGGGAGAGAATTGTTCTTCTACTACAACGTGCTGCATTTTCTCTCCAGCTTCTTCCCAATCGATATCAGCTTCATCACAACCCAATAGTATGGGACGACAAACAGCAGTATCTAAAACAATAGCCAAATACAATTCTTGCTCGATATTGTATTTGGCTTCTGCTAGCAAAACCTCTGGTAATTCCCCATAAATCGGCAAATTAAAAATATTTTGTGCCGTTGCGATCGCATCGATTGTGGTTTCTACAAACCTGACTCCACCAGCTTTTGCGCGTCCTCCTCCATAAATTTGAGATTTCAAAACGATTGGGTAGTTGATTTTTAAACGCTTTAAGTCGGTGGGATGGTCAATAGTTTGGGAAGGTAATACGGGAATACCTATTTTTCCAAACCACTCTTTGACTTGATATTCCAATAATTCCATTGACATACACCTTTTGTTGCAACTTTTGAAGGGTTACTGCGGTGCTGTCTAAAACTACAGCATGCACCCTAATAATCAGTCTTTGATTTCAAGCCTTTAAAAGTAAGCTGTTAAAAACCAGTTATTTTTCCAATCTTAATTTTATCCAATAGCGTAGTACTGGTAAATTAAAAACTATTTTCACTAACTATCACTTTATAGACAGTAATTGATAGTATCAGTAAAAATGCTTACATTTTTCAAGTCTGTAATTTCCTATATTCGTCGCGATACATTGTTTTTATAAACAATGCAGCATCGTAAATAGACAAAGCATAATTATTATTTATTTAGAATAAAATCTAACTATCAGTCACTCTCTATTTGAATATTGATGAATTTTTGAAACAATATATTGCAACAATTCAAATAGTTATAAATTCTAATAGTTCCCACTTTTGAACTAAAAATTATCATATTTATAATAAAAAAATATTTAGTAAGTAATTTAAGCTAGAAAGATAGATAATTACGTATTTACTCGGCAATCAAAATTTATCGAGTTATGCTGTTGTTTAATCATAAATAAGAATTTGCTTGGAACTTTCCTTTTTGTAAAAACTCGTTTGCTGTGTTAAAAAAATGTACGTTCGGATTTTATATTCTAACTAGTTACTTAAAAATTAGTCTTACCAAATTGAAAATATTTTAACCTCTGAAAATATACGGAATAAAACGGGGCTTTATGACAGTAGCTACTGTGCAGGATAATTTACAACTGTTGGCAAAAAATTTGCAGGAACACTTACGTGCAGACGTTCCATCTGGAGAATTCTTTGGAGTTAGGTGTGCTGTAAAAAATAACCAGTTAATGATTTTGGCTCAGCACCCTCAAGGTGTTGCAGTTGATACCGAAAATATTTTTACGGTTCTTAAAGAAGCTCTAAAAATTAATTCCCGCGAGTACCAGCAAGAAAAAATTGAGATTTACTTGCGAGTCGTTGGAGTCAAGCTTCCTTACGCGAAACGCTCCCTAAATTTGGAAAAAGACTATAGGGTACAAAAAGACATAATAGAGGAAGATTTTTCGTTTTCTGACGTTGAAGATGACCCTACCCCCGATTCTTCAGCTTTGACTTATTTACCCATCAGTCAAACGGAGGAGAGTAAAGATAGTTCTAATAGCTTTCTTGCTCGCAATCCTGTTCCATCTGAAGATTCAAAATTAAAATCGCCGGTTTTGAATCTAAAATTAATGGTAATTGCGATAATTGGGGTAATAATTTCAGCCACTTTTGGTGGTGCATACGTTGCAACTCGTCCTTGTTTGATAACCAAATGCAATCAATTAAAAACAGCACAATATTTAAATAATTCTTATGGAGAATTAGTTAGCGAAATAAATTCAGAAGAAGATTTAGCTCGGTTGCAAAGAAAAATTGATTTAGCAAAAACAAATCTGAGCCAAATATCGGGTATATCGCCTTATTCTCAAGAATCGCAACGACTTTCGGTGTCTTTATCTGATAAATCAGCAAAAATTCAACAGGTATCTACAGCTTTCCAAGCAGCACGGATAGCTCAGCAAAAAGGTAAAACACCTGCGAGAAACCTAAGACAATTACAAGATAGACAGCGACTTTGGAGACAAGCAATATTACCTTTAGAATCAATTAGCAGCAATAACGAAATTTATCAATTAGCACAAAAAAAACTGAAGAATTATCGTGCTAATTTGCAAGCAGTTAATGCTCAGCTGCTTAGGGAAGATAGATGGTCAAAAAAGATTACTTCAGCTAAAGCAGTATCTATCGTTGCTGAAAGACGACAAGGAACTGCTAAGACTTTACAAGATTGGCAAAAAGTTGAATCCACTTGGCAAGTTGCGGTAAGTGCATTAGAACCAATTCCTGTCAAAAGTTCTGCCTATTCCGACGCACAGAAATTGATATCCGAGTACAAACCTCGATTATTAGCAGCCAGGAATCGCAGAACTAAAGAATTGATGGCCCAGGAAACTTACCAAAAAGCTCTTAATGCAGTCTCCCTAGCCAAACGTTACCAACGAAAAAATCAGTGGCTTGGAGCAGTAGAACAATGGCAAATTGTCTTAAATTCCGCAAAACAGGTTGCTAATAACAGTCTTTACAGTGTCAAAGCTGAGAAATTGATTGTACCAGCATCCAACTCTCTCGGAAAAGCACGAGAAAAATTAGCGGTTTATAACCGAATGCAAAAAACCCGTTCTGATTTAGAAAGAACTTGTTCATCAGAGATTCGCGTCTGCACTTACATCATAGGTAATGAAGGAATTACAGTCAGAATCAGTCCCGATTACGAGCAAAGTTTGCAAAATAGTTTGTTAGAAGCCAGCACTCAAGGAGATACTAGTATTATTGATGGTGTCAACAATCATTTACAAACCTTACAACAAGCTTTGGAAGCAATCAGTGATAATGCTGATGTTCCGCTCATTGTTTACGATGCTCAAGCCAATATTATTTATGAACGCAAGATGAATTAGTGGAGGGAAATTGGAATAGTTAGGAGTTAGGAGTTAGGAGTTAGGAGTTAGGAGTTAGGAGTTAGGAGTTAGGAGTTTAATCTTTTTCTCCTCATTTCTCTTCGACTTTCCTATAGGTATAGTGGTTCCAAAAAAGAAACATACGACAGTTTAAGTCATTTTGGAGGGGGTTTGGGGGACGCAACCGTCCCTCAATCGGGGGTTTGGGGGAGAATCCCCCATTCTTGGTTTTTTAATACGGAAATTAATTGGAATGACTATAAAATGTCAGAGAAGCAAATAATTATAATTAATCCCAACGACAACACCTGGTAAATAATTACTTACCAGGTGTTCGTCTGAAAAATTTCAAAATTCACTTTAGTTGCTGCTACTAACTGCTGGAAATCAACTAATTTGTACTCAACACTGACATATCTTTAATACGCCATTTATTACCCATTTTAATCAGCATATATCGAACTCTTATGTTGTCATTGTAAGACCTTTGCTCGTTTAGTTGACCTCTTTCAAAAAACTGAGCTTGTTCAGTTACGGTCGCTTCAATAGCAGCTTGATTATTGTTACCAGGTACCGTATCAACGGATTCAATAATCAGGTTGCTATGGTTAAAGGTTCGATAATTATTCTTTTGTCTAACTTGCTGAGCAATGTTTCGCCATAGAGCCAAAGATGTGCCTGTTAAAATGCTATTCAAGCTTTCAATATTATGACTCTGACCTAAAGCACTTTTTTTAGCTGATAGCCAAGAATTAACTACTCCTTTTGCGTTTACTTTTGTCAAAGTACCGTCATCCAAACTAGTTTCGCTACTGGGCTTGGGAATTTCTATTAGTGGTTGATTTATTTGAATATTTAACGCTTCCCCTTGCAAAGTTGGTTCGGGAGAAAATATATTTTGTATAAATCCTATAGCCGCACCTACTAACAACCATAAAACTAATAAACCCGACAAAGACCCAAAAATTAACCACATCAAACGGGTTCTTCTTTGCAAGGTCGATGGTGTACCGCGTCGTCTAGGAACTCTAGCGCGAGATGCACCTTCGACATCGCGTCCTGAGTGAGAAATTTCGCTTGGTTTGCGTTTTCTGCGTCCGTTGACTTGGGGAGGTGTACCCGCCGTCGTCATTGCTTTTGCAGACCCATTTTGGGTCTGTTTGTTACCTCTAAAACGTTCTGCTGTTGGAAGCGGGCCAACTGAACGAGGTGTTTCGTTGATAGATGTTACGGGATTATCTGTTCTGCTGGGAATATTGGCAGATGTCTTTTGGGAATATCCAGGTGGTGTTTGCCTGTGATTATTAAATTGTCGATAAACGACATTAGAATTGTGATTATTGTGATTATTTGGCTGAGGTTGATGGTTCTGCTGTTTATTAGTTTGATTAACTTGATTTTCTCTTGGTAAAGCTTCTAAATAAGCCTGTACTTGGTCGTCAGCAAAATATTCTTTCAAAGAAGCCTTCTGATTTTTCAAATCCCGAAAATGGGGAAATACTTCGTTTTGCAACCAAGTTTCTGCGTACAAACACAGTCCGGGAAGTAAATCAGGAGAATCTTGAGAATTTTCTCTAATATTGGCTAAAGCTTCGTACTCCTGACTTAACTCCAAAGCACGAGTCGCTTCTTGGGTTTGTCCTAAGAGTAAAGCACACAAAGATTGCTCTAAATGCACATCTTGACGTTTACCCAAGACAAGCAACATTTGCTTTGCTTGACGCATATGGGCAGGTTGACGTTGGGTAAATCCCCGTGCTATCAAAGCATATACAGCCAAATATGTAGCGACAGCAGAAGGACGCTTGCTTTCTTGTTCAAATAATTTGTGCTGCTCGGAACAAGTTAAATAGTGACGTAACTGCTGAATAAATCGCAGAAAATCATCTACATTTAAACCAGATTCATCCTTACCCGTGCCATCAATTCCACCGCGAGAAACAAGTACTTCTTCTAATAACCGTAGACCCTGTTGTCGTTCAGTGGTTTTTTCTAGTGGTAAAGCTAGCAGTTCTAAAATGCGATAAGGTCGTAGTCGATTCAGGTCTGCCTGTATTTCGGCTTGAACGCTTTGAAATAATCCTTCATTGGATAACAGTTCTAAGCCAGTTTCTAAAGATACAGCTGCATTTTCATAATTAGCTTGCTGCCATTGCTCGCGACCCAATTCCAAACAGGCTAAGGCAACCGTAAGCACAACATCGGGACGCTGGCTGGTTTGTTCCTCGCTCAGTTGTTGTCTTGAAGAATCACCATTATGAGCAGGTACCTTACCATTGTAATTAACTAGGTATGGACGACCCAAGTTTAAAACTTGCTCGTATTCCCCTAATTCTTGCAAAAGCATTAAAGCACCAATTAATTCTTCCTGGGAAATGTCGATACCCAGAGTTTTTGAATCAATATCGGCGCTTGTACCAGGGGTTTGTTGAACCCGAACACCTCCATCACGACCATCTTCGGGAGTGTAAGCGTGTGTCAGATAAACTCGGTCGTATTCCTTACGTTCTTTCGGATCTGATAAAACCACGTATGCTTCTTCTATAAGTTTTTTTCGATATGCGATTGCCCAAGAAGAGTATTCACGTCGCGGCAATCCAACAATGCGATCGCTGTATGCTTGACGCAACTGCTCATCACTTGCAGCCATCGGAATTCCTAAAATTCGGTAATAATCTAGCGGAATTTGCACAGTCTACGTCCCCGCTCAGCCTTCATCAATAAAGTTTTCTTAATAAATTCTTGGGCTTGTAAAACCGTGCCATAATAATAACCCAGTGACTTTACACTACAAGTGTGTATCGCAACAACTTTACTTATACCTCTCCTAAGATAGAGTTAATTGTTCTCAAGGGAGTGTAAATTAAAGCGCTATAGAACCTCCTACAATAGTTAAATGTGCTTAGTTTAACATTAGGATTAATTTCCCGATAATTTAGATATTACCTTTTCGCAACTGCATTGTTAAATACACGCTACATTTAAACGTTGTAGTTGCACAACAATACTTTTGTTCGAGAAAGAACAGACCCACCTTTAGTAAAGGTTTATTCCGTAGTTTCCCTGCGGATAAGGCATTATCCGAAAGTAAAATCCTATCTTCCCAGGAGCAGGCTTACTTATTCGATAATTCCGAATAAAAGCCAGTTTATTGGTCTAAAATTTTGCCCCTAGTATTCATGGAAAATCCAACCCCAATAATTTTTTCCCAAACGAGAAAAAGATATTATCACAATTGTGATTTAAGTACAAATATCTA
>ERZ1740052.746-NODE-746-length-10881-cov-10.149270_pt1 | contig 10881 bp, 7 predicted proteins | sample MGYA00581750_ERZ1740052 | MGnify/ENA primary metagenome ERZ1740052 (study PRJEB43018, sample SAMN04849743) | marine metagenome | isolation source: floating plastic debris | place: Pacific Ocean | collected 2008-08-30 | study: EMG produced TPA metagenomics assembly... | reverse complement strand
GCTACTTGCTACTCCCAACTTGCTACTCCCAACTTGCTACTTGCTACTTGCTACTCCCAACTCCCAACTATTCCCCAATCCCCATTTACGCAATACTTCCCCTCTTCCGTGCTTCTTTGTAAGAAGTTCCCACATTTTTCAAGCCAGCTTTAATCATTTGTCGTTCCAATAAACCGAAGAAGCGAGAGCGATCGCCACCTCTAACAACTGCTTGGTTATGGGATTCTGCTAGCGCTACTGGATAACCATATCCTTTATGAACTTGTGCGAGCATTAGCCCCAAGGATTCTTCAAACATTTCGGTATCTTCTACTACCCATTGCGGAAACTCTACCCGTGCTATTTCGGTGCCCACATGAACGTAGCAAAAGTAAATTTGCTGGTCTCCATACAAATCTAAAATTCGCGAATTACTCTTCCATAAAGGACTCCGCTGTCCTGGTTTGAGTTGAGTTGACCACAAAGTACTATCTCGCAATCCCTCAAAAAGTTTACAGGGAATCTTCTCCATTTGATTCGGGCAAAAACTCATACAGTCGGGAGCCTTATGAGGACAAGCCGACAACCGGAAAAAATTCATCGCTTCAATACTCCGAGAAGCACTCAGATAACCCATCATGGGAATACCAGCTTCCCGTAAATCCTTCCAAGACTCTAGAATCGGTGGTAGAATATGTTCCCTTGCATCGTAAGGTAACTGATCTAGAAACCAGTAAATTAGCGAACCGTCTACCATTGCTAGGGTTGGGATTCTTTCTGCCTTATCCCCTTGTCCCCTTGTCTCCTCGTCCCCTTGTCCCCTTGTCTCCGCATCTCCCCATCCCTTTCCCCCATCTGCCTTCCCAGTTGCAGCAATTGCCAACTCAGACAACACTACTGCTTCACTTGCAGTACGTCGGTAACTCATCCATTCCTCAGTTCTAATTCCCCATTGACGAGACATGTATAAATCTTCGGGTCGATAAAATATCTCAGGTAAACTATCTAGGATGGGGTGTTTGTTTTGTCCGTAATGCAGTACTACTCTACCGATATTGAGCAGATAACAATAAGCAATTTCATGGTGGTTGGGAGCAATTTGGGAACCGTCAGTGGCGATGACAGTATGAACTTTAGGAGGAACCATGATATCAATACAGGTGTGCAGGGGTTCCATCGGAGTCGCATTCGCAAACAAAATGCGATCGCGCCATTTTTGTTGAATTTTAACTAACTCCGGAAGGTTATCAAAAGCATACTCAAGATGTTTCATCCCCAATTGCAAACGTTGACGATTCGCTTCAGCCTCTTGAGTCAGATGTTGACTCAAACCACGCATTTGCCAGGCAAGTTTACTAAGATCCAGCATAATCAGTTATGAGTTATGAGTTATGAGTTATGAGTTATGAATTAGGAGTTAGGAGTTAGGAGTTACCTTACTTCTACCCCCTCTACCCCCTCTTCCCCCTCTTCCCTCTCTCTATTTTGCAATACCCAATTATGCTTGCCATTCACCAAAGTCTTGAGTAAATTGAGCTAGCGATATTAAGTTAATTCGCGTATCTTTTTGAGCATTTTCTCTTTCTGACGAAGTATTATAACCCCAGTCGCAGAGAAATAATTCTACGTCTGCTAAATCTTCTTGCTGTTTAACTTTTTGTAATGTTTTGATTCTATCTTCTACAAACCATAGACTAACTGATAAATCGTTAGATTCTTGCTTCAATTCTCGTAATATTTCGTATTTGGGACGCTTTTCTTCTTTGCCATAAATTGCTTCTCTGGGTAAATCAAAGCCTGCTTTTTGTAATAGTTCTTTGACAAAACGTCCTTCTTTAGTTGTAACTATATACAGTGCAGTTTGAGTATTATATATATTTTGAATTCTTTCAATGACTCCCGGATAAAATTTATGCATATCAAGCCAACCGTTCTTATCGCTGGCTATCCATTCATCGCGCTGTGTATCTAAACTGAAAGCAATTTCCTGGGAGGAAAAATCACTTTGACGGAGAATTTTTTTGGATATAGTATGCCATTCTTGTAAAATTTTATCTTCCTCATATCCTTCTAGTAATGCTTTAATTAAAACTGGCATTTCCCACCCAGTCTCAATTACCGGGCGGAGACGATAAAATTTATTAGCTATTTCTTCTGTTTGGGTTTGGTTTGCACAAGGCCAAAATTTGCAATAAGTACGCCAAGCTACCTGAAAGTATTCTATCAAGCCGTTACAGATTACACCATCAAAGTCGAGAGCTAAAATTGTCGGGCTAATTGCGGTCATTTTCTAAGTTAACGAAACTGCTTTTGTAAGCTTATCTAATTTGTAAAGGTTTTGATTTTATTATTGAAATCTATTTTTGTGGTGCAGGTATCCCTGCCTACAAAGCCGATGAAAATATTTTACAAGTAGTTCCTAAATATCATGTTTAATCAAAGTCGAAGAGCGATAAATCACTTACTACAAACTTTGATAATTGTACTTAATTCTTCTTGTGGAGCAGATATTTTATTTTTTTAGCCCCCTTTTTTTAGGGGAGCCACTCCGTTGCGGAGGTTCCCGAGCCACTGGGTTGCCGTTCACCGCAGGTGCGGCTCGGTTTCCTCGGTTGTAGCAACCTTCCGTTGTAGGAACGTAGGTTGGGGGATATTCTACAACTCTTCAGAAATCGTCACCTCTTTAGAAAGATATTTAAACCAAGTAAAATATAAGGCAATTGAAAGCATAATAAATACTGTCAAAAGAGTCCCAAAAATATCCCAGCGTTTCATCATGAAGGTAATTCCTAACATAAATAAAGTCAACTGCCAGGGAATTGCAATGAGTGTAGAAATAATATCGCGACGATTTTCATTTTTAATTTTTTGCTGAATATTAGCTGGAATATTTTTCCGCACGATTCCCCAAAAGCCAAATGGCCTGGTAACTTTATAGAAGTTATCTATTACCTGTAAATCTGTTGGTTCAGTTGTAAATGTACCGATTATGCAGCCAATCAATGAGGAAATACTAGGAATAAGAAATGAAGCATATTCTTGTAACTGTGAATCTATATTCTTGATTATGAATGCTTTAGTAACTATGGCTGCTAACATTCCTGCTGCTGTACCAACAGCGAATCCATAACCGTTAAAGCGCCACCAATACCAGCGTAAAACTAAAGGAATTGCTAATCCCGCACCCAATCCCAAGGTTAACCATCCCCAAATTTCGTTAATATTTTTAATTTGGTAACTAAATAGCATTCCGACAACTACAATTACCACCGATGCTAAACGACTTTGGGTAATTAACTGTTGGCTGGATGCCTGGGGCTTGAGATATGCTTGATAAATATCTTTCACCCAGTAAGCGGCGCTGGAATTAATTATAGAGTCAAAAGTAGACATCGCCGCAGCAATAAAACAAGCTATCAACATTCCTTTAATTCCTACTGGCACGTATTCGCTAATTACCGTAGGTAAAATCAATTCTGGATCTGGTATAACCTCTTGAGTTGCACCGTAATGAATGCCCAACATCGCAAAAGCGGTAACAAGTGGCCATCTGAATGAAAGTAACATAATCCAGAATAGGGAAAGTAAACCCGCTTCCCTATCGCTTTTTGCTGCAAAGTAACGTTGCACCATGTAACCACCACCACCGCCAATACCTGCCATACATTCTTTTATTAAATAAAAGAAAATTACCCCACCAAATAAATTAAATGCAGAATAGTCTCCAGGTAAATCTAAAGTTAAAGACGGTGAAATATTACTCCAGTCTAAAAAATCCCACTGCTTTAACTCAAAACCTTCTCCAGCAGGAATCGAAACTGAAAATGTATCGGGGATAGTTGCAGTTTGCAGCGCTAAAACACAAACGTAAATTATCGCCACAAAAATCAAAACCCCTTGAAAAACATCAGTCCAAACAACACCATAAAAACCGCTGGCTGCTGTATATATCAAGGCTAGAGAAACTAAAGCAATAGAAGCAAGTTCATCATTAATTCCGAGAAATTGACCTAAAAATTTACCGCCAGCAACAGTAAAAAAGCTCATTGCTCCTACTGCAAACATTAAATTTGCAATAGCACTGATAATCCGTGCTGTATTTCCTTCCCTTCCTTCACCGAAACGAAACCGCATCCATTCAGCTAGCGTCATCACCTGAGCGCGACGATTCCATTTACCCATAAAAATCATCAGAATCGCCATGATTAACACCACACCACCGCGAATTTCGATGAAAAATCCTTTGGCTCCCACCGCGTAAATCAAAGCACTGATAATCATCGTACCCGCCAAATCGGTATTCGATGCCATTCCCGAAGCACCCAAAACCCACCAAGGCATATTGCGGTTTCCCAAGAAATAGGAATCAATACCCGCGCGAGCTTTTCTTTCCAGATAAATCCCGAAGATTATTATAGAAATTAAGTAAACAGCAATAATAAGATAGTCAACTAGCTGTAGCATGAATTTTTTAACGGTAGGTAATAACAGGGAAGATACAGCAAACCCTTATTTGCATCAAGTCTGTTATTTAACGGTTTGAGTTTCCGTAGAAGTTTTGTTAAGCATTATCTGTTTGTAGTTGTGTAATGACTCTATTTGTGCTTTGCCCAGCAGTCATCATAAGTAAAACTAATTTGTAAAAATTATATTTATATAGCTCCAAAATAAAGGAACTTCTGTCTAATTAGAAATGTCAATACCAGTGATATTACCTACTGAAAGTTTGTCAAAGCGGGAGCATCCCAAATTTGAAAAAATATTTTACCGACACCCTATAAGGGTGCGGCTACAGAAACGAAGCCCCTCTTCAGGGGCTACGAGGATTCTTAGCCCCTGAAGAGGGGCTTCGTAGTATTAGCCCCAGGCTTACAGCCTGCGGGCTTTTTGCAAAATTGGGATGCTCCCGTCAAAGCCCTATGATTACTTATAAAATAATCATGGCTTAAATAACAAATTTGGGATGTATTGCGAGCTGTTAGTTAGCCATTTACAACAGATGGAATTCACAATGATGCAAATAATCTTCAATTCTAAATTTATTTCTCAAAAGTTTTTTAAAAGCCTTGTAATTTCCTTAATGTTGTTTGTACCGGTATTGATAACAAATCCTGCAAGCGGAGCAAAACCAGAAGAGGTTAAAAAGTTATTAGATACAAAACAATGCAATCGGTGCGATTTAAGTAGTGCTGACTTAAATCGTAAAAACCTGAGAAAAGTAGATTTAGCTGATTCGGATTTAAGTTATGCCAATTTGAGTTATGCACAATTAAATCGTGCCGAATTATATCGCGCTAATTTACGCAGCACTAATTTGAGTTATGCCGATTTAAGTTACGCCGATTTGAGTCAAGCAGATTTGAGTCAAGCAGATTTAAGTAATGCCGATTTAAGTTATGCCGATTTGAGGGATGCTAAGTTAACTGGTATTAACTTATCTAATGCCAAACTCAGGGGAATAAAACTTGATGATGTTAATCTCTATGGTGTTAATTTAAGTGGTACTGATTTATCCGGTGTTAACTTAAGATACGTAAACCTTAATGGTGCCATTTTAGATCGAGTTAATCTTAAATATACTAATTTAAAAAATTTCGATTTTAAGGGTACATCCCTACAAAATGCCGATTTATTTGGCGCAAATCTGAGAAATGCCAACTTCAGAAGTGCCAAACTCCAAAATGCCAATTTAAGCAATACTAACCTCAATGGTGCGAATCTTCGATATGCAGAATTGACTGGAGTTAGACTTAATGGCGCAAGTTTGCGAAATGCCGATTTAAGAGGCGCTAATTTAGATGTAAAATACATCCCCGATGACAATTTTATTGCTGATGCTTCTGACTTTATTAAATGGGGACACAATCGTTATCACCGAGACGATTATCAAAGCGCGATTACTTATTATAGTAGAGCAATAGAACTTGATTCTAGATCCGCAGCAGCTTACACTTATAGAGCTTTAGCTAAAAGTAAATTACAGAATTATCAAGGTGCCCTTGATGATTACAATAGAGCAATAGAAGTTAATCCTAGTTACGCCGAAGCATATAATAATCGGGGTTATCTCCACATTCGGCAAGAAAAATATCAAGCAGCACTCAAGGATTTCGATACAGCAATTAGTATTAACCCGAGTTATGCCCAAGCTTATAATGGTAAAGCAACTATTTATCTTGAGCAAAAAAACTATTCAAAAGCAACCCAAAACGCAACAGAAGCGATTAGATTTAATTCCAAATATGCTTGGGCATACAACAATAGAGGTTTAGGGCAATACGGCTTAAAAAATTATCAGTCTGCCGCTCAAGATTTTCGCAAAGCAATTAAATACTCTCGTCGTTGGGCCACAGCATATTATAATTCAGGACGTGCCCGTTACGCGATTGGTTTATATAAAGATGCAACCAAACATTTTGATAAAGCTATCAAAATTAATCGGGAATATGTTGATGCTTATTACTATAGAAGTCTAGCTCGTTTCGATCGCAAGAAATATGAAGATGCAATTGAAGATTCCAATCGAGTAATTGCGCGTAACCCTAGTTATGCCGCAGCCTATGAGAATAAAGGTAAATCTTTGCTGGCATTAAATAAGCCTGTTGAAGCCAAACAAGCTTTTGATAAAGCCGTTCAAATTTATGCTCAAAAGCAAGATAAAGAAAGTTTACAGCGAGTGCAGAAAATTATTGCTGGAATTTAATTAAAAAGCCTGCCGTTGAGGTAGGCTCATTTATAATTTTAGTTGTGAATTAAGTTTTATCGGGAGCATCCCGATTTTGCAAAAATCCCTCAGACTAGAAGTCTGGGGCTATAGAAACAAAGCCCCTTCGGGTTCGCTAGTTTTGGGGACGGAAACCGACACCCCAAACTAGTCTCACCACCTGCGTGGGCTAAGAGGTTTTTTAGCCCACCTTACGGTGGGCTTTGTAATATTAGCCGCACCCTTCTAGGGTGTCGGGTAATATTCAAAATCGGGATGCTCCCGTTTTATCTTGATAAATATTGCTACGATGTCCAAGTTCTACAACACTAATTAATAGAACATCATCAAAAATATTATATAAAATACGATAAGCGCATCCTCTTAAAATATCTCAATTTATGTAAGATGCTGATGTTGGGTTACGACACGATTATCATAGCTTGATGTTAAAACGAAATCTTGCAATCGTGTCTAACCCAACCTACTATCTGGTTTATGAAAAATGCTTGATGTAAATATGAGTTATCAAAGGTTAATAGATTTTTGGGGAGTTGAGAATCTCAGTCGTGCAAAACTCGAAGCCTTAAAAAGTATAAAAATATCAGAAAAATCAAAACGCTTCTTAATTGAAATAGGGCTTCCTCGCGAATTATATTTGTTTTATCCAATAAAATTTTCCTTAGAACATGATGTTTTTCCCGAACTTGAATTAAAAAAGTATTTATCACAGAAAATATACCAAAAATATCCAGAGCTTAAGCAACCTATTATAATTGGTTCGGAAGACGATTTTCTCGGTTATATTTGTATATTTGAGTTTGCTGAAGGATGCGTTTATTCAGTAGGAACAGATCGAGGCATTATAGACAGAATTTATTTTATGAATTCAAGGGTACAGCAGCTAGCTGAATTCTTCTTTCTTTATCAAAATTATCGTTTAAAAGGTGAAAGAGAAAATATATTTGACGATGAAGAAAAATATTATCATTTGATCCAAGAATTAGAATATGAAATGTATCGAGTAGATGCACGAGTTTTTGATGGCGAAGATAATTGGTGGTTATTAGTGTTAGAGCAAATGTATGATGCCTTAATCTAAGAGGATGTTTTAAAAGTCTAATTCAATACTTTACTTGACGGGAGTATCAAGCCTAGTTAAAGCAATAATTACCATCAACCCGCTTAGCGCGAATTATATTCATATTCCATCGGCGCACCCGCTTGTCAAGGACATTGGTATATTAAAATGAACGAAGCGAACACTAGTACTATAGTGGAAATCTTGCAGGATAGCTCGCTACTTAATACTTCTAACCTCTAACTCTTGACTCCTAACTCCTAACTATTCATTGGTAACTGTTAACTGAAAATGCGTCCTATTGCTGTAGATTTGTTTGCGGGTGCGGGGGGAATGACTTTGGGTTTTGAACAAGCCGGGTTTGATGTTCTTGCTGCTGTAGAATTAGATCCGATTCACTGTGCTATTCATAAATTTAATTTTCCGTTTTGGTCTACTTTGTGTGCAAGTGTAGAGAAGATTTCGGGAAAGAAAATAAGAAGGCTCTCTAAAATTAGAGATAAAGAAATCGCAGTTGTATTTGGTGGTTCTCCTTGTCAAGGGTTTTCGATGATGGGAAAACGGGCTTTAGATGACCCCAGAAATTCTTTGGTATTTCATTTTTTACGATTAATTTTAGAGTTACAGCCAAAATATTTTGTATTTGAAAACGTACCAGGATTAACTGTTGGAGAGCATCGAAATTTTCTATTAGAAATTATCGAAGAATTTGAAAAAAATGGTTATCAAGTAGAAGCAAACTATCAAGTTATTAACGCCGCAAATTACGGAGTTCCTCAAGATAGAGCGAGATTATTTATTTTGGGATGCCGTCAAGGTTTAAAGTTATCAAAATATCCGCAGCCACTTACAACACCAAAAATATCTAAGAAATCAAAATACATTATCGATTTAGCAGAATTACCTGCAACACCTACAGTATGGGATGCTATCGGCGATTTACCAGAAGTGGAAAATTATTCGGTATTGATGGAACGAGATTGGGCGATCGCCGAATATGGTAAGCCGAGCGATTACAGCAGTAAGTTGCGCGGTATTTCACCAATTAAAAATGACTACTCTTACGAACGTTTATTTGATGATTATTTTCTAACTTGCAGTACTCGTACAAAACATAGCCCGCAATCTATTGCTAGATTTGTACAAACCCAACCCGGAAAAACAGAACCTGTTAGCCGCTTTCATAAATTAGCAGCAGACGGTATTTGTAAAACCTTAAGGGCTGGAACACCGAGAAATCGCGGTGCTTTCACATCTCCTCGCCCAATCCATCCCAAAACACCAAGATGCATTACCGTCAGAGAAGCAGCACGTTTGCATTCCTACCCCGACTGGTTTCGCTTTCACCTGACAAAATGGCATGGATTTCGCCAAATAGGAAACTCAGTTCCACCTTTACTAGCTAAAGCAATTGCAACAGAAATTATTCGCGCCTTAGAAATACTTCCAGTTAAACCAATTGTTACACGTGAATTAGGCGATGATAGTTTATTGCAATTAAATATGTCTCAAGCTGCTGAAAGATTCGGTGTTCCTGAAAATATTATCGAACCCAGGAAGAGGACAAGGAGACAAGGGGACAAGGGGACAAGGGGACAAGGAGCGAGTAATGAGGAGCGAGTAATAAGTAATCAGTAGTGAGTAACGCCCTAGTATTGGACCACATAAAAATTGCCGGGTTCGCTTTCTCCCAAAACTAGGGAGATCTCCGCACTGCTACGTCTCTACAACCCATCAAAATTAATGGGACAGACTACTTCAACCACATTAATTTTGAGGGGTGTGTATCCAATCCGCCAGGGACTGCAAGTCCCTGTCTAACAGCGAAAGTCCTATGAATAGGACTGAAGAAGTACCCCTGAGAATTAATGTGGTCAAGTACTAGGGAATGGATGCTATCGACTCTAATAATAAGAAAGAATTAGTATTCTACTTCCTACTTACTACTCGCTACTTACTACTTGCTACTCGCTACTTACTACTTGCTACTCCTAACTCCTAACTCCCAACTCCTAACTCCTAACTCCTAACTCCCTACTCCCTACTCCCTTCATTAAACAACCGCGATAGTTGGCTTAAAATTCTGGCTCTAGCATCTGTTGAAGTATTTTTCAAACCGTATAAATTGAGTTTAGGTAAAACAACTTTGATAATATTATCTTCCCAAAGATGATCTAATAAATCGCCAACAATATCTTCGTTATTTTCTTTATTCGTAAGGTCATAAACATCTGTTAAATAATAAATTTGTTCTATTCCTTTTGATTCAAAGTACTGTACGAGCCGCCATGCATCAAATGCTTGTGGATAATCTACAAATCCAGAATGAATATCAACTATGATATAGGACTTTTCCGATTGAAAATAAACGCCAACTCCATGTTTATCAAAGGTCCATTTTTCCTCTTGTAGCGATAATAAACCTTGGCGAGGACAATTCGCCGAGAAAGATTTAGTTACATTAGGATATATCTGGCGAAATGCTAAATTAAGATTGTTTTGCAGCGTTACAAATTCTGAAATTATTTGAACTGCCTCAGCGCTTTTGATTGACGACTTCATCTAACGTACTCCTAGCCTTGATTTTGCCGATATATAGCCCAATGGAGCTATTTTCAATAATAATAATTATATTTTGCCTTAATCGCATTATTTTTAAGAATAATCAAATAATCGTGAGTTATTCCAATTAACTTAATTCTCTAGAACAATCCAACAGGTACTGCATACCTAAACTCCGAAAAAATGTCTCTATAATAATGTCTCTACAATATTTATATATAGCATATGTCTTTGCGGAATCAACAAGACATTTATTCTATGTAATTTTACTAAAAGTGATTTACTCTAAAATGTATTTCATGTTGGTGCTTGAGTAGGTGTTATGCTACTAAAGATAATTATATTTACCTTTTGTCAATGCTTTCTGTTAGCCATTCCCTAATACTGAAAAGTTGCTCCTCCGGGGTTTTGTACAAGGGGGTAATTTTAGCTATTCACTTTTTTATCGCATTGAATTATTTTGTAATTGCAGAGCAACAACTCATTAAAGTTGGTATTTACAACCGTTGAATAAACATTACCCAATATTGGACAATGACCTTATGCCAACAGCAAC
>ERZ1740052.745-NODE-745-length-10887-cov-4.411189_pt1 | contig 10887 bp, 9 predicted proteins | sample MGYA00581750_ERZ1740052 | MGnify/ENA primary metagenome ERZ1740052 (study PRJEB43018, sample SAMN04849743) | marine metagenome | isolation source: floating plastic debris | place: Pacific Ocean | collected 2008-08-30 | study: EMG produced TPA metagenomics assembly... | reverse complement strand
CCTGAGCACTAGGAGACAGGATGTTGAGAGTCTCTATGATCAGCGGTTATCAATACAAATTAAAAAAAACAAAAAACAAAGCAAAATTTCTTTCTTCAGGAGCGTGATTTCTTTACGCACAAACACAGTGTGGGAACGTGATAGAGAAATGCGACATGCAATAACACAAACCAAGGATTGACATTGGCTCAAAATAATCTCTGAACTGATCGTTCACAGGAAAGTCCGCTAGGTTCATATTCGACTAAGATTTATTCAATTTTTTAGTGTAGTTAAGAGGGCGTCTCTAGAACGTCTCTGAAGCGTCTACATCGACAATCGGGATCGTCAAGCTGCTGACGATTGGTAAATTTTAAGAGATTTCGTTAAGTCGCTGCTTGGAAATCTGATTGGCATAACCCTAGGCGAACTTTAGGCACCAGCCTCTAATCGCTTCATAGGTGACCGTGATGTCCCGATAAAGCATCATTTTCTCGATGCTATGGAAGCCTAATGGAAAGATGTAATACAGCCACACGCAGTAGCCAGCTTGACAGTACCCTTGTACCTTATGGATTTCGCTTCATCGTCCAGAAGGGTGGCGCATGGAGTGATATTTTTTGACTTTGTACAATCTCAAATCCATGCTTTTGATAGAAACGTACAGCTTGTTTTGTAAATGTCACTAAATAGCAGGCTATACCTTCATGGCTGGCCTGCTGTAAAATAGGCTGAAGTAAGTGACTGCCAATGCCACGCCCCTGAGCGGTAGGATCCACCATCATGATGCCTAAATACCAATGGGGGCAATTGTCCATATCTTGTTGTTGAGCATGCTCAACAGCCCATAACAATTTTAAGCATCGTCCCAATCGAGTCCAACGAATTTTAGTAGGTAAGGTATATAATTGAAGACTCCAAACCATCTTCAATAACTGAAACGGATTACTAAAGTTTGTTTCCGGAGGTATCCATGCTGAAATCCCTTCTAGCTTCTGTGTTGTATACACATGATTGTAGCGAGTAGAATAAGCAATCAATTTGCACATCAACCACGTCAAAGACTGTTTCCGAAATTCTCGGTTATCGGAGATTAAATATGTCAAGACGGGATCATTCTCAAACGCTTTTGCTGCGACGCTGCCAGCATCTAAAAACTGAGGTTGCTGTAGTTGTATGACATCAGGTGATTGCTGTAGCTGCATGCCACTGGAAGTTTTCATATGATTCAGTATCCTCAGCCAGGGTTGAAATCGGACTGTATAATTTGTCTTGGTTCGATGCTTTAACTGTAATTAAGTCCGTGTCTCGACTGCGTCTCTAAGACGTCTTTCTTCTGTTATATATAGGTTTTAGATATTGTGTTATCCCCTTCAGCAACTGCACAAAAAACTCCAATCTATGATCGGCTCAACAGTGTCTCTATGTGGACTGGATAAGGCAGCGTCTCTCTGAATCTCTCGATTAAGGCATTCATCACATATGCCGTGATGAGTGGATGCTGCGTGTACATATCTCCCTGCTGCTTTATAAGCGATCGCCCGCAGAGTGACACCAGCGCATCAATCAAGGCAGCTTTTCCACCGGCGGGCTGAATATTGGTCTTGAGGCTTGATAAAGTTGCTTGTTCTTGTGCCATAGCCAGCCAGGTTATGACTGTTTTTTCAAGCGGAGTGAGTCGTTCAAATTGATGATCAAGAAAGTTTTTCACTGCTTTGAGTAGTAAAACATCTTCTCTTAAGAAAAGAGAAATCTGGCCAGAAAAAACATCGTGAATCGCATCGCTGACTGTCTGTAATAAGAAAGGACTACGAGCATAGCGCTCGCAAAGCTGCTCTTTCTCGGTCTGCGTGCCCTCTAGTTGTTTAGTTTCCAACAGGGCTAATGCTGCTTCGAAAGAGCCTTCTAATGACAACGTTTGAACCGGAAGATTGTTGCCTGCTAGCGTGGAAATTTCGATCGGTTTCTCTCGACTGGTCAGCAATAAGCAGCTTTTGTGGCTGGCCTGCCCAACGACAGACAGCAGTTCACTGTAAGGCTCATATGCGTCCTGATAGCGTCCAGCATTTTTTCCACTTTTGAACAGCGTTTCCATACCGTCCAAAATGACTAGACAGCGAGATTGACGCAGCCAATACATTAGCCGTGGAATAGAATAGGCAGTTTCTTGCTCAGCAGAAATTAAAGAAATCAGATCAGCTAGCAATGTGTCTAGAAGAGGTGCATTGCGCAGCGATCTCCAAAACACAAAGTCAAATTCTGACTGTAGCTCCTGTGCTACTTTTGCTGCCAGGTATGTTTTCCCCATACCGCCTATCCCTAGCAGCGCGATCAGACGGCATCGTTGCTGTGTGATCCAACGATGTAAAATCTCCGTTTCTTCCGCGCGTCCATAAAAGAATCGAACATCTGGCGCTTCGCCAAAATCAACCTCTCTACTGGCAGGTAAGATTCTTGGAGTCACTTCAGAAGATATCAGCTGTTTTTCAGGTAAAGCTTTACCCAAGGTGGCATCTGGAAAAGACGGTTCAAAGCGACTAGATTCATTGCCAGTATCAGTAACAGTTTCTTGAATGATGGATGCATCATCCAAAAGTAGCTTCTCGTAAAACTGACGAGTTTGGCTGCTCGGAGCTATGCCCATTTCACTGCGCAGCATAGTCATACACTGGTGATACACCTGCAGCGCGTTTGCCCGTTCGCCGTGTTGAACATGCATTTGCATCAAGCTTAAGTAAGCAAGCTCATTTAAGGGGTCGAGCTGCAACAGCTGTTGCATATAGGCAATCGCTCCCCGATAGTCTGCCCTCTGATTGAGCAGCTGACTTAAATCGGTTAACGCACCGATCATGCGTTTTTGCAGCCGGTTGCGAATAGGCTCAATCCAATCGTCATAGCAGGTTAATAGCAATCCACCCTGGTAGAGCGCGATTGCTTGCTGTAGTGTTTTGATTTGTACGTTTGGGTTATCTTGTTCGCTAACAGCTTGATCAAGGAGCGTTTCAAACGCTGTGACATCTAGCCAAAAGAGAAGCTGCGGCTGCCAGGTGATAGTCTTTGTCGTTACCTGAAAGAATTGATCGGCCTCAGGCAAGCTCTTCTTAAGCCGGTGCAGTTCTCGTCTGAGATTGGCTTTGGCTTTTGTCTCTGGCATATTGGGCCAAAACAAAGTCGCTATTTGCGCTCGGGGTTGGGGCGATTGCGATCGCAGAACAAAGTAGGCTAGCAACGATTGATGACGATCGGCTTGAAAATCAACAATAGACTGCTGTCCAAAGGTGACTCGCAAGTGCCCAAATAGGTGGATACGAAGCTGACGAGATGTCATGTTAAACGCCTCATGATTCTAATTATTAGCCCAGTCAGCAATGATCTGGATAATGTGCACTGCAAGTGGCTATGTTCGACTAAAATATGAACTAAGCTCACTTTTTAAGAATATGAGCCAAGCTCACTTTTTGTCAAGGGAGACCCAGAAATGCCGAAAAAAATATTAGAAAAATCATCAAAAGAGGCACTAAGAAGATGGCGTAAGCCAAAGCAGGCCCGCAGCTTGGCTCGGGTGAATCGAATATTGGATGTTGCTGAAACGATGTTTATTGAGCAGGGATACAGCGCGGCAACGACGAAGGCGATCGCGGCGCAGGCCGAGGTTCCCATCGGTACGCTCTATCAATTTTTTCCAGACAAAGCAGCTATTTTGCAGGCCCTAGCAGAGCAATATTATGATTTGCTTCAGGCGCAGTTTAAGACGTTTGATTCGGATGAAATCGTGCAACTGCCTTTGAAGAATTACGTGGAACAAATCGTTGAGATGGTCGATCAGTTTTTTGCCGAACATCCAGGTCAGTATGCCATTTTTATGGAGGTGCAAGTAACACTGCCAGAGGTAGAAGAAGCTGCGGATGCAGAGCTGATTCAGACATTAGCTGAGCTGTTGAGAAGGCGAGATGATTCGTTGCAAGCGGAAGATTATGAGGCGATCGCTTTTGTGACAGTAAAAGCCATTGGCAACCTGCACTGGCTGTCTCTAGGGCAGCCCCCTCAATTTAGGCAGCGTCTCCTAGAAGAAATTAAGCGACTTACCTTTCACTATTTTCAAAGCTATTTTCCTGGGAAACTTAGCTAGCTGCACAGATATATTCGTATGTTCGTGTGTCATCCCTAGGTCACATGCCACATTAAATCCGTCAAACAATCTCCACTACTCTAATGACTCAACTTGTTAGCAATCGCCAGTTAACTGTTAGATTTGAGTAGACAAAATCAAGTATCAAGCAATGGCCATCCCGCTGTTAGTCTGGGCCTGCCCCCGTTGCAACCTCCTATGGATTGTCCCCACTGTCAATCGCCCTATGTTTAATAATCTTTTTCTCCCTTACAGTAAAGCTCGAGGGTGTAGCTAACCCCAGCGTAGTCCTCCCAAATTCTGTTGCGCTCTACTACACTCGCTTGGTGAACTGATGAACGTTTATTGGCAGAGGCAATATTTTGTTCAACATCCGCAAAAGAAGCTACAGTACGTTCGGCCTCATCCAGGAGTCGAAGGTGTGTTGCTAGCTCAAGGCTTAAAACCTGAAGATTTCTATCTTCTAGATCTAAAGCTTCTAACGTATCTGCAGTTTGAAGAGAATTCTCCATGTCTTTTGCCTTTAAGCTGTAAATTTGTTGACATTCAGCCTTGCGCTCTTCTGCTCGACGCTGTTTTACTCCATGCGGGTCATCTAAGCCGCCTGTACAGGCTGTCAAGCTAAGTAAGACAAACGTACTCACCAACCATCGAGGAAATGTTTGAAGGTAGAACGGTGAAGTAATATAGCTCTTAACTGTTGACATAGTGACCGATGATTTCTTTCTCTTTTTATTTGGTATCCTACCCCTGAGTTTGATTTTGTCAAAATCAGGGGTGCCTAAACGTTTAGCGTGTTTCTAAAACGTCTTAAAAACGTCTTAAAAACGTCATAGAATCGTGTCACCTTTGTCTTGCATTGGATTATCTTAAATGGGTCAGTTTTACAAATAGTTGAGCTTACTGACTGTATGAGTGTTATTTCGATAAAGTGTTAGATACCTCGCCCTCAGAGATATTTCGCTTTCTCCTCTAGGACGCTATGTAGGCAGTTAGGAAATTGTCACAATCTTGGCTTTACAAGCTTGTAACGTCTCCACGATAAAGTCAGCTATATTACTTGGAACTGATTATGAAACAATTTTTGGCATGGAGCACAATTGCACTGCCACCGACTTTTCTTATTCTTTTATCCATAAAACCGCTAGAAATAATTTCGCTCCGTCTTTTAGGGTGTTTAGCTGTCCTATTCTTGGCGATCATTATTGCGATACTGATAGTGAGGCCCACTCTCAGATCTCAAAAGCATTTTCGACGAAAAGCGATCACATCTTTAATGGTGGTAATTTCTATCGTGTTGTTCAACTGGCCCCTGAAAATAGCCTATGCGTTTTCTCGACCTGCATTTAACCAAGTAGCAGAGCAGGTCATGGTCGGAGAAATTCCCACAACGCCCCGGCGCATTGGCTGGTTCCGAATAGAAGGCGTTGAAGCGCCTAGCTTTGCTGCCAACGGCATTGATCGCCAAGGCCTTCGTCTATGGACTGGGCTCCATACCAACGGAAATACCGGCTTCGTACAGGCAAGTCCTGGTAATCTTAAGTTTAATTTGTGGAGTCACTTTAAATTGGATGATACTTGGCAGTTTATTGCTGAAGACTAATAGACTCTGTAGGACGGTTAAACTGTTTATGTGAAATGCCATTATTAGGTGGCTGTTCTTCAACTAGTTGACGCGCTGCTAAAAGAAAAGAACAGTAGTTTTATTTAATGCCTTGAGAGAGAGCTTATCTCTTGTAAATGAGAAAGTGACTCAAGGGAAGTTTGTATGTACTGATTTAGCGAGACCGTATATTATGCTCAATATTCTAGTTGCAGAGGACGAACCTCGTATTTCTTCTTTTATCCAAAAAGGGCTCAGCGCCCATGGGTTTGGGGTCACAGTTGCTAGTAATGCTGCAGAAGCTATCAGTCGAATACTCAGTGCAGAGATCGATCTACTCCTGCTGGATTTAGGATTGCCTGATAAAGATGGTCATCAAGTCATTACTGAGGTGCGGGGGCAGGGCGCGACCCTCCCAATTATCATTCTCACCGCCAGAGACGATATTCAAGATAAGGTAACCGGGCTAGAAGGCGGTGCAGATGACTATATGACAAAGCCTTTCCGTTTTGAAGAATTACTTGCTAGGGTTCGTTTACGCCTGCGGCAGTCTTCTATGACGCTAAAGACTAAATCCATGGGCACAGCTGTTGAAGAACAGAGACTATGCGCTGGAAATGTAGAGCTGAACTTGCTAACCCGACGGGTTCAGATCAGCGGCGAGACAATCGATCTTCCTGCCCGTGAATTCAAGCTGATAGAGACTTTTTTGCGCCATCCCAATCAAGTTCTTAGTCGAGAACAGTTGCTAGATAGAGTATGGGGATATGACTATAACCCAGGTTCTAATATCGTGGATGTTTATGTTGGATATCTGCGTAAAAAAATAGGCGGCGATTTTATTGAAACCGTGCGCGGTATGGGGTACCGGCTGCGTAGTTGACCCTGTCAACAAGTACTATAGTCGGCAGGTTCCTGGAAGAATCATCCAAAACGTAGCCCCTTTTCCTAGCTGGCTTACCAGCTTTATTTCACCGCCGTGAGCTTCTGCGATCGCGCTTGAGATCGCTAGGCCTAAGCCAGAACCCTCTGAGCGTCTTTGCTGTCGTTGCCCTCTAGCAAAGCGTGCAAATATGCGGTGCTGTTCATCTTGGCTAATGCCTTCACCAGTATCACGCACCCAGAACTTAACCTGATAATTCATGCGCCTAGCAGCTTTGAAAGCATAACCAATTTCGATGCTGTCAGTTGTTTGCGTATGCTGCGCAGCATTCCGCAGCAAATTGAGCATCGCGCCAGTCAACTTTTGGCGATCGCCGACCATATATCCCTCCTCCTCACCGACTAGCTGCCAATGCCGATCTGCGAGTGTTGTTGCTTTTGCAAAGAGCTCCTCGGCAAATGTGCGAACTGAAATAGTCTCTAGCTGTAAGAAGTTAGGCCGCTCTGACTTAGCGAGCAGGCTCATATCGCTGACTAAACGCCCCATTCTATCTAGCTCATCCATCACTAGCTCCATCGTGTCCTCACGCTCTTGAGGATCGCCATTCATCAGCTCAAGGTGGCCTTGAATAATTGTGATTGGCGTGCGCAACTCATGTCCGGCATCGTTAATAAAGTCCCGCTGGCTGTCAAATGCGCCCTGAATGCGATCCATCATGGCATTGAACGTGTTGGCTAGCTCGGATAGATCGCCGTTTCCACGGGGTGTTGATATGCGCTGATTTAAGTCAGATTCACTAATGGCTCGAGCTGTTCTTGAAAGCGTGGCAATAGGGGCGAGAAGTCTGCCAGCCGCTAGCCAGGCAATCAAAAGTGAAACAAACACAGTGACGAGCGTAAACGCCGCAAACAAGTAGACGCCGACGAGTGCCTCTTGCCGCTCGCCTGCGGTGCTGTGGGCAACCACAAATATGCCTCTTTGCTCCCCTTCAAGTACAATTGTCTTAGCAGTGTAAGTAATATTGCCAACATGAGGCACCCTGGTATCTTCTTGTTCAAGAACGAACTCGGTTACTGTTTGCCAACGATTGAACAGCTCGGATCCAGGCTGAAAGGGCGCTAGCAGATAGAAGGGACTAGAGCGATATAGCTCACCATCAAGCAAGACAATTTGAAAATTATCGTCCTCCGGCAGTGTCGTTTGCAAAAAATCGTCAACGAACGCTCTCAAATCTTCAATACTTTGGTCGGGTTCTGCTTCCCAGTTAGCGTAAGCGCTGAAAAAAGACTCTTGTTCTCCATACATACTTTCTTCTACACGGCTATCTACACTGAAAAATAGTAGATATCTAAAGATAGGGACAGCCCCACCGCCCAATAGCAGTAGCAACAATGCGTATAGCAACAAGATACGCGTGCGACTTTCCTCTAGCAAACGCTTCCACATAGCCTTTTGAGAAGTGGTTTTCTCTAATGCCTCTTCTGTACGACCTTTTTCGAACGTTGAAAAATTACTCATGCGGCTGCGCTCTTAAAACAAGTGACAGACAGACAAACAAACGACAAACGAATGCCGCTAAGGCAATCCTATCTCATAAAGAATTCCTCTAGAACTATCCCTTAAAACTCAAAATGAAACATGAAAATTTTCTCATGAACGTTTCCTCATGAACGTTTTCTCACACAACGTTCATGCAGATCTTAGTCCTACTTGTGAATATGTACCTGAGCAAACCTAGGTTTTCGACTGCTTTAATCTTTAACTACGAGGTTCCAAGAAATGGCCAATGCCAAAAGTGCATCTGCACTCAGGATAATGGTTATGTCTATCGAAAAAACGGTGGCGCTGTGATCGCAGCTGATTCAAGCAGCGACTGCCCACTTTAAGCCCAAGCTACTTTTGGTAGATAAAAAGCTGACTGGGTTAAAAGGAGAGCTAACCACTACCCTTAAATACCTTGAAGTCGTCATCAAAATTAAATGTGAGCAGTACTACTTGTGGCGAGCTGTCGATCAGCATGGCGTGCTGCTTGATATCCTGATGCAGCGCCGACGCAATACAGACGCTGCGTACAGATTTTTTCGCAAGCTACTCAAATCAACTGGCTTTGTCCCCAGAGTCATCATTACCGATAAGCTCAAGAGTTACGGCACTGCAAAAAAGGATATCTTGAAGGGTGTAGAACATAGACAGCATAAGGGCCTGAATAATCGGGCAGAAAACTCACATCGTCCAACTCGAACTAGGGAACGGCGAATGGGGCAATTCAAATCAGTAGGCCAGGCACAGCACTTTCTGTCAGCCTTTGAGCCGATACGCGGGTATTTTCATCCCCATCAACATAAACAGACCGCTTCAGAATACAGAGAAACGATGCGCCAACGGATCGAAAGTTGGCGATCGTCCTACGGAAGGGCTGTGCCATCACTGACAGGTGTGAGTGCATTGGCGGAGCCTCTCGACCAGAGAATCGCATAGGTCGATTTGATAACACTCACTCAATAAATCTGTCCTAAAATTGGCCAATGCAGCTTAACTTGACGATGCCCTGCTGCTGCATGGGCGCTGTAAACTGGTACAAGCGCTTCTGAGGTTTCTAAAGACAAAAAAATGCCGTACCTCTTTTGTGGAGAAGCACGGCCCGTATCTGTTGGAGATTTGGTGAGAACGCGTTAAAAAAGAACCTGTTTAGCGTTTTGGTCGGTGGCGAAGCGATCGCGCTTTTTTGCGCTTTCTGCTTTTGCGAAACACAGCTGAGCCAGCGGTTTGCATACCGACACCCATCATCCCGAGCAGTCCCAGTGGTGCACCCAGTGGCGCAGCTCGTCGTGACGAGTGGACGATATTTTCTGGCGGTGTGCCAAGACCCTGCTGCTCAAATCTCTGCGGTCTTTCTTGACTGAAGGCAACTAGGGATAGCAGGGAAACTACGATGAACGTGCTGAGCTTGTTCAACGTGTTGTCCATCGGTAGCGGATGGGTGTGGTCGCTGTAAGTTTTGGCAATGAACCAGATGAATATGCCAACCGATGCCAACAGCGCAATATTGTTGAAAATTGGCGCGTCTGCAAAGGTGTAAATGGCTCCTTCTGTCGGCCCATCTAAGACGCCGTTGAACTCTTCTAGTGTTGAAAATGGACTAGACATAATAGTGCTCCTTTTTGTGTTGAGCTAGCTTGTGTTGAGCTAGCTTGTATCGAGCTAGTTTGCATGGACGGGTCTGTATAGACCGATCTACATAGATACGCTAGGTTGCGGAACAGAACGAGTAGCCGCTGGTATTGGCGCACCATTGACCTCGGGGCGAATGGGGTATTCGGGATAGCCTTCTAGTCCGTACTCGGCTAGGTCCAAACCGGCGATCTCTTCTTCGCGAGAAACGCGCAGCATGCCTAGCTTTTTCAGCACAAAGCTGACGCCGTAGCCGGGGATAAAGCCCAAAATGATAGTGCACACAACAGTGCCTACCAGCTGGCCGATAAAGCCCGTAAGTGGGATGCCATCACCCTGTGGGTAGCCCGTTGCCATTACCCCAACGGCCATTGCCCCAATTACGCCGCAGTAACCGTGCACTGCAAAGGCTCCAACTGCATCGTCGATGCCTGCCTTTTCGACTGCTGCGCCAACAAAGGGCATGGTGTACGCACCGATGAAGGCGATTAGGATAACAACAGCAGGACTATACAAATCTAAGCCTGCACCAACAGAAATAATGCCTGCTAGGCCGCCTGAGATAGTGTAGAAAGGGTCCGCTTTGGAGCCGATGTAAGCGCCAACAATGCCAGCACACAGCGCCATGGTTGTGTTTACACCGATGGATGCCAGGGTCATAGGCGTGCCGTAGATGGTGATTTCTGCGGTTTGACCAGGAACGAAGATCACACAGGCTGCTAGGAATGCATAGAACCCAACAAAGATCAGCATTAGGCCAACCATCGTAAGCGGTAGGTTGTGCGGCAAAATTGTTCTGGGCTTGCCTTGCGCATCGAACTTACCAATGCGAGGGCCGAGGTTGATAAGTACGCCTAGGGCGAAGAAGCCGGCAACACCGTGCAAGACAGCTGAGCAACCGAAGTCGTGATAGCCAAAGTTGGTGAGGAACCAGCCGTAGGGATTCCAGCCCCAGGCAGCGGCGACTACCCAAGTGAATGAGCCTAGAACAATAGCCAGAATGGCGTAGGCACCCACTTTGATTCTCTCAATGACCGCGCCGGAGAGAATAGAGGCGGTGGTCATGGCGAAGAGGGCAAAGGCAAAGAAGAAGACGCCTGTAAGGTTGTCGGCGACGTTAGG
>ERZ1740052.744-NODE-744-length-10893-cov-5.451375_pt1 | contig 10893 bp, 12 predicted proteins | sample MGYA00581750_ERZ1740052 | MGnify/ENA primary metagenome ERZ1740052 (study PRJEB43018, sample SAMN04849743) | marine metagenome | isolation source: floating plastic debris | place: Pacific Ocean | collected 2008-08-30 | study: EMG produced TPA metagenomics assembly... | reverse complement strand
ACCAATGGTTTTCTTTCATTTCAAATAGAAAAGTTCTAACAGTTGGAGTTTCTGCATCGATGTTAATAGCTGTACCGGCGCAACTTCTGGTAAAAGGTTGGGATGATCATAATAGACAAAACGATACTTTTGCAAGAGATTTTGCTAAAGGATATTTAGATTCTTGTCCGCCTAACACGATTTTAATTACGAATGGAGATAACATGACATTCCCGTTATGGTATTTGCAAGAAGTTGAAAATTATAGAACAGATGTAAGAGTTGTGAATTTCGATCAGTTGACTTTAGATTGGTATATCGAAAAGTTGAAGTTAACAATGAATACTTCAAAAGGAATTAAAATTTCACTTCCGAAGCATATTTACAAAAGAGGCCCGCAAGAAGTTTTATCATTACAAAAAGAAACAAATCAACCTGTCAATTTAGATCTGTTGTTTCAATTTTTAGCGAATCCGAAATCAGCAAAAACAATTTATAACAAGCAAATTCATTATATGCCGTCAGATATGTTTTCTGTCTCTGTAGATACATTGCAATTTGCTAAACAATTAAATACAGATAAATTACAACTGAAATTTATTGATAAAATTAACTGGAAATATTCAAAAGATATTTACGGAATAAATGATTTAAGTGTTTTAAATATCGTTCAAGAAAATATTAATGAAAGACCAATTGCTTTTGCGATAAATGGAAATACAAATCATTATGTTGGCTTAAAACAATTTACAATTCAGAAAGGAATGGTAGAGTTATTAGCACCAGTAATTAGAGCTAAAAACGGATTAAATCCTAAAATTGTAGATACAGAAACATCATATAATTTATTTAAAGAAGATATTCAATTTAAAGATTTTATTCATACAGATGCTTTTATAGATTATGAAAATCGTGCTTATGCACAGCAAATTTTAAGACGAAATTATTACTTTTTGGCGCAAGCATTATTAGAAGAAAATCAAGTTGAAAAAGCTAAAGATATTTTAGATACAAGTATTCAAAGTTTTCCTAATGCTACAGTGCTATTTAAACAATATGCCTTTGCAATTGGAAAATTATACTTCAGAACAAATGCTCCACAAAAAGGAGAAGAGATTTGTTTAACAGCAATTAAGAATCTTAAAGAAGAATTAGAATGGTTGATTTCTTTTAATCCACCAAATCCTATTATAAATGTTCGATATGCAAATCGATTGAAAACAATGTATATTCAAATGATTCATCAGTTTTCTGATCTGAATTTAGAAAAAGGAAACACGCTTAAAGAAGAAGCAAAAGCCATTGAAGTTAGATTTCAAAAATGGTATAATACAAACTGGCCTTATTAAGTATACATGCTAAAATATTTTTTCTCAACAGAAGTTACATCTTCCAAAATAGTTTCAGATCGACCTTTATATCTTAGAACTAGAAAAGCATACGAAGTTGTAAAAGATTTAATAAAAGGAAATACACTCGAAATTGGTTGCGGTGAAGGTTATGGAGTTGCTGTTTACCATTCACAAGTATCTCAACTTACACTTATAGATAAGTCTAGTTATTCGGTAACGTCATTAAAAGGTAAATATCCAGAAGCTGATGTCATTCAGCAAAGAATTCCACCATTAAAAAATATACCCGATAATTCTTTCGATTCTATAGTTTCTTTTCAAGTTATAGAACATATTAAAAACGATACGTTGTTTTTAAGTGAAATCTTTAGGGTTTTAAAACCAGGAGGAAAAGCTTTTTTAACCACACCAAATGCAGATAAAACTATAGTTAGAAATCCTTGGCATTACAGAGAGTATAAGTATGAAGAGTTGAAAGGAGTTTTAAGTAAAGTGTTTACTAATATTTCAATAAAAGGAATTGAAGGGAATAGTAAAACAGATGTGTATTATAGAAATAACGAAGCTTCGGTATTAAAAATTTTGAAGTTAGATGTTTTCAATTTACATGAAAAATTACCTGCTTGGATACTAAAAATTCCGTATGAATTATTGAACAGAATGAATAGGAAAAAACTTTTAAAGCAGCACAAATCAGAAGTTATTAATATTAATTCTGAAGATTATACATTAAATGCTTATACAGCGAAAACGCTAGATTTCTTTTGCATTTTAGAAAAATAAAAATTAGAAAACAAAAAGACTCTCCATTTGGAGAGTCTTTTTTTAATAATCCCAGATAATTAGAAAACACGAACAACATTAAATCCAAAAGAGATATCCCCTTTACTCCAATCTCCTTGTGCTTTTGTTAAGAAAGCACTATCATTACTTCCTCTAGCATTTGAAAATAATAGTTGAAAAACATGTCCTCCAGTTTCAATATCTACACCCAAAGTCAAAGGATTATTATATATAGAATTCTTGTTTTTATTAAAGTTGTAGGCATAATCAAGATTAATACTCATACGTTTACTAACTTTTAAACGACCTCCAATTCCCATTAAAAACTGATTATGATTTCGTTCTTTCGTTGCATTTAAATCTTGTAAATTTTGTCGTACAAAAGAAGGAGCAACTTGTAGAGATAAGTTTTTAGAAACTCTACGTGAAACCAAAAGTTGGAATGTATAACTCATGCGATCACCAAATTTTAAATTAGGGTAATTTGCTTTTTTTATTTCTGAATTAATATCTGCACTCGCATAACCAACAATGTTTAAAGGAAACTTATTGGATTGTTTTGTGAGCCCGAATTTGATAGTACCAGAATAAGTTTTTTCAAAACTATCTCTGCTTAACCCTAATTGAATATCATCCCAAAAACTATATAATAACTGAATTTTAGTATTGGCTTGATCTAATCCAAAGAATTCATCAATTCCATCTTTTAACGATCCAAATCGGTGAGCAACAACTAAATATAAATCTCCTTTATCAGCAATTTTAGTCGATTGTAAATTACCTATTTGCATGGCTTTAAAAGCTGGTAAATCGAATTGTTTTACATCTTTTGTAGCGTTATCAAGTTCATTTAGTAAATCATCCTGAGCATTTATCTGTAATACAGCTAACAGCATGATTAGAAAAGCGTTTATTTTAGTATACATTGATTTAGTTTTAGTTCTTCTAGTAAATCATCGTATCCAACGACACGACCTTTTATTGTAATTTTTTGATTCTGACTAAGAATTGATAGTTTTTCAACATGTTTAAACTGACAGAAAATCTGATTGTCTAGTGTAATTCCCTTAGTATCTATACCTGTAACTTGTCCAGTTATTTCAATAATTTTAGTGTTCCATTGCTTAAAATCTAGACTTGATTTTTGTAAGAATTCTATAGAATTTCCTGTGTACACTGGAGCAAGATTTTCAATTGTTTTATGAGGTTTATATGTGTACTTATAACCTAGAAAAATGATAAGAGTGAATAAGCCAATTCCTACCAAGAGCTTATTTTTTTTCAGCCAATTCATAGTTGATTTTTATATTTATTTTCTCTGCAATTTTCTTGCGTACAATACTTGGAATTTCAATTCCGAAATCTTGAGGTTCTACAGAAAAGTTACTCGAAAGTTTTATGATGTTTTTTTTAAAAGAAACCTTAGCAATAGTGCTAATTTCTTTTTTTATCCCACGAATAGTAAGTGTTCCTTGTAGAGGGAATTCTTTTTGATTTTGTAAGTTTTCTAATGAAAAATTACTGAGTTTGCCTCTAAAAGTAGTTTTAGGATATGTATCAGAATCCATATAATTTTCATTAAAATGCTCTTGCATTAAAGCGACTTTAAATTGAAAAGCACTAATAAATAATTGAACTGCAATATCTCCTGAAGCTACATTTAAAATTGAAGTAGAACTATTGTTTATGGCTTCCACAGGTTCGAAAGCTTCAACTGAGGCTTTAAAATGAGTTGTACCAGTTCTTGTAAAATATTTTTGGGCTACTACTAATTGTGAAAACAGTAATAGAGTTATAATGATTAATTTTTTCATGATTTTTCTTTTTATTCGATGTAACCTCCAGCTCTCCATTGATCGAAAAGAGCTCTTCTATCAGCAGTTAAAAGTCCACTTTGTGGCATTGGGTTTGCCGCGTCGTTAATACGAGGAATTAAAGTTCCTGTTTCCGAAGAATTTCTAACCTGTTCATAGGTTTCTAAAATCAATCCATTCCTTGGATTCACAGAACTATGGCAAGTCAAGCAATTTCCTAATATTATAGGTTGTATATCTTGCGTATAAGTAACTGTTCTGTTAACTGGATTTTGATCTACAAGTGGAATTTCAGCGGTTGTACAATTAACTAGTATAACAGTACAAACAATTAAACATAATTTTTGAATGACTTTCATAAGATTAATTTTGAATATCGATATTGGTTACGTCTTCAATTTTATTTTCAAGTGGAGCTATAGTTATTTGTTTTGAAATACTTGTGATGTCTCCTAAGCCTGCAGCTCCGTTATTATCTTTATCAGCTACAATAGTCAAGTAATAAGTTCCTGGATGTAAGTAGGTAAAAAGGAAATTGTTTTCTCCATTTTCTAAAGTTGGGAAATGAAGCAAAGTATCAAAAGCTCCAGCAGATTGAGTAAAATAACCATCAGTATCTGTTAATGCGTCTTTAGATAAGTAGACTAATAAATTATCGGTAGTAATGTTTGTGTTTCTAGTAATATTTACGGTTAATGTTCCTAATCTTGGGTGATCAATTATAGTATAAGGATCTCCGGATTGTGGAGCTAATTCATAAACATTATTATTGCTTTGAGAAGCTAAAAAAGTTGCTGATTTAGGAGCGGTTCCTTGCTGATCAACATGTAAATTCTCTGTAACAAATCCATTTGCAAAATCTAAACCTTGATCGATTGTATTTTGAGGAAAGTTAGTTGCGTTAGCAGCAGTTTGAGCAAGCTCGAAATGCATCTTTTTCCCCTTGAAAGTCATATGACGTGTAGGAACTCTATTTCCTAAGTTACTTGTGTAAGAATTAAAATATAAACTATCGTTTTTAAATCGTAATTCCATATACATGATGTTATCACCACCTACAGCATCTACTAAACGATAATATTTTCCTTCAGAATTTCGATTTTCAACTTTATCTAAAACAAAATAACTTGTTCTATAAATACCACTCAATAAACCACCATTACGAGCCATAATAGTTCGTTTTCCTTTATAGTTCGTTACAAAGAAAGAAGTGAATAAGTTACCAAGTGTTCCACCCTCATGAATTCCATGAATATGTGAAGGGGAAATTGCTCGATAATCCCAAGCAAACCAAGGATAATCATCAGCAATAACTCTATTAGAACCTACCCAATGTCCTTGCATTTTGTCAAGAAAATCAAATCCATCTTCAGTAATATCTACAGGTTTTACTTCAGAACTGGGGTTTGTTGGGTTTGTCGGAATATCAGGTATAGTTCCTCCTGTAATGTCTCTAATATTATCATCACAATTTGTTAAAAATAGAGCAACAAATGCTCCTAAAAGAATATGTCTTTTTTTCATAAATTATTTAGTGTTATTGTTTTCTAGTCCAAGTTTCTATTAAAGGTTTATTTCTTATGTATTTAGTTACTTCTAGAGTATCGTTATGTTTTACTTTAATTTTATAGTTCTGAATAGTGGTTTTTGTAGCACCAGATACAGCATCAACATAAGATTGATTTCTATATTTAAGATCTTTTATAAAGATGTCTTTATCAGTTCCTGTTTCATGTAATACAGTTGTACCATCATTGTAATACAGAAGTTTTCCTATAATTTTTTTTTTGTTTTTTTCAATTTTATAAGTTGCTTTATAGTAGTTGCTATTGGTTTTCCATATTCCAAAAACCCTTTGATCAATCTTTGTTGAACAAGCTGTTAAAATGATTGTTATGATTAATAAAAATTGTTTCACTGTTTGAGATTTTATAATCCTGAGGCAAAATTGTGAAGGATGAGAAAAAGTTTTTTTGATCTATATCAAAATCATACTTTTTATTGTTTTTTGATTTAAGTCAAAATGAAAAAGTAGGAGGAGTAATACTTTTGATGAAAAGTTTTTTAAATGGAAAAAATTAAACAGCGTTGGGGGATAGAAACGACAAGAGAACTCTTAATTATCTTTTTTATATTCTCAATAACAGGCTCTTCATCAGTAATAATTGGCAGACCGATTTTAAAAGCTTTAGGCTTAACTTTAAATAATGTGCCAGCAATAGTATATTATCCGTTATTTATAATTGCCAGCTTTATATTTTATCAGCTCTTTTTAGTTGCTTTTGGTTGGATTTTCGGTCAATTTCAATTCTTTTGGAATATGGAGAAGAAGATGCTTAAACGATTTGGAATATCAATTTAAAGCCGAGTAAAAAATAATGGATAAGTGGAAAACAATACTAGCATTGATATTACTAATATTAGCTGTAATTTTTGAATGGGATTGGTTTTGGGCATTATTTATATTAATAGGTTTAGTACATACTATTAGAAGTGAAGAAATTAATTTTGTAGAATCTGTAACTAAAAAAGAACATCCAAAATTATATTGGGTTATGATTTTTATTTGGTCGTTTTTAGCGTTATTCTCAATCTTTAACTATCTATCATAAAACTTAAAAAATAATACTTTTTCATAGGAATAAATATGATAAAAAGATTAAGGTTTTTGTATATTTCTAATCTATAATTAGGAGTATTACTTTATGAGTAAACGGTTAACTTTAAAAGATATAGCAAAAGAATTTAATGTATCTATAGCAACAGTTTCAAAAGCTATTCAAGACAAACATGATATAAGCAAAACATTAAAGCAAAAAATACTTGCTTATGCTGCCAAACATAACTATGTCCCAAATCAGAATGCTTTAAAGCTAAAAGGAAAGCATACAAAAAATATAGGAGTAGTAATCCCAAGTATTTTGAATCTTTTTTTCGCAAAAGTATTTGCCGGTATTGAAAAAATTGCGAGTGAAAATGGATACAATTTAATTACCTGTATTTCTAACGATTCTTTAGAAAAAGAGAAAATAGCAATAGATATGATGCTCAATGGAGCAGTAGATGGAATTATTATATCTATTGCTAAAGAAACTCAAATTAAACAAGATTATTCTCATTTCTTTAAAACTATGAATATGGGAATAAAATTGACCATGTTTGATAGAGTAACTGATGCTGTAGCGTGTGATAAAGTAGTAGTTAATGATTTTCAAGGAGCATATAATGCGACAAAGTTTTTTGTGAAGAGTGGTTGTAAGAATATTGCTTTGTTATCTTTTATTAGTGAAACAAGTGTTGGTAAATTAAGAATAGAAGGTTATAAGAAAGCATTATTAGATAATGATATAGATATCAATAAAAACTTATTATTAGAAGTTAAAGAACATGATGTTGATGAAACAGAAACATTACTGACATTAACTTTAGGAAGTAGAAAAGTAGATGCGATTTTATGTCTAGAAGAAACTTCAGCAGCTATAGCTTTAGATACAATTAAACGATTGGGGTATGAAATTCCGAATGATATTTCGATTATAGCATTCACCAACGGAATTATAACTAAATATACAACTCCGAAAATTACGACTGTGAGTCAGCATGGTGTATTTATGGGAGAACAATCGATGAAGTTTTTATTAAAACGAATTGAAGAAAATGTTACTGAAGAAAAACAGTATACTACTAAAGTGATTAAAACAAGTTTAATTCAGAGGCAGACTACGAAGAAATTAGACTAAAAGAAAAGATTGTTTTGTTTTCATAAATTTCATCAGGATTTAAAACAGAATTAGGAAAGTTTTCATTGTTTGGTGCATCAGGGAAATTTTGAGCTTCAAAACAAATAGCAGGATAAGATTTGTAATTAGCTGTTAAGGGAATGTCAGGAAATTGGTCTTTAGTAAAAATCACAAAAGTAGGTTGGTTTGTAATGACTTTCATCTTGATTCCTGATTTTGCTGAACTTAATGTAGCAGCATAATCTACATTTTTGTTGAGTACAAATGTATCATCAAAACCTTTAAAATCATCTCTATTTATTGTTGATTTCGAAGAGAAATCAAATCGTGTATTTTCAGAATTTAGAATTTTTCCTGTCGGAATTAATTTTTTATTCACTTCCAAATGATGTGAATTATTAATTTGTAACAAATGTTTTAAGATAGAACCATGTCCATCTAAATTAAAATAAGAATGATTGGTTAAATTAACTATTGTAGTTCTATCTGTTGTTGCCGTATAGTTAATTTCTAATTGAGAGTCATTCAAACTGTAGGTTACAAAAACTTCTAAATTCCCTGGATAACCTTGATCTAGGTGCTTGCTTTTATAAAATAATGTAATAGAGGAACCATCTTCAGAAATGTTATCAATTAGCCAAAATTTCTTATCAAATCCATTCCCTCCGTGTAGATGAATTCCGTTTTTAGTAGGAAGATTATATACTTTATTTTGAATTGAAAAACTACCATTAGAAATTCTTCCAGCATATCTTCCAATAGAGCAGCCTAAAAATATATTATGTTTTTGGTAACAACCTTTGCTGTAGTCTTCCGGGTTTTGAAGTCCAACCACAACATTAACTTTCTTTCCATTTTTATCAGGAACTTTTAAACTCTGAATCGTTGCACCATAATTTACAACCGTTAACTCTAAACCATAACTATTCGAAATAGTTATGGTTTTAAGTTTACCTGTTTTAACGATTTTCATACAAATCGGTATATAAATTGGTAGATGATTTTATGAATAGATCACTTGCTGTTTTTTCTTTCCACTTTTTACTGATGCTATCACTTAATTGTAAACGCGCATCAATTTTTTTGAATGTCGGGTTTTCGAACCACATTCTGTGTGAATCCCAATGACAATTGATATAACTTACAGCTTTAACGACATCTTTATTTTCTTCAATACAATCAAAAAACGGAATAAACCACTTTTTCCAAGCTTCCTTAGCTTGTTCAGGATTACTCAGTTGTGTTTCTTTTGTATTTCCTGTGTTTTTATCAAAATTCGGATCAGTAATGGTTGGCGAAGCTTCAGCAATAAAAACTGGTTTTCCTTTTTTACGTGCAAAAGCAATCATTTTTTGATCTGCCCATCTGTTGAAGAATGAAAAACCTAACCAATCTACATATTCATCTCCTGGATACCAAGATTCTAAATCACCTTCATTTGGAGACATAAATCCAGTTGATTGCCATACAAAAGCTGTGTTAGTAACACCTTTTTCTCTTAGTTTAGTAACCATTCTGATATATGCTTTTTTTGTAGCTTCTTTTTCATAATGGTTCCAAGGTTCACCGTCAAATTCATAAGCAATTCTTAAAAACACAGGACGTTTTCCTAAGGATAATAAGAAATCTCCTAATTTATCAATGTATTTATCATGAGTTCCATCTGCAACCTTTTCTTCATGATTTACAAATTGCAAACCAATAGCCAAAGCCATATTGGTAAAGCTAGAATCTTTTAATTGTAATGATGCATTATAGTCATTGTCTCCCCAATCGTGAGTTTCCCATAAACCATCTAATCCTTCTTGAATTCTACCAAAAGAGTTTTCTCCTGGATTAATATTCGTGTATGTCGTCCAACCAGCAGGTTTTTGAAAATGATCTAAATAACCATCGTTATATTTTTCTAATCCACCAACAGCTTCTAATTCTTGACCAGCAAATAGTAAAACACCATTTTTAGGTTCGAACTTTGCTAATTTTCTAGTTAGTGTATCTTTTTGTTTTTCAGTAGTTTTTATGTCTTCTTTTTTCGTTTCTGATTTACAATTGATTAAAATCAATGAAAAAAGTGTTATTGAAAGTAATTGAGATAGTTTCATAATTTTTATAATTCTTTGTATTCAAACCATTCAAAGTCTGCGTGTTTTTTATTTGTAGCTAAATCTTGACAACACATACCGATAAAACAACCGGTAAATGCAGGGCGATAACGATCACTTCCGTCTCTAACATAATCGTCAGAAACAATATTCATATCTAGTATATTTCCAATGTTTAAGAAGTCAATTTCATCGGTACTGTAGCTAAATTGTAGTTTTTCTTCTTGAATTGTAGCGCGTAAAACAACTGTAGTATTACTTTTTATAATCGCAATTTCTTCTTGTTCTATGATTGAATAATTATCACACGTAAGCACCTGTATTGTTTTGTTATCTCCATTAGTAGAAATGTATAGATAATGATAATGTGCCGTGTTGTAATACACAACTAAACCAGCAAGTTGTTGGAATTTATCCGGATTGAATTCAACTTTTGTTGTTACTTGAACATTAAAGTGTTGTAATCTTCTTGCAATTAAAGCTTGGGTATGTGTTGATGTTAACGATTCTTTTCCTTTTAATCTTAAATATCCTTTGTTTTCAGTTAATGAAATCCAATTTTCATTCGTCGGAATTCTTAAAGATTGAAAATCTAAACTTAAATTATCAGTATTAAAATCATAAAGTATAGATTCATTTTTTGATAATTCTTCTGAAGAAAAAGGAGCTGGAATTTCTACTCTAGGTAAATTGCTTCCAGATTTTAAATAAGGCCAATCATCTAGCCATTCTATTTCTTCAATGGCAGTTTCTCTTCCTAAAGGACAATTTCCATGAGTTGTTAAAGGTCTACCAACTAAAAAAGTAATATACCAATCGCCATTTTCAGTTTCAACTAAAGAAGCATGACCAGATTTTTGAATTGGATGGAGTGAGGTAGTAACACAAGTTAAAATCGGATTTTCTGGATGTTCTTCATACGGCCCCGTTATTACTTTTGATCGTAAAATTGTAGCTGCATGACCATATTCTGTTCCGCCTTCTGCTAAAATCAAATAATAATAACCGTTTCTTTGATAAATATGTGGACCTTCAGTTAAACCAAGTTTTGTTCCTTCAGTAATAAAATAAGATTGCCCAATTAATTCTTGTTTTGTTATACTATATTCTTGTAGTTCAATTC
>ERZ1740052.740-NODE-740-length-10916-cov-5.005524_pt1 | contig 10916 bp, 7 predicted proteins | sample MGYA00581750_ERZ1740052 | MGnify/ENA primary metagenome ERZ1740052 (study PRJEB43018, sample SAMN04849743) | marine metagenome | isolation source: floating plastic debris | place: Pacific Ocean | collected 2008-08-30 | study: EMG produced TPA metagenomics assembly... | reverse complement strand
GCTGCCTCCCCAACTGTTTGGACCACCCACTAGGTTAGGTGAGCCCCCCCCCTAAAAATTGCAAATGCCCCCCCTCTTGCTTGAGTAAGTACTCGGGAGACCCCGCAATGTCCGCTTCTCCATTATTGATAACGGATACCCAGTCAACAATTCGATTCACACTGGAACGATGACTAATGAGAACAGTTGTGTGGCCTTTACGATGAACTAATAGTTTTTGCAATAATTCGGCTTCACTTAACGGATCTAAAGCAGATGTTGACTCATCCAAAATTAAGATTGCTGGCTTAAGTATTAAGGCTCGAGAAATAGCCAATCGCTGTAGCAGTCCTCCTGAGAGATTAGAGCCAAACTCGCCTAAAGCCGTTAAGTAGCCATCGGGTAAATCATTAATAAATGCGTCTGCCCCGGTAATTCGACAGGCGTCCACAATTTCCTTATAAGCCGCCTTGGGCGCACATAGTTGAAAGTTCTCTAAGATTGATCGGCTCCAAAAGTGGGTTGTTTGGGAGACTAAAACAATTTGTTGACGCACACATTCAGTGGATAAATCACGCAAATTGTAAGGTCCCACCAGTACCTCACCCGCTTGGTAAGGGTGTAACCCAGCTAAAATTTTAGCAATTGTACTTTTTCCAGACCCAGATGCTCCCACTAATGCCGAGGATTTGCCACCGGGAATTGTCAGGGAAAACGTTTCTAGCAAATTGAACCGACCTGGGTAGTGAAAGTTAACCTGATTAAAGGTAATGTCACCATTTGACGGAATTTCAGCCAGGGGTTTAAGCCAATCGTCAGGGCTCTCATCTTTCATGTCGATGACATCATCAAACCGCTGTACAGATGTTTTAACCTCCATAAATTTGTCTGAGAATTCGACCACAAAGTGGATAAACCCTAGGAAGCTATAACTCATGATGCTAAAGGCTAAGAGCTGGCCAAGGGTTAACTCCTGGTTGAGCACCATAGTGCTACCCAACCCAAAAATCCCAATGCTACCAATCCCTAACACCAAAGATGCTAGCTGACTGGTTACAAACGTCAGTTGTACGGTATCAGCCTTTTTGCTGGCCAAGTTACCAAACCGCCCCTGCATTTCTTTCCACAGCTGAGGCTGGGCTGTCGTTGTCTTAAACGTCATGGCCCCCCTAAAAATCTCTACCAGCAACGCCTGATTTTTGGCTTTAAGTGATAGCAAACGCCGAATTCGAAGCTGAAATACGGGCAGCAGTATTAGCGTTGCCCCCAGCATGATTACGGCTGTTAGTAGAGAGAAAAGCGTTAGGCGATAGCTGTAGAAAAACAGCATGCACCCCAGGGAAACAGCGGCAGTAAAAAACAGCGATGGCAGTTGGACAGCTCCATCGACAATGAGTTCATTAATGCGAGTAATATCTTTTAGATGACTGGCGAATGCACCGCTACGTCTTGTTTCTTAGAAGTTTAGCTGTAGCTTTAACAGCTTCCGACCAAACTCTAGGGTAAGCCCCAGCTCCAATCGTTGGAAGATATTCGCGACCAGGGTTACCTGCACCAAATTTAATAAGCTTTTGAGAATAAAAAAGCCCATAGCTGCCATCGCCACCCTAGGCAATAGTTGAGCATCGTCTCCGCTGAGGACATCGTCAATAATAAATTGAATTAAAAATGGAACGGTTAGGGATAAAAACCCAATAAAAAGTCCGTATACTAGAACTTGAAGTAGAGAGACGCGATAGGGCCAAGCCTGTTGTATGGCACCTGAGAGCCTGCTGGGTTTATTCGTCGATAAGCGATAAAACGCTTCGTCTGGCACGAGCAGCAGCATTGCTCCATCGCCCCAGTTGCGCTTTATTTCTTCTGCGCTGAGATACCGAATGCCAACACTTGGGTCAGCAATCACATACTTATCCCGCTGTTTGCCGTAAAAGACAACCCAACGGTCCCGACCCCAATGAATAATGGCGGGAAGGGGCAGACGGTGTATGCGGCTGAAGATGTCGTCAGTTGCTTGGCCAGAGCGTGCTTGAAATCCTAAGGCTTCAGCCCCCTGCTGAAGACCTAAGAGTGATACGCCTAACTGACCGGTTCCCATAACTTCGCGCACGTAGGACAGGGTAAATTCCTGACCATAGTGCTTGGCAACCATTGCGATACAGGCAATGCCGCAATCTTCTTCTCTGGGCTGGCTAATAAATGAATACTTCATAGGATCACGGCGTATGTGCCCTGCGGCAGACCAAAAAGCTTCTGGGAATTAGATTCAATAATGCAGAAGTGAGAGACAGAGTAAGGTTAAATATGGGCCCAACCTGTGGATAACAGTTAACGAATAACTTTTACTATCCAAAAATAAAACAGCAGGATGAGATTGACTAAAGTTAGGTCGGATGGCTGATACTTATTGGAATATTTATAAACTAGGTGGTTTTACAGACACCGTTACCAGTAACCTATAGCCTATAATGTCCTTAAAAGAGAACCGATCAGGACCCAGGACATTTAAAGCCGGTAGCGATTAGAACAAAACACAAGAATTCACCAGATATAGTCACCATAAACGTTGGTTTGTTGAAAACAGAACCATCATAAATATCTAGAAAAAGTAAGCAGTTTAATTTAAAGGTGCCCCAATGCCTTTTAGATTATGCATATTCCTAATCAGCGTTGCCCTAAAAGCCAGACGTTAGAAACGCTTTATATGTTTCTAGTAAAATACACGTTTTATTAGAGCAGCCTTGGCGTAATACGAGTTAGACATAACCTTTGAAGGAAGGTTACTACACCAATGCCTGAGGATGTATCAACTGCTTGGGTAAGTGAATCGTAATTTCACACTCGTTTTATTTTAAATTTATATAGCGTCAAAGCGTTTAGTGATAGGAACAATCATTTCGCCACTGCTGATTAAGAGGATAAACCGATCGGGTAGACATGCTGTTTGACAGTATCTTGCAGATAAAATCATACCGAGGATCAGCAGTGCCACCATTTCTATAAAAACTAGCGGTATTGTTAATCCTTGGGATACATTTTTTCGGCACGATGCTGACGTATGGTGTTGCTAACAGATTGGTGTATGACTTAAATCAGTAATGGCAAACTAGCAACGGCAAATTTTCTGATTTTGGCTGATTGCCTTGTATAAATTATGTATAAAAAGCTGGCGTTGCTAATCTCCGGTATGAATTTATCTGGTAAACATCGACGTATCGCATATTTCATAGCTCGGTTCATACTCTAAATCAGCAACAGCAAAAAGCTTAAAGCCCCTGTCAGGATAGCGGGCTGACGGGGGCTTGGATATGTGGTTTAGATTAGTGGAAAATCCCTGCTCTCAACCGCTGAGGCTATGGCTAATTAGGCGCATTTAGGAAACGGCCTGCAAACTTCATGACATTTCCTAGGTCGGTGTTGCTAGCGCGATTGCCCTCTAGAAAAGTGCTGAGGAGAGAATTGGTTCCACCGACGCTTCCTGGGGTGGGTGCGCCCATGTTGAACAGGTTCATCACCACTGGTAATAGCTGAGGTAACATTGTTTGCGCGATGGATGCCTGCATGCCGGTTTTTTGCGCAACTGCTTGGACAAGCTGTTGCTGTATCTGTGGGGAGATAATGGATGTCAATACAGACGGATCGTTGATGCGGCCTAGCATGGATGCAAGCTGCCCTGCCCCTAACTGAGATTGTTTTTGTTTTAAAATGGGTTGGAGAGCGCTGCCTAAAACAGTCATCATTGACTGCATTTGGTTGGAATTTACGCCCTGACTTCCTGCTAGTTGTTGGACTGACTTGGTAACCTGCTCTAATTGGCTGATGCTGGCTTGTTGATTGGGGTCGTTGATGGCGCTCAACACTTCAAAAAACATTGAATTAATTCTCCAAAAAAGACTCAATTGCTTTGAAAAACAGACGGTTACTTTACTGCTTGATCACTGAAAGGGTGACCTCACCGCTGTTGTCATCTGGATAGGTATCAACAAAAAAGGCGCAGAGGGTGGCTGGTTCCCTAACATTTAAAATCAGCGTATCGTCATACCCGTTTAGGGTGGTCCAGGTTGAGCTGACGGGAACCCCAGTCTTTTGGTTGATGACAGTGCCACCATGAATCCACAGGAGCACAAAGGGTTCACCAGGGTGAGCGTCGTCACGGTCGTAGTTAAATACCCCGTCTCGAAGACGCAGTGTATAGACGCCTGGGACTAGCTGTTGGGTGCTAGCAACGTCATGTTCAATGTGGCGCAGCTGCTCCTCGGTAAACATGACAGCGTTGTTGCGGCTGTGGACTTTAACAGTCTGTACAGAGCCTTGGGCCGTTGTCTCTGCTGCATCAGCGGTGGCCGCGCGACCAGCGGCGCCCATGACCCCAGCGGCACCGGCGACAGCTATCCTAGCGACTGCGCCTTTGTTAATTGGTTCTGAGGCTGAGGGAGATGCGGCTGCCTCTGTTAGACCCATGGTTGGCTTAACTGGGGCTGACCGGGCCAGCATTAACCAATCGCCAGACTCAGTTTCATAACCGACTTCGGCTAGGTAATCCCGTTGGACCTGGGGAAGAGGCACTGTGCGATCGCAATCCGAATCTAACAGATCGTAGCTCAACGTACTGTTGGGCGGCTGCCGGTTGATATCGACATCAGTCACATCGTGGATGCGGAGCTGATAGTCTTGGCCACCCTCAGCTTTGAGCGCCGACTGCGCCGTTGCCGGTACTTCCCAATAGGCATAGGCTTTTTGGGAAGACTGGGGCGTCAGCACGATGCGGCTTTGATCTACGGTGTCATTGACGGCGCTTACGGCGTTAGTATTGCTGGACCCTATAGCAGCAGCGCCAGTGGCGATTGCAGCAGCCCCCCCTAAGACAGCAGCCCCCGGAATTTTGCCAGCAGCACCCGCCGTCGGCACCCGGACTGATTTGGATTGAGCCACGGGTAGCCAACGACCAGACGCAGTTTGATAGCCTATTTCTGAGATGTAGTCTCGCCCTGGAACCACTGAAAAATGGGTATCTACATCGGCGTCTGTGCAGTCTACCTGAGCGGTGGGTTCAGGTAGCACCGCCTCGGCAGGTCTATCTGTAACATCGTAGAGTCTGGCCACCATGGTCCCGTCACCCTGCTGCTTGGCTTGGGCCAACTGCCCCTGGGGAATTTCCCAATAGGCATAGGCATCCTGGGAATTAAGCGGAGTCAGCACCATACGGCCTGACTCATCGGCGGCTTTACCACTCGCTAGCTTGACAGCGCCAACACCCAGGGCTGCCGCTCCTGCCAGGGCAGCACCTCCAAGGGCGGCGGCCGCAGCGGGACCTTTGGCGGCAGCTGGAGCAGCTGCGGCTGGCAGCTCCTTGGGACATACCGGTACCCGCACCTGATCAGATTTAGTGATGGGTAGCCACTGGTTATCGGCACTCAGATATCCCACCTCTGCGCAGTAGCTGCGATCGTCTACGGCAATAGGGAAATGGAGATCAGGGTTTGACTCTATACAGGGAAATTCAGCGGTAGCCGACGGTAAGGGCGCGTTTTTGCTACGGCCCGTCACATCATAAAGACGCACCATCATGGTTTCTCCCCCCTGGCGCTTGACCTCCGTCAGCCGATCCTGGGGAATTTCCCAATAAGCATAGGCGTTACGGCAATCGCGGGGGGTAATCACCAATCGGGGCTGCGCTGTCGCCACGGCACCAGCTGCCACCGGAGCCGCCGCTGGTGCCGTCGCACCGCCTGCTACCGCACCACCAGCCGCACCGCCCCCTTTAAGCAACCACCACAGTAGAGCCCCTAGCAGGGGAATTGCCAGTAATGGCAACAGCCAGAAGGGAAATCCCCCTCTGCCCGCTGTTTCTGTAGCACCCGCTGCGGCACCCGCTGCTGGATCTTCTGTTACCTCTGTGGCCCCTGCTGGCGCAGGACTCTCAGCAGGGGCAGTGGCTGTTGCGGGTGAGTCGTCAGCGGCTGTTGCGGGTGCACTCTCACTGCCAGCGGTACCAGCGGCACCGAGGGCATCAGCCGTGCCAGATGCATCAGCGGTAGATGCATCAGCACCAGTGGTGGTGGCAGGCGCTGCAGTTACCGCTTCTGTCCCTAGGACCTCTTGCCCCGGTTCTGTTGTAGCGAACCCTAAAAAGGCCAGGACTGCGGCACCTGCCCCTTCTTTATAAACATAGGCACGGTATTGAGAGTAGGGGTAACGGGCATCGGCCGGTAAGGTTTGGTGCATGGGGATGATGCGTGTATCATTGCGCTCACTTACCTGGGAGACAACGGCATAACCAATCCCATCATTGCCCAGGGCTGTGACCACGCTATCGGTTTCGTCATCGGCAATGGGGTCAGCTGTGGTACCGGTTGCAAACGGCTTATCTTCAAAGACTTTGTAGGTACTTAAGGCCCGTCGTGTATCGCTATAGTCGGGGCGATCAACCAAACGAATGGCCAAATCCTCTCCACCCACCTCAGACCAGTTGGTAATCTCACCTCGAAAAATACGAGCAAACTGATCAAAGGTGAGATCGCCGTCAAAAGAGTTGTCTGGTCCGACAATAATTGCCAGCTTCTCACGCTGTTCAAGGGGGACTTCCACCACACCTTGAGCCTTCTCGTCGTCAGTTAGGGGACGACCCGTCGCCAGCAGATCGATATCACCCTCAATGAGTGCCTCAAAGGCCTGATCTGTACGGCTGGCATCTAGCTCAATATCAACATTGGCATACTGTTCTTCAAACCGATCTTTTAGATCTTCGTTTGTGAAACGCATGCTGGTGGAACCATCCACCGTTAGGGTGGTGCCATCCGGTAGCGAACCGGGAATGGGGAAAGTTTCAGGAGTCTCTCCAGACGACTGGGCTAACGCATGGCGAGAGAAGTTCGCACCGGACACTTGAGAGACTGTAGCCGCCGCAAGGGCAAGGGCAGCAAATTTGATCAAAGACATCTTTCGATACACGATTCTGGTCCAAAATGCGTAGGGTGTGGGCGAGGGGCTTGGCGGCTGTTAATGACTACCTCGTAGTAACAGACAAGGTGAGTTCACCGCTGTGATTACCGGTATTGGTATCAAACAAGAAAGCGCAGAGGGTGGCGGGCTCAATCACATCCATGGTTAGGGAATCGTCATAACCATTTAAAGACGCCCAAGTGGCGACAACTTCGACATTGGTCTTTTTGTTAACCACTTTGCCACCGTAAATCCACAACAAAACCCACGGTTCTGCCTTAGCGCCGGTGCCAGTGGTGTAGGCAACATCGCTTTTGCAAAGCTTGACAACATTGGTGCCAGGAGTTAGCTCAACTGAAACGCTTTTATCCTGAATGGCATTCATTTGCTCAGGGCTGAGCCGATAACAGTTGTGTTGACTATGGACCTTGAGATCTGCAACTACGCCGCTTTCCATGATTTCAGACTCCTGCAATCTGCCAGTGAAAAAACTACAAGCTTAGGTTTAAGGATAGATAAAGTCCTCTAATTACCGGGTTAAGTTTGAACTACCTTGAGTATATTTACTGACTCTGGTGTAATATATGGCGATTTTGGCGTCAAAATAATCCTTCTTAAGGATAAAAACGAAATTGTGTCGCGATATAAGCAAACCAGATCGATGGGATCGTTAGCTATTTAAAAATTAGATCGTGAGTACTAAAGATCGTATGTACTTGCTATGGTAGTCGTAAGCTGGAAAGCTATGACATGATTCCGAAGCGATTAACCCTGACTAATTTTTTGAGCTATCGAGAGGTTACCCTCGATTTTGCGGGGTTGCATGTGGCTTGTATTTGTGGGCCCAACGGGGCAGGCAAGTCATCGCTGTTGGAGGCAATGGCCTGGGTGGTGTGGGGGCATAGTCGAGTCGCCACCGATGATGATGTCATTCACCTTGGGGCAAAAGAGGTCAAGGTGGAGTTTGTCTTTGAACACCAGGGGCAGGTATATCGAATTTTACGTGGGCGCAGACGGAAGCAGGGTTGTTTTCTAGAGTTTCAGATCCAAACGCTGACTGGGTTTCGGACGCTGACTCAGCGGGGGGTGCGGGCGACACAGCAGCTGATTATTCAACACTTAAAAGTGGACTATGAGACATTTGTCCATTCGGCCTATCTACGTCAGGGGCGCGCGGATGAGTTTATGTTAAAGCGTCCCGGTGAACGCAAACAGATTTTGGCCGATCTGATGAAGCTGAGCCAATATGATCGTTTGGTGGAGAAGGCGCGGGAGCGGGCACGGAATTATCAGGCTGAGATTAAAGTGTTGGGGGTGGCGCTGGCCCAGGCAGAGGAGCAGGTGGCGCAGCGCAGTGCGATCGCAACCCACCATCGCACCCTAGAGGAACAAACCCAGCACACCCAGCAGCAGCAGCAAGCCGCACTGCAGCAGCGCGAGCGGCTACAGCAGCAGCAACAGCAACGACAGCAGCAGCAGCGGGCAATCGAGGCGGCGCGTCAACAGCAACAACATTTGCAGCAGAGTCAGCAGCAGCGGGCAACGGAGCTGGAACGACTGCAGCAGCAGTGTCAGTCTCTTCAACGGGAGTTAACCGCGGCCACCGAAATTGAATCTGGCCATGGACAGCTGCAGCAGCTACGGCACTTAGAAGCGGAGTATGGCCAGCGATGGCAGCAATACCAGCAGGCCCAGGCTTTACGGACACAGCTCCAGACCCAGCGGCAGGAACAGCGGGGGGCACTGCAGACCCACATCACCCAAGCACAGCTCAGGCTAACCTCCCTGGATGAGACCATTGCAGAACTGACGCAAATTAATAGCCAGCGGGCAACCGTAGACGCCACCCTGGAGCAGCTTCAGGCGGCGCGCCAGCAGCTTCGCCGATTGGACCAGCGGCAGATTGAGGTTACACCGCTACAGCAGCGGCGTCAGCAGCTCCACACCCGGCTAAAACAAGCGTCAGCCCGATTAGAAGCGCGGTTAGACGCCATCAGTCAAACCCAGGCCACCCTGACCACCCAACGACGACCCGAGTTACGCCAAACCCTGGTCAAAGTAGAGCATCAGCTCGCCTACCTGGAGCAGCGGCGAGCCTATCAGGCCCAGGTGCGCCAAAAGGGTCAGGAACGGCGAGACTTTATGGCCCAGCTCCAAACCGAGCAGCGGCAAAATGAACAGCAGCTGATCCAGCTGGACCAGCGTCTGGCCCTGCTGGGGCAGCCTGATGCCCACTGCCCGCTGTGCGATCAGGTTCTAGCAGATCACGGTCCTGAGGTCATGGTCCAGCTCCAGCGGGAACGAGACACGCTACAACAGCGAATTTGGGTGATTCGAGAACAGTTAACCACGTCTCAGCGAGAGATTCAGGTACTGCGGCGCGAATATCGAGAACTGGAAACAGAGTTGGAACAGTATGGTGCCGTACTTCAAGAGCAGGGAGGACTTCAGGCTCAGCTGGCCTCTTCCACAGAGGCGACTACCCAGTTAGAAGCGCTAGAACAAGAGCGACACCATTTGGAACAATGTTTAGAGTCAGAAGACTATGCTACGGATCTGCATAGGGAGTATCAACAGCTAGAAACCCAGTTGACTCGGTTAAACTATGACGAACGGGACCATGCCCTGGCCCGCAATCAGGTGGAAAAGCTGCGCTGGGCCGAGTTTAAGCATGCTGAACTGGCCCAGGCTGAGCGTCGATTGGCCCGGCTACTGGCAGAACGTCCTGGTGTAGAAACGGAATTAGGAGAGTTGCGATCGCAGCTGCAAACCTTTGACCAACAGCCCTCTGACGAACTGCTGCAGGTGGAGGCCACCCTGGCAGAGCTGGACTACCAGCCCGAGCACCACCAACGGCTGCGGGCCCAGCTCCAGGACCTACAGCCCTGGCAGCTGCGATATCACACCCTGCAACAGGCTCGGGCCACGCTGCCCGAGCTAGAGCAGCGACGGGATGAGTTGACCCTGGCCCAGACCGAGCAACAGCAGCAACACAACAGTCTCAACCAACAAATTGCTGCGGCTGAAGTCGATCTGCCCCCCGATGTTACAGACCAAATACAGCAGATGGAGACCCGGCTGGCTGAGTTGCAACCCCAGCGGGCCCAGCAGCTGCCTCAGCTGGGGCATTTAGACCAGCAGCTGCAACAGTTAGATACCCTTCAGCAGCAGGTAGACCAGCAGCGTCAGCAGCTTCACAGCCAGCAGCATCAGCTCAGGGTTCACCAGGAACTGCAGCAAGCCTTTGGTAAAAACGGCATTCAGGCCCTGATGATTGAAAATCTGCTGCCCCAGCTGGAGGCAGAAACCAACCAGATTCTGGGTCGCCTGAGTGCCCACCAGCTGCACGTGCAGTTTGTTACCCAGCGTTCGGGTCGCAAAAAACTGATCGACACCCTGGATATTTTGATTGCCGATACCCAGGGCACCCGCGCCTATGAAACCTACTCCGGTGGGGAGGCCTTTCGGGTAAACTTTGCCATTCGACTGGCCCTGGCCCGGTTGCTAGCCCAGCGTTCGGGGCTGGCGCTACAGATGTTGATCATTGATGAGGGATTTGGTACCCAGGATCAGGCTGGATGCGACCGGTTGGTGGCGGCGATAACTGCGATCGCACCCGATTTTGCCTGCATTTTAGCCGTAACCCACATGCCCCACTTCCGCGAAGCATTCCAGACTCGCATTGATGTGGTCAAAACAGAGCAAGGATCACGGCTTCGACTATCGGCCTAGGACACGGACTACGGGCAGCACAATATTATGTATCTATTGCTACATAATATTGCATTTCATCACGTCTCCGATACAGACAGCGTGAACGAAATCCGAGGAGTTGTATTTTAATATTTCGACCTCGTTGACCCCGGTTAAGTTACGAGTGACCAAGCCATAGTTCCGAGAAAACAAAAGGTATTGGGCAACTGTGGCAACGAGGTTTTTTTGTGAGTTTTCTGTTTTGTTGTAAGCTTTGTGCCCCATGTGACCCGACTAGCGTCGCT
>ERZ1740052.739-NODE-739-length-10928-cov-5.064564_pt1 | contig 10928 bp, 8 predicted proteins | sample MGYA00581750_ERZ1740052 | MGnify/ENA primary metagenome ERZ1740052 (study PRJEB43018, sample SAMN04849743) | marine metagenome | isolation source: floating plastic debris | place: Pacific Ocean | collected 2008-08-30 | study: EMG produced TPA metagenomics assembly... | reverse complement strand
ATATTACCAGCGCCAGAAGAGATATTGATATTTCCACCATTGCCTGCGTTGCTATCAGTAGATGTTGCCCCTGCATCTAATGTTTCGATAGTAGAGATATTACCAGCGCCAGAAGAGATATTGATATTTCCACCATTGCCTGCGTTGCTATTGGTAGATGTTGCCCCTGTATCTAATGTCTCTGAAATAGAGATACTGCCAAAAGAATCTGTCGAGAGCGTAATATCACCTCCATTGCCTGTACTGCCTAGTTCTGAGAATGAATAGGTATTCATATCGCCGTCAATGACGACATCGCCTGAGAGAGAAGCAACGGAGATAGCGCCTCCATTACCAGTATTGCCCGAATAACTGTAGGAAGATGATGTCACTTCGCCATTGATGACGACATCACCTGAGAGAGAAGCAACGGAGATAGCGCCTCCATTACCAGTATTGCCCGAATAAGCATAGGAAGCAGCTGTCACATCGCCATTGATGACGACATTGCCTGAGAGGGAAGAAATGGAAATGTTACCTCCATTCTCAACTCGGCCAGCATCTGCGAAGGAATAGCTATCAATATCTCCAGCTACAGTAATATTTCTATCTGCTCTCAGAGTGATGGCTCCACCTTCCGTACCTCCTCCATCATCAGAGGTATTCAGATCACCTGTCTCGATGCTACGGCTTGTTTCTACTATTAGACGACCGCCGACATAGTCACTTAAAGTTACATCGCCCTCTGCTGAGAGGGTTAAGCTAGCATCATTGACAATTTCTTGAGCTTGTAGCGTTAAATTCCTACCCGTTGTTAGGCTCCCTGATAAAAACAGTTGCTTTCCCAATAGCGAGATCTCTTGTCCAGCTTCTAGCGCTCCTGAACTCTCAATATTGCCTTGTACTGAGCCATTCATCTGTATGCCTAGCGGCACGCTGATACTTAGTACAGCTCTATTTACTAGTGATGCGCTAAACCTACTACCATCTGCAAAGTCAAAACTGTTGGCAGTGCTTGCCGTAAATGAGCCCGCAACGTCTAACCAAGCATCGGGGCCAAACATAATGCCATTAGGATTTAACAAAAACAAATTTGCAATACCATCAACTCCCAATTGGCCATTAATAGTCGAAAGGGAGTCACCCGTTACCCGACTCAAAATATTGTCAATATCAGCAGGATTAGCAAAATAGATCCTTTCTCCTGCACCAATGTTAAACTCACGAAAACTGTGAAAAAGATTGCTGCCCCGTGCAGCTCCGCCTTCAATCATCTGAACAACGTTGCCATCTACACGACCTGTCCCCAGCACTGAAGACTCTCTTCCCAACGTGTCATCCGGAACTACCTGCGCCAAGCCTGACTCTTGGTTCCCTATAGAGATACAGAAAACAATTATCATGGCCCGACAAAATTTTGCAATGTTAAATCGACACATGGCTAATGAGGGGTAAAGAGTAGATGAGGTGAGGCTAAAATGCAGTCGCTGCTAGATTTATCTGAGTAATGAGGCGAATAGACAATTCAGGACGCTAGATATAAGCGTTACAGCGATTTCATTATACGAACCTCCTCGTATTTCTACGAGCTTAAGTTTATAGAAATGTTTAGCAGGCAGAGGGTGCATATCTACTAATTCCAGCTGTAGAAGGGTTTAGGGAAACGCAAATAAATAGAGTCCTGTTTATAATGGAACAATCGTGATGTCCCACTCAGGGAGTTTTTCAGAGCGCTGCCATTGTTGTTCAAAAGGTTCAAGCTCATCTTTCGAGAGCTTTACTTTCTTTGGATAGTAGCCATCGACGAGGTGGACTAAAGGCTCAAATCCATGCCAAGTCATTTTAGCGGCCCATTGCAACGCCTCCTCAATAGTGTTGAGGAGTACCATTCCAATAGTTCTCCAGCGCGGCCCAGCATCGCTCGATAGGATTGTACTTGCTGTGATAAGGGGATAGTAAATCAACTGCACCTGCAAGCCGGTGGTCTGGCAGAATTGAGCGATACGTTTGATGAACTGCGTGCGGTTGCTTCTCACAGCATCCCAATGGTCATCATGGTCATCGGCCTGTTGTGCTTTGAGTCCCCGAGCTTTGCCCTTCCTCGATAGGTTCCCAATCTTGACTTTGGCTTTGCTATCGATGGAGAGTCGCAGAACGTTGCTAGCCGCATCAGCGGCCTTGTTAGCCACATCCACCTGCGCGAAGATAGCGTCGGTTTCAGGTATCTTTTTGAGCGGTTTTACTTAGGCGCATCCCACTTTTGCAAGTTGCCGCTGCCCTCACCCTAAATCCCTCTCCCTCGGGGAGAGGGACTTTGAATCCGGCTCCCTTCTCCTTTCGGGAAAACACACTTTGATGCCAGGGTGCAGCTAAATTGTGTCTTTAAAGGGCTGGGGATGAGGGCTTCAATGAATTTGCATAACTGGGATGCACCCTTTTACTTTTCTTGTTTTTTTAGGCGATAGCCGAGCCGATTGAGAATAGCTCCCATCGTCTGACGACAGGGGAGCTCTGTTTCGCGGTATCCCTTCTCTGATATCAATCTATCTAATACGGCTTGAGCGATGACTTTCGTATACTGAAATGTCGTCTTTAACCGAGGGCCTGCTTGGCACTTGCCGTCTACGAGTTCACAAATATCTCGCGCTAAATCAGGAAGCTTTTCCTATGTCTTTTTAGCCCCTCTTGCCGGGTAATTATCCACACAGGTCAAACCTGAACGGTATTCGTGAAGCCCTAGTTGAACAGTTTGGCGTTTCCAGCCCAGGTAGGTTTCGGCTTTCCGTGCTAAGTCGTCTAAGTAGTCTTCGGTCGCCTTGGCCATGAAGGCTCGCATCTTCGGACCGCTCAGTTTCTGCGCTGCATCCTTAAGCGTCGAGTTTACTTTCTCCTCAATCTGTACAGCAACGCGCACTAAGTGGCTTCCTTAAGTCATGATTCTTCTCAGAATAACCGGTACTCTATTTAGAGGCGCTTCCCTTAGTTCCGCCTGAGCACACTATATCTGGGGGCAACCACGGCAATTCCAGAACAGCCCTTTTATTCTAGCGAAAGCCGGGGATGACTTAGATACTCGTCTGTGCGATCCTTCTTCGGAATGGCTCATGCGATCGCCTCTAAACCATATCTACCAATCGTTTTGCGACAGCCAATATATTGGGAAGGTAGATGAGCTGAGTAGAGTAGACTTTTTACCGTTGTTTTTGGGGTACAGATTGGGGTACAGCCTAAATTTCAAAAAACAAAAATCTTCAAAACGACTGATACAGTTGGGGTCCAGCAACACAGAGAAACTGTTTTGTAATCAGCCAGTCGTCCGTATTTCCTGCGGAAACGCTGTGCGTTGGCTTTGCCACGCCTTTGGCGTTACGAGTCGGATCACCAGCTTCAAATAAATAGGGCCTGTGGAACAGGTTGTTCCACGGGCTCTATTTATTTGAAGAGACTCTCTAGTAAAACAATTGTTTGAGCAAAGCTCTCTTCTGTTGAGCAGGGAAGGATGAAAGAGTATCTGTAAAGGCTCACTCACTGCAGGCCGATTGAAAAATATACCTGAACAAATCTGAACAAAACACCTGAAGTTTTGGGATTTATCTTCGCTCGCTCAGCTGCAATATTAGTGAAGGCCTGGCAATAATGGCCTCAGTACCCCTTGAGTCAGGCCTTTCTTTAACTCGTATTTATGCAGCACATAGCGTCTATCGAGTGACTGAGAATGTCTTTACCGGTTAAACCCGTTGTGTCACAGCAGGAAACTCGACGATTACTCCCACTGCGCTCATCAGACATGGGCCTGCTACAAGAAAGTATCTATCTCGAAACTATGTCTGATCCTTTGTGTAGCGACGGCGCAGTAGCCAAGCTTAAAAACACCATTTTCAGAGCACAGTACCTCATAAAAATCTATGCGTCTTCGCAGGAAATGCGCCCCGAAGTATTGTCTGCTGAACTCAGCAGTGACATTGATGTTCAGGACTTACAGTGGCTCATAGGGCGATTTGAGATGGCAGACTTTTCAATATTACCGGCTGTAGAAGTTCGCTCTAGGCTTGCGATCGCAGGAGCCTGGAGTAAATACGTGCCTGAAGTCAACACCATTTATCTGGCCGGAGACTTTGTAGAAAACGCGTCAAAAGAAACGCTGGCTACCGTATTGTTACAAGAAACAATAGATGCGATGAGAAAATTTATGTAGCGCTACGCGAATCAGGCTTGGCTCTGTACCAAACAGCACTATTAAAACGATTAAGGTGGTAGCCTCATCAAAGTGTTTGCATAGTGACTGATAGTCGTATGGCCCAACCTTCATTATCTCCGCCACCCATGCGGCCTGCCGTACGTCGTTCTTCTGATAAGCAGAGGGAGCATCAGGCTAACGAACGGACTTATTTAGCTTGGCTACGTACGTCTATTTCGTTGATTGGATTTGGGTTTGCGATCGCCCGTTTCGGCATCTTCCTCCAGCAGCTAAACCCTGCAGAATCTACTGCTGACACCCCGTTCTTCAGCTCTCGTCTGATCGGTATCAGCCTAGTCGGATTCGGCGTTTTCTCCATTATTCTCGCGGCCTGGCGCTATAACCAAGCCTTCACTCAAATCGAACGGGGGCGCTATAAACCAAATCGGGGCGCTATCTGGCTACTTTCAGCCATGGTAATAGCGCTAGGCTTACTGTGTATTCCACTGCTTTTTTAAAAAAAGCAACAGAAAGCACAACAACATACAACAAAACTACGCCCAGTTGGGACGTAGTTTCGTATTACACACCAGTTTTTCTCAGCGGAAGAAACCTACTCGTAACGAACGTTGTTGAAGTCAATCCAGCCGTCTTCATGGCTACTGCGCGGATCTTTATGCGTCCAATGAATGAGGCCACCGCGCTCATTCCATTCGTATTCGCCTTTGATGGAAACGCGATCGCCCTTCCGCAAGGTACTCAGCCTCGGCGCGATATCAATGTTGTGCACCACCAGCAGCGTCTGTTCGCGCGAAATGCGAATCACAAATCGCTGATGGCGATCGCCTTCCAAATCATCGGGCAAAATCGATTCCACAGTCCCCGGCACATTCTCTACAATCACATCCGACTGCTGATTTTTATACGCTTCTGAGACTGCTTTACTGCCCATTACTTCAGCCTTGTTATTCCGATACAGATAGCTCGGCGCTGCCAACACAGGTACCATACCACCTAAAAAAGTCCGTCTATCCATTTTTGTTCAGCCTAAGCGATTTGCTTTTGGAACCAGCTAGCCGCTTCCATACTGCACATAATACCAAGCTTTGATATCGCTTTTTCTAACCAGAAAGGCATTGCCACAACTACAGATATTGCAACGGGTACGAAAAGGCACAAAATCTATTGATATCGAAAACCACTGTGGTCAATCCAGCTGCCTTCGTGCCGATTACGCGGATCGTGATGCGTCCAATGAATTAAGCCACCGCGATCATTCCATTCGTATTCGCCTTTTACCAAGACGCGATCGCCTTCGCGCAAACTATCAATCCTCGGTGCCAAATCAATATTGTGCACCACCAGCACCGTATTCCCGCTCGCTAGCCGAATGATAAATCGCTGGTGCCGAGAGCCTTCGTTGTCATCCGGCAAAATGGCCTCAACCACCCCAGAAACATTCTCGACTATTACATCAGACTGCCGTCAGAATCTGTTGATTACCATCTACGCCCTTACGAACAACTCCCTTACTGGGCTCAGAAATAACAGACTTCGCCAACAAAGACGGTGAAGCACTAGGGTAAAAAAGAACTGCGGTCGCAGCTAAAGGCAAAAGCGGAATCATCGAAGTCGTAACGGTAGAACACAGCACAATCCTGACATACGTACTGGATAAACGGCTTGCTGGCAAACACGGAACCGCAACGCTACCAAGACATCACACAAAACAGTCCACCTGTTCTTTCAAGTTACTTAGCAAAATGAACCTAGCATTGCACTGCATATAGTCTTTTAGAAAATCGTATTGATAAAACTCGTAAATCGTATCGTCATAGAGCACGTAAGACTTGCCCAGCAGGACAGCAAGAAAGCTAAATGAACTTTTGGAAGGGACTAATACAGGCGCTTTCACCAAATGGTAGAGCGCGTCTAAAGAATTTTGTGATAGATGAAACTGTATATTTTCAATGCGTTCACCAGACGCCAACGCCAGATAAGCTTCTCGCTCGCTGACAAAAGTAAACTGGGGAAAATCAGCCGACTGCCCATCCGAGAAAATATGAAACCGAATAGGCTTTGAGGAAAGATAAGAAAGCGCCTGCAATCTTTGCAGCAAATCCACAAAGTAGCCTTCACTCACAAACCTGATCTTCTCCTCCCACCGCTGGTCTCCAGCCTGAAAAGACTCCCAAATATCACCCCGGCGAATGTGTATGGCAATTTCCAAATACTGATCGCTATATAACTCCTCGCTTGGCACATAACCATTGGCATCAAACTTTGCCTGCAACTGTTCCACAAAGGGTGCGTCGAAGGCTAGCCCAGAATCGATACTCAAGGGAAGCGACTGTGCCAGCGCATCTCGAAAGAACCGAAGGTCAAACACGTTGAGGTCTTTAGCTGGGGAATCACAGCGAGAAGACCCATCCAAAAATTCCGATAAGCTCGATGGAGAAGGCATCCCAGGTTTTCCGAACTGGCGATTCTCATCAGCCATTTTTATCGCAATCGATTTCGGGCCTACCTGCCTTGCCAAGTCCGAAATATAGTACTCATCTTGACCCAAATTCAGGAATGTTTCCCATTTTTCAGCCCACTCAAGCCGAGATAAAGACCGCCCAATTGGGTCGTTGAACTGATGCTGCAACTCCAAAAAGGGTAGGTGAATATAGGTTGAGCTCACCTGCCGTGATAAGAACATAATGCAGATACGCACAAGCGCTTGAATGCCTACACCATCTCGGCGATAGGCCGGTATAAAAACGCAGGGGTGCTCTAGCGGGAGGTCGAGTTCTTTCAGGGGGACCACATCCCGTAGAGCATCTGCCTTCCTTAAAGCTGCTGCTGCTTCAGTGACTAAGTCAGCGTTTAGTCTACGAACACTTTCTGCAATGTTGAAATTGCGAGCCCTAAATAACACATACGACAGTCCTCTCTTCGAGAATCTTAGCTTCATAGTTAGCAGCACGTCTTTAAACTAAAAGCATATGTCAAAAGCATAAAAGTTAGCTGCGGTATGTGACAGAGATCTTATGTCAAATTTTATACGGGATATATTTATCCGTACACCGCAAAAAAAAGGAGGAATAGATCCTCATCTACGCCTCCTTCGCTAATCAACGCGGTTACTAGTTGTGTATGCAATGCGCTGTAATACTCTACGTATAAATAGCTAACCGCACTCTACTCAACGCCTTCAATCCGGTTTTCTACTTCTTCGTAGAGTTCCTGCAATCGCTCAATGTTCTCGTCACTGGTCTCCCAGTAACCGCGACCATTCACCTCTAGTAGCGTAGTCACCATTCGACGGAAGGAGTTAGGGTTCAAATCCATCAGTCGCTTACACATTTCAGGGTCATTGATGAAAGTGTCGTTGGTATCTTCGTAAACCCAGTTATCCACCGCATCTGCTGTTGCCGACCAGCCCATAGTGTTTACCAGGCGGTTCGATAGCTCGCGCACGCCTTCATAGCCGTTGGAGAGCATGCCTTCGTACCACTTGGGGTTTAGCAGCTTAGTGCGGGCATCAAGGCGAACCGTTTCAGAGAGCGATCGCACCTGAGCATTCGCCGTCGTCGTATCTGCCACAAAAGAAGTCGGCTTCTTCCCATCATCTCTTAGGCTTGCAACAACCTTTGTCGGGTCAGAGTCAAAGTAGTGCGAAACATCCGTTAGCGAAATCTCAGAAGAGTCAAGGTTCTGGAACGTCACATCCGCCGTCTTCAAAGAAGATTCCAAAATGCCACGAGACTGTTCCATCATGCCAGGATTGTCACAGTTGAAGGCAAAAGACTTGCGTGCCAAATACATATCACGTAGCTCCTGCTCTTCTTCCCAGCTACTATTCTCTACGGCAAGGTTCACATTAGCTGCGTAAGAACCCGACGCGTTAGAGAAGATTCTCGTCGCTGCATCGCGCAAAGACATCCCGAACTCTTCCGCCTGGGCTAGTGCATGCTTCCGCACAAAGTTCATCTCCAGCGGCTCATCAGCTTCTGCGGCCATCTTCACCGCTCTATCTAGCAGCGCCATTTGGTTTACAAACAGATCGCGAAACACACCAGAGCAGTTGATCACAACATCAACGCGAGGACGACCCAACTCTTCCAGCGGAATCAGCTCCAGCTTGTTCATTCGACCGAGAGAATCAGGAACCGGCTTCACACCTACGAACCACATCATTTGGGCGAGCGATTCACCGTAAGTTTTGATGTTGTCTGTACCCCATAGCACCGCTGCGATGGTCTCAGGATAAGCACCATCATTCTCCATCTTCTGTCGTTCTAGCAGACGATCAACAACAATCTTTGCGGACTGCACCGCAGCAGATGTTGGGATCGACTGAGGGTCTAGCGCGTGAATGTTTTTGCCAGTAGGCAATACATCCGGGTTACGAATAGGGTCACCGCCAGGACCAGGGAGAATGTATTCACCGTCCAACGCTTTCAATAGAGAAGATAGCTCATTGTCTTTTACAACCTGCTCCAGACAGTACTGCAAGAACTCAAACAACGGTTTCAGTGAATCATTTTGAACGTTCTTATAACCCAGCTTGTTAATCGCCTTCGTCCAAGGGTCTTTTGCACCACCAAAATTAAAGGCAGATAGCATCGACGTCAAAGAGACTCGGCCATCGTCATTGAGCTGAGACTCTACCATGGCAGTCACGGCTTCGCGAACGGCGCTGTTAATGTCGTAAAGCAGCTGTACGTCGTCTAGGTCACCGCGATCACTACTCGAATAAATCTGGTCAATATCGCGCTCAATACTCTCAGCAATAATGCGCTGTAAGCTCTTCTGTTCTTCTTCAGCTCGGTCGAGACCAGCGATGTTGACAAGAGTTGCGATCGCCTCTTCAGCCGTCGGAGGTTCACCCACCACATGCAATCCACAAGGCAACAGACGAGACTCAATCTCCATCAGTTTGATGTAGACCTTACCCACCAGCGTATCGCGCTCTTCCTTATCCAAACCGCTCGCATCTTCAGCAGGCAGCTCAATATCCTTATCAAGATTGACCTGGCGCGCTTTCTCAATAATCGCATTCACAATCGGCAGTCCACGACCACCCTCTTTCAAGGTCTGATAAGAGCCAATCAGCTCACTAAGTTCCTTCAGCCCCTTGTACAAACCAGCATTCTCAGCAGGCGGCGTGAGATAGCTAATTGTATTCGCATAGCCCCGACGCTTCGCGATCGTCGCCTCAGAAGGGTTATTTGCCGCGTAGTAATAGAGGTTTGGCGTATTACCAATCAAATTATCGGGATAGCACTTACCGCTCATCCCCATCTGCTTGCCCGGCATAAATTCGAGCGAACCGTGGGTACCAAAGTGCAGTACCGCATCCGCTTTCCAGATCTTCTCTAGATAGGTGTAGTAAGCCGCAAAGCCGTGGTGCGGACTAGCAGAGCGAGAAAACAACAGCCTCATCGGATCGCCTTCATAGCCAAACGTAGGCTGCACACCAATGAACAAATTACCGAATGCCTTACCATACACCAACAGGTTTTGGCCGTCAGTATTTAGCTGTCCTGGTGGGGGTCCCCAGTTCTCTTCCAAACGCTCAGAGTAGGGCGTTAGCTCCTCGTATTCAGCCACAGACATGCGGTGAGCGATATTCAGGTTCGGACTGTTGAACTGAGCCTGCGCATCGTTAATCACTAGCTGCATCAGCTCTTCAGCGCTTTCTGGCATCTCATCAATGGTGTAGCCCTGCTCTTTCATCTCTTCCATCACGCGGAAGATAGAGCCAAACACGTTCAAGTAAGCAGCCGTACCCACGTTGCCTTTATCAGGAGGGAAGCTAAAAACCGTAATCGCCAGCTTCTTATCTACACGGGGTAGCTTACGCAACCGAGCCCACTTCAGCGCGCGAGTCGAAATCGCTTCCACTCGGTCTTGTAGCGTAATCGCCCGACCGGTCATACCATCACGACCAGACATAATGATGGGCTCAATCGCACCGTCCAACTCAGGAATCGCCATCTGCAAGGCAACCTGAACTGGGTGAAGACCAAGATCGCTTTCTTCCCACTCTTCAGTCGTCTGGAATACAAGCGGCAAAGAGACCATGTAAGGGCGGTTCAATCTTTGCAGCGACTCAATTGCCTTCGGGTGGTCCTGGCGCGCTGGGCCACCTACTAAAGCAAAGCCAGTCAAAGAAACAACAGAATCTACAATCGCCTCGCTAGGCTTAAGCGGGTCGTAAAAGTAAAGATCAACAGGCTTGGAAAAGTCCAAACCGCCCGCAAAAACAGGAATCACCTTCGCGCCACGATACTCCAGCTCCTGCACAATAGAGACGTAGTGCGCTTCATCGCCAGTTACCAAGTGAGTGCGCTGAAGCACAATACCTACACAAGGGGCGAGCGGGTTTCGAGAGATTTCAGGAATATCTGTACGAGAGTCGTACCAATTCAGATACTCACGAATGTCTTCAAACATCTCGGGTGCAAGCGGATGCCAAATTCCCATATCGGGGTAGGTCACAGGCGCTTCAAACGCTAATGGGTCATCGTTAGGCGCACCGTCAACATCTACGTCTGTCAATACATACTGATCGGCCAGCATCAACAAGAAGTTTTCTAAGTTCTCCGCCGAGCCGCCCAGCCAATACTGGAAGCTCAGCATAAAGTTGCGAGCATCTTGAGCTTTCTCTACAGGCAAATACTTCAGCACCTTTGGCAGCGTCCGCAGCAGCTTCAGCATGGCATCTTCAAAGCCACTGCCCTGCTTTTGGCGGCGCTTTTTCATAAATTCGCCAATCACG
>ERZ1740052.738-NODE-738-length-10937-cov-19.212829_pt1 | contig 10937 bp, 7 predicted proteins | sample MGYA00581750_ERZ1740052 | MGnify/ENA primary metagenome ERZ1740052 (study PRJEB43018, sample SAMN04849743) | marine metagenome | isolation source: floating plastic debris | place: Pacific Ocean | collected 2008-08-30 | study: EMG produced TPA metagenomics assembly... | reverse complement strand
ATCACACCAAATTACATCACATTCAATTCCTTGTTGTAATTTTTCTAATGCTTCTTTTCCATCTTTGGCTGTTTTCACATAATAACCAGCTTTGAAAAAAGTCATGGATAATAACTCTCGAACCGTAATTGAATCGTCAACGACCAAAACAGTAGGTGTTATTCTTTTGTTTATTAATATTGCTGATTTTTGTAAATCTTGTTTTCCATCCAAAAATTCCAAAACTTTCAAAACAATTTGTGCAATCGCAATTCCCACTTCTTCTGGATTATCTTCTCGTCGTCCCAATTTCTCCCATAACTCCACCGGTATATAATCGAGACAGTCAATTTCAGCATAAAGTTCTCCTGCAAAACCACCAGTTCTCCCTACAGGAATTACGACTGCACCCATTTCCAAAGCACGTCGCGCTTCATGTTCTGAACCCGGACCTCCTTCTAACAGTAAATATACCCTAGCCATGAGTGCTAAAATTTCTCGGCGTTCTCCATAACCGACACCACCATAAAGGTTATGACCATAATCCCAAGGTAGACAACCTAATGGTTGAACGTGAAATACTCTATCAGTTGAAAAGCTGCGGGAAACTGCTTCTGGTATTCCAGATACTCCTCCAGTCAACATTACCAAGTTATCAATTTTTGCTAAATATCGTCCCGTAGCTTTACAAATAGCTTCGCTGGTATCTCCCCAAAATGATGTACTACCAATTACAGCCAACTTTGGGACATCAGTTATCTGAGTCAATAATTCTTCAGCAATCTTTTGAAACTTTGAGGTTTGCTTTTGATTCGGTAGTGAATTACTAATCTTATTATCAATAGCTGAAAATGAATTTTGCATCAATTGAACTATTTGAGGATGTTTCAATTGAGCTTGATATTCTTGATAATCTCCCAACTGATAACAAACTATTTTTACCTGTATCGGTAACGGGTACTCTGCCAAATATGAAATAATTTCCTTGAGAGCAATTCTCGCGGCCCAATCGCTGGGAAATCCCCTTAATCTAGTTCCAATACAGGGAAAAGCTAAGGTTTGAATTTTATTTTTTGCTGCTATTTCCAAGCAGTTACGGTAACAAACCCGTAGTTCTTCACCCGACTCTTGGCTACGTTCTTTTTGCCAAATAGGGGCACAGGTATGAATCACATGGGATGCTAAAAGACGAAAACCAGGAGTAATTATAGCTTTACTTACATCCAGCCATTTAACATCACTAACAGCCCTTCTTAAATTTTCACCTGCTGCACGGTGAATATTACTACATAATCCCGAAGCAATAAGAACGTTGTTAGTAGGATTAACTATCGCATCCACAGACTGAGTAATTAAATCACCACTGATTATAGATAAGCGATTTTTTAATTGATTATTTATCGGTAGATTAGTTGAAGTCATCTTGGGAAAAATATAATGTTTGAATTGGGAGCATCCCAAATTCGCAAAAAGCCCACACCCTTATAGGGTGTCGGGTAAAATATTTGTTCAAAATTGGGATGCTTCCATTGAATTTATTATTCCCAGCTTTGATACAAAATTAAATGCGGGTAATGTATCAAAATTTAAATTCAACTCAAACAAAATCAAATTAATCAACATGACCACTTTTCAATAAACCAGTCAATCACCATAGCTAAATCTTTTTCTTCTATCTGATAGTACTGTTTTGTAGTTGCAAATGGAAAAAAGTAACCAATAGAATATAAAAATACTTCCACATCTCGCTCTAAATTATCTATACAAAATAAATCATTTTCAATTCCTTCTCTCAAAATTTTTAACACATTTTTTCTTGTCCAACCACTCTGCTCTTCTACGAAATCTGGTTTTATTTTCATTACAGCACGAACTAATTCGGCTGCGTGAGAACCGCTATTATTAATATCTTCAGTTATACGAAAGCGATTAATTATATAATATTTGAGTTTTTCTTGTGGAGATTTTTCAGAATTTAAAATTTCTTCTGCATAGGCTATATGTTGTTGTCCGTAAGCTTCAACGCTAGCAATTAATACCTCATTCTTATTCTTAAAATATAAATACAGCGTCCCCACAGCAATACCAACATCTTTAGCAATTTCTTGCATTTTTGTTTTTTGAATTCCGTATTTGCGGAGACGCTGTTTAGCTGCATCTAGAATTGCGTCGCGTTTTTCTGGGTCGAGTCTTTGCATTTTAGACTATTTACGTTTCCATACCTTTACTTTAATCCCATTTTTAGGACGTAATGTAAAAGTTGGGTCAATTTCTATGTTTTTATTTGGTAATAACTCTAACTTAAATCGCTGACTTATTAAAGCAATAATAATTGTCGCTTCCATTAAGGCAAAGTTTTGACCGATACAAATTCTTTTTCCACCACCAAAGGGTAAATAAGCAAATTTTGGTCTTTGATTTACTTTCTCTGGTAAAAAATTATCTGGGTCAAACTTATCAGGGTTTTCCCAAAATTCCGGGTGACGATGAATCATAAAAGTTCCTACAGTGACAATGGAATTCTTTTTAATTAAATAACCATTGATTTCGTCATCTTTTTCCGGGGTTCTCACTATTCCCCAAGCTGGAGGATATAAACGTAAGGTTTCATCAAATATTCTTCGGGTATATTCTAGTTGAGGTAATTTTTCAAAGCTGGGATTATTGCCATTTAAGACCATTCGTAATTCTTCCTGTAATTTGTCAGCAACATGAGAATGTTCTGCTAATAAATACCAAGTCCAAGCTAAACTAGATGCAGCAGTTTCATGTCCCGCAACTAATAAAGTTATTGCTTCATTTTGTAGTTGCTTATCGTTCATCCCCTCTCCCGTTTCTGCATCTCTTGCTGACATCAACATTGAGAGTAAATCGTTTCTTTCGCTGGGATTTTGGCGACGGTAGTTAATTATATCTAGGATTAAATCATCTAGAGTTTTTTTCGCTTTCTTAAAATCTGTATTCCTAGATGTTGGCATCCACAAAGGTTCCGTCCATAAATGATTAATCTTGTAGTCAATAAATTCATATCCAGTACGAAAAGCTTTACCTAAAACGCTATTATCATCGCTGATATCTTTACTAAATAAAGTTTGTCCGGCAATTTTCAACGTTAATTTTAGCGTTTCTTCAGCAATATCAATTATTTCACCATCGGGTTTATCTTCCCATTCCTTGATAAAAGATTCCGTACAACGAACCATCACATCAGCTAAACTAGCTAGCTGCTTCATATGAAAAGCTGGCTGCATTAATCGACGATTTTTCAGCCAAGAATCCCCTTCAGCGGTAAGAATACTTTCACCCATCATTAGATTCAAGGGTTTGTTTATAATGTCAGGTTTTGGATAAAGCTCTTGATGGGTAAATAAAACATGTTCTGCATAGCTTGGATGAGCAACCAGGTAAGATGAGTAATTTGGCAATATTGGCAACCGTACAATATCCCCGTACTCCTTCCACATCCGGTTGTAGAAGTTAAGAACATTTGATTGGATTTCTTTAGAGTTGAACAGCAAATAACCGGGTTTTGTAGGTAATGATTTTCGGGTTTGTACAATCATAAGGCACCTCAAAATTGAATAATGAACATTTTTGCATATTATTCATTATAGCTCATGAGATTTGAGTTGGTATGTCCGCCATTATTTTGTACGGATGAGTCTAGTAATTCAGACTACATCGTCAGATTAGCGGTTTTTACTTACATGGAATAAAGATAACCTCACCCCTTCCTGTCGAATAGCCAAGGGGTAAGGTTTCGAGCTTATTGGACTTAGCTGAAAACTGCTATAACCACTGACGAATTGGAATCTCAATTACAAATTTAGTACCTTTCCCTAATTCAGAATCACAATAGATTTTTCCTTTATGAGTTTCGACAATAATCTGATAGCTAATTGATAAACCTAATCCCGTACCTTTCCCAACTGGTTTAGTAGTAAAAAATGGGTTAAATATATTCTTACCAACTTCTTCTCTTATTCCCGTACCATTATCAGCAATGCAAATTTTTACCAAATTTTTATCAATAACTCGCGTTGAAATAGAAATTGTCGCAGTTGTATCGGATGTTCTTATTTCGCTCAATGCATCAATTGCATTTCCTAAGATGTTCATAAAAACTTGGTTTAGTTTTCCTGCATAACACTCAACTAAAGGAATTTGAGCATAATCCTTGATTATTTTAATCGCAGATTGAGTCGAATTATTTTTTAAACGATGCTGTAAAATTAGTAAAGTATTGTCGATTCCTTCATGAATATCAACTTGTTTGTAGTCGGCTTCATCTAAACGTGAAAAGCTCCGCAGTGACTTCACAATTTCTCGAATGCGGACGCTACCAATATTCATTGATTTAAGTATTTTAGCGGAATCTTCTTTGATGAATTCTAATTCAATTTCGTCTATTTTATATTGTAATAATTCTGGTGTTTCAGGAAAATATTCTTGGTAAACTTCAACTAATTCTAATAAATCTTTGATATAAGTTTGAATATATTGAATATTCGCATGAATAAAATTAACTGGATTATTTATTTCATGGGCCACACCTGCTACTGTTTGTCCGAGAGCAGACATTTTCTCTGCTTGTAACATCTGTGCTTGAGTATTTCGCAAACTGACTAGAGCATTCTGCAATTCTTGAGTACGTTCTTCGACTCTATTTTCTAATTCTGCTTTGGAATTTTCTAAGTTGCTAAATGTTGTATTTAACTGGGTTGCCATGATATTAAATGAAGTCGCAAGTCTACCAATTTCGTCTTCTCGCTTTAACTCCAGAGTTATATCTAATTTACCTGCTGAAATATTATCAGCAACCGTAATTAATTCATTTAAAGGTTTAGCAATTTCTTTATCTAGAACTGAGAATAATAATACAATTTCAATTATTAGAGATATTAGTGCTGCTATCAAAATAAATTTAATTGTTTTAATTGCAAAACTAGAAAGTAATGATTTAGGGTAAACTGTGACAAAATACCAATCCGTACCTTTAAGATAAGCAAATGCTAAATATGTCTTATCTTTGATATTTTCAAGTACACCAAAGCTACTATTTTCTTGCTTAATAATTTCAAAAGTATGACTCAATGCTTTATTATTTAGCTCCTGAATATTTAAATTTCCCTGCGCTTCCATAATTTCTTTCATGTATTGAGGATGCGCGATTAAACGACCATTTTTATGAAAAATTAAGTTATACGCTCCTGGTAATTTATCATTTATTGTATTCTTCATTAAGTCCGAGAGTACAATATCTTGACCAGAAACACCGATGAGATTATTTTTGTTGTCATAAGCTGGGCTTAACGCAGAAACCATCCATTCATTTCCAGTAGCATCGTAAAATAAACCAGTCAAAACTGATTTTTTTTCTGGATTATGTTTTGCGTCGGCAGTGTAATAGTACTCTTCTGCGTTTATTTCCAAAGATGACTTAGCTTGTATTCCCCAAGGTATTTCTTCCCGATAGACTACCATCGAGTTGTTAGGAGTAATAAAATATGTATATACAAAACGATTACTCCACGCATGACCATAGCTGTTAACTAATTTGTAAGCAGTAAGCAGAATTTTTTTATGCTCATCATCAATTTTGATATTTTTACCTATAAAAGAACTAGGGAAATTAAGAGAATCAAATTCCTCTATGGGTCTATCTTGAGGAAAATTTCTGATTGTTCCATCATCCCAATGGAAATAAATATTATTAAATTCGGTATTTAAGTCTTTTGCTATTGGTTTCTTAATTTCTTCTAAAATATTCTTGCTTAGAAGCTTTACATTATCCTGAGATAATTGAAAAATAAAACTTTCGCGCTGTCCTCTTTGAGTAATATATTTATCTAGTTGTTGTTTCGTCTGAATTTCCAAATTTGACATTACGTGAGCATAGCTAATTATTGTAGATATCAAGACTACAATAGTTATCCGTAAAGCCATATTTAAAAGAATCTTTCTGGTAAGAGAAGATTTATTTATTGATTGCGAGCAGTTCTTAATAACAGCTTTGGAGAAAAACCGCTGGATAAAATTAGCAGGCATTATCAGCACTTGAGGTTAGATGTATTATTTAACATACCCAAAGTGTCTGCTAAATTTTCTCTTGGTATTCGTTCGAGTTAAAAGTGCATTTACCCCTATTTCAATGAAGCGGAATAAATAGGATAATTTCCAAAAATTTGCAACAAAACAATAAACCGCTTGCTACAAATAGTAATAATTTGGTACTTGGTAACTGAATGAGAATTAATCCTAAAACGGGTGCGGCAGGACTCGAACCTGCGACCGACTGCTTAGAAGGCAGTTGCTCTATCCAGCTGAGCTACGCACCCAAACAACTTAATCTAGTTAACTTCGCCATCAGAGTTAGCTTGTAAAGGATAACATTTATTTAATAGGAAAGCAATCAAAATAATGATTTTTTAGAAAAATGGAGATAAAATGTCATTTGATTGACTATAAAGTTACATAAAAATCCGGACATAAAGGGTATAACTCAGGTATATTGTGTTGTCGTAACTCAAAGCGTCAATTATTACAAAGCGTTGGTTAGTATAGCAGCATTATTATATCGCAGTGCATAAAAACCATACATATATAAAAATGCCTCGGTGAGGAGTTATCTAAAAATTTCATGTTTATTTTGAAACGACAAGACGTTGAAATATCAAGTATCGTACACCCTAAGCGCGACCAGCAGGTGCCAGTTCTTCATTACCAAGGACAAACTTTTCGGTTAATTAGCTTGTTTAAAGCTAGTGAAGAAGAAAAAGCCATGGCTTTATGGCGGGAGCTAACGGATAATCGAGGCAAAGCCTGCGTATTGTTGCAGGAAGTTGAGCGGTTTAGCGTTTGGGGAAAAATTCGTTTAGATCAGCTTGACAGTGAAGCAAGCACTCAGGGAAATAATAAGATTTTGACAGTTGCTAGTATTCTGCTGTTGCAAGCAGTGTACATGGATATTGAAGAATTTCTTGGTGCGAAACAAGCAGCTTCGTTTAAAAAAGAAATCTCAAATATTTTGAGTCGATGGCAATTTCCCGCAGCTTCTTCACCAAATGCCATTGACTATTTATTAAATATTAATCCTTTAGAACCGATTGAAATTCCTTTCTGGCAAGAAGATTATGTAACTGTATTCCTTGAAGACTTACATCGATTGGGTAAGGCTTATTTTGGTAGTTCCAGTTTTGCTCATCAGGTAATGGACACTTTACAAGATATGTCTGTACCGGAAAGGACAATATTTATGAACTGGCTAAAAGATTCTTCACTGAGTAAACTGTGGCATTAGCACATAAGCATTTTTATGTAGCCATTCGATTGTGTAAATTTGTCAGTTTGCATACAATGCAGCCGCAATGTAGGGTTTATCTGACTTACATCATCTATAGGCTCGCATTATGAAGCTAAATGCATAAACACGGTAAATTATAAATGAGCAGCATTTACAAACAGTCCAACAGTCCAAAATCGTGGTTTAATACTCAGAACATTATCCTAGCTAATATTACTTGGGGTGTTTTAGCGCTACTGTATTTTTTACTTTTCAGCGCTGAAGTTCCGACCGAAGTTGCTAGCCCAGATGGTGACAATCTAAGACGCGCTAGCTGGTATATCACTGGAACAAATATTTTTGAAGCAATAGCTTATCTGAGTGCGGGAATCTTATGTTTAAGAAACTGGCGCAGTCGCCAAATTGTCAGCGGCAGAAATGTTTGGCTGCTATTTGGTATAGGTATGCTGTCTTATTGTTTGGGAGGGATTGTTTTTGGCTATATAGAAATTATTTTACAACAAGACCCAACTCCCTCTGTTGCCGATATCTTTTTTGTAGTAACTTATTTGTTTGTTGGCATCGGTATGATATTAGCAGTAGCTTCGAGAAGAATCAATTTAGAAGCTTGGCAGTGGATAATCGTATTAGCGATTGCTGCCTTTGGTAGCGCGTTGGCATGGCTAATTAGTCAGCCAGATCCAACAGCAACGGCAGCTGCGACAGAAGTCGCTTCTGGCTGGAAAGAACAAGCTGGCACATTTTTAAATTGGTTTTACGTAGTCAGCGACGTATTACTATTAATTATTGCGACTAGTTTGCTACTTGCTTTCTGGGGTGGACGAGCTTCTTTGCCTTGGCAAATGATTGCAGTCGCAACGTTTTCGCTTTACATTGCAGATATATGGGCTAAATGGGCCGAGACTAAATTTGCTTTTTATGAAAGTGGAGGTCTATTAGAGGTAGGTTGGGTGTTGAGTGGAGTTTTATTCGGGATGGGCGCAGCTCTAGAGTTTGAAGCTTCATCAAAACGTTCGCGACGAGAGCGCGGACGTAAACGAACTTAGAAAAAACAACGTTGGGGGTCTACATTTATCGTGAGAAAACTAACAGAATCTGACAAAAAAGAAATTCTCAAGTTGTACCGAGAAAGCGCCGAAACTACTTCTACTCTGGCAGAGCGCTATGGTGTAAGCAATTCTACTATTAGTCGCTTACTCAAAAGTACTTTGCCCGAAGACGAGTATGAATACTTAGTTTCTTTAAAGCGTGCTGCTAGAACCCCTGAAGGTAGGGCACAAGTCAGCTATGAGAATATTCCCACTTTTGAGGATGATAATTCAGAGAGCGAACAGGAGGATATTTCCAAGCCCGAGGTTAAAGAAATAGCTGTTGAGGAAAAAGAAGAAAAAGAACTGGACGAAGAGAAAGAACCAGATGAAGAAAAAGTTGTCGTCAATAAGCAGCAACCTATACTTAGGAAGGTTACTAAGACAACCGAAGCACCTAGAAGGGTAAAACGACGTTCTTCTGCACCAGCTTCAGTTCCTTCTCAAAAGCCTTTCCCAGTAGCCGAACAATTGGAACTATTGGAAGAAAAGCAAAATGTTGTAAAAAGTATTCCTAGCCCTCCTCAACTTAAAAGTATTCCCAGTCCGCTATTAGATAATGACCGCACTGAAGCCAAAGTCATAGCGGAAATGTTTGGTGAGGAAATCGATGATTCCGATGACTTGGAAGATTTAGACGATTTACTCGAAGATGATGATTTTGATGATGATGACGATGACGATTTCGAGCCACCCACTCGTTTTATCCCCAGAACTAGGTCTAATGAGCCTTCGGTTCGAGTTCTACCCCTATCCGCTGCTCCTTTGCCTAGAACCTGCTATATAGTCATCGATAGAGCCGCAGAGCTAATTACTCGTCCGCTCAGGGAATTTAGCGACTTGGGACAAATTCCCAGCCCAGAAACTCAGGAAACAACTTTACCCGTCTTCGATAACCATCGAGTCGCAAAACGCTTTTCCTCAAAACGCGATCGCGTTATCAAAGTACCTGACAGCAAGGTTTTACACAAAGCTCGTTATCAATTACAAGCCAAAGGTATCACCAGATTGTTAATTGATGGACAAGTATATTCATTATCTTCCGTTTGATTAACTGTCACTCTTTGATTGGGAAAAAGCAAAATTCCGTATTAAGGATTTTTCCTTGCCATAGCGATATTGTTAATTTGTAATTAGCACTATCGACTACGAATTATTTTCACTGGTGTCCATCTACTTTTTTCTAACTTCATGGATAATACCGACTACGGTATAGTAATGGTTACAACTGCTTCCCAAGAAGAAGCAGAAAAAATTGCTAATGTTTTAGTGGAAGTCAAACTTGCAGCTTGTGTTAGTTTCTCTCCCATAAACTCAATTTACACTTGGCAAGGTAAAGTCAACAAAGACCAAGAATGGCAACTTTTTATTAAAACCGATTTAACTAGATTTCCAACTTTAGAAGCAAAAATACTCGAACTTCATTCCTACGAAGTACCCGAGATTATTGCCTTACCTATTCTGAAAGGTCATCAACCTTATCTACAGTGGATTGCACAGCAGGTCAGTTAACAGTGAACAGTGAGCAGTTAACAGTGAACAGTAGGGTGTGTTGTCGTGGAACGCAACGCACCAGCAATAGCTTATAACTTCTAAACTCCTAACTCCTAACCCCTAACTCCTAACTCGAAACCGCTTTATCAAAACGAGCAGCTAAATCTATAATGTCTTGCTTGCGAGCAATTTGCTCAATCCACTGTTTGGGAATATTTTCTATACCGTAATAAATTCCAGCTAAACCACCAGTAACAGCAGCTGTTGTATCGGTATCTCCTCCTAAATTCACTGCTTTTAATACTGCTTCGGAATAAGATGAACTGTTTAACAAACACCACAAAGACGCTTCAAGTGTATGTATTACATAACCACCAGATTGAATTTCATCTATAGATAATTTACCAATTTGACCGCTAAAGATTTTATTAAAGTGCGATATTTCAACACTATATTCAGGCTGGGAATAAATTGGTTTTATTCTTTCTAATCCCTGTTCGTAAGCTGCTTGTAATTTTTTTCCTTCCAATAAAGAAATTGCAATACTTGTATAAATCCCACAAGCCATTTGCGACCTAAGATGCGCGTGAGTAATGCAAGAAACTTGATGAGTGCGAGTAATAAGTTCTGGAAAATCCAATTTTTGATAACAGTAAGCCATTGGTAAAATTCTCATCAAAGAACCGTTACCATTACTGTTTTCACTTTTTCCCCCAGCTTGTAAAGGTGGAACACCCCGCTTGAAATCAGCAATAGCTAAAAACGTTGTATTACCAATATCAAAAACTTCTCCTGTAGCTGTCCAAACACCTTTGTGATACCAGGAGTAAAAAGAATTTGCAATATCATCGAGCGAAAATCCTTTGCAAAGAGACTCAGCCAAACAAAAAGTTAAAGAACTGTCATCAGACCAAGTTCCAGCAGGTACATCCCAAGTTCCGTAGCCTAGCATTGATTTTACGGTCGTCTTAGCCCTTTCAGTTCGACTTGTAAATTCTACAGGTACTCCTAATGCATCTCCAATACATAAACCCAAGATACCAGATACAGATTGTTTAGTGTTTATCATCATT
>ERZ1740052.735-NODE-735-length-10965-cov-9.106508_pt1 | contig 10965 bp, 9 predicted proteins | sample MGYA00581750_ERZ1740052 | MGnify/ENA primary metagenome ERZ1740052 (study PRJEB43018, sample SAMN04849743) | marine metagenome | isolation source: floating plastic debris | place: Pacific Ocean | collected 2008-08-30 | study: EMG produced TPA metagenomics assembly... | reverse complement strand
TTTATCGGTGTCCCGATTAAATTTTATAACGCTAGTTCTAGTGAATGTTTTGGTAATACTGGCGAAACAGCAGCGAATGAAAATACGCCATTTCGTCCTAGAAGTCCTTATGCTGTAGCTAAGGCTGCGGCTTTTTGGGAAGTAGCTAATTACCGTGAAGCTTATGGTTTGTTTGCTTGCTCTGGAATTCTTTTTAATCATGAGTCGCCATTACGTCCTCAGCGGTTTGTAACGCAGAAGATTGTTGCTGCTGTTTGTCGGATTGCTCAAGGCTCTCAAGATAAGCTGCATCTAGGTAATATTTCTATCAAGCGGGACTGGGGTTGGGCACCTGAATATGTGGAAGCAATGTATTTGATGTTGCAGCAGGAACAGCCCGATGATTATGTCATTGCTACAGGGGAGAGTTACTCGTTAGAGGAGTTTGTTGCAGAGGCTTTTGCTTACGTGGGGTTGGATTGGCGAAAATATGTGGTAACAGATGCTAGTTTGTTACGATTAACGGATATTGCTGTGGGACGGGCAAATCCAGCTAAGGCAAGCGAAAAGTTGGGATGGGAAGCTAAGTATAAGATGCGGGATGTGGTGCGGATGATGGTTGAAGAAAAGCTTGCTGGGTATAAAGAAATTTCCATATGTCAATAAATTCATTAAATTGAGAAATTGAGAATATTCTCCAAACAAAGAAGTATTTGTAGACGCTTGACATATTGAATAATATTTAATTGGAAAAGAACATTACAAGTAAATATTGTGTACCCATTACATATTAACAACCCGCTTAAGTCATATAAATAATTTATCATGGCAGAAATAATTGCACAAATTGCTGATGTTTTAGCTGTTTTATTTGGTATTTTTTATTCAAAGCTATTATTCAATTTTTATGTTAACCCAGTGTCTGTAATGTTTATTTGGTGGGGTGGGTGGCTTACTGTTTCCAATTTAAATGAAAATTTCGGACTTTTTATCCCAACTCCATATACGCAATTCCTAATTTTAACATTTTTGCTTTCTTACTTAATAGGAGCTAGTTTTGCGACTTATAATAAAACCAAAAAAATACACTTTACTTTTAACCTTAAACTAGGGAGAAGGGTACTTGATATTACTTTCTTTTCTTTATTTATATTAATCATTCCTTACTTTATTATAGAAAAATACTGATGCATAAAAATACTAAAAGTATAAAATCACCTATTATTTTTTGTCATTACGGAAACACTTTTTACCTTAAATATACTTTAAAAAGTGCTAGGATAAATAATCCCGATAAACGAATAATTTTACTTGGTGACAATACAAATCGAATAATTGCAAAAAACATTGGAGTTGAGCATTATTTATTTAAAAGCTTCAAATATGGTAGTGAATTAGAGAAATTTAATTCTGTTTATCGCTTAATACAAGGTAATAAGCATAATAATATTAGAGCAGGAAATGATTGGGTAAATTTTGTTTTTAAGAGATGGTTTTATGTATATAATTTTGTTCTTGCAGAAGGCTTTAATTCGTTTTGGCACTTTGACTCTGACACAATGATATTAGATAATTTAGAACGTTTTGAAGCAATACTTTCTGAATATGATTGTACGGAGCAATGTAATGGTTCTTGTTTAAACGGCTATATATCTAATATAAGTACAGTTTTTGGATATATCACTAAGATTAATGATATATTTGAAAGGAAAGAATATTTGAATTCTGTGCAAGAAGAATTTTCTCGTAATAATCAAGGATTTGCTTTCACAGAAATGAGGGCATACGAAATTTTCAAAACAGAAGCTAATATTAAAGCTTTTCACTTAAATAAAATAATCGATAATACTAACTTTGATGATTGCATTTGCCAGGAACATGGCATGGTAATGGATACACTTCCATTTGATAACAAGAAAATTAAAAAAGTATATTTAAATCCAGATGGAAGATTTTTCTGTAAGTACCAAAAAAAGCTAATAAAAATGAATAGTCTGAATTTAAGCACTATGCCAAGATATATATTTTCATCAGTTTTAAATCATTCATTAAAAAAGAAAGAGGGCTTCACTTTAATTCCTAAAGAAATTGAAATGCTGACGCTCGCTTCACAAAAAATGCCTCTACTATTTAAAATGAAAACACTTTTTTCCAATATCAAGTCAAAAGTTGTAAAACAATAAATTTTAAATTCTAATATGAATAACTAGAAGTGAAATCTTTTTTTACGCGAAAACTAAATAGTAAGAAACATCTGGAAGCAGCATCAAATACTATCTGGCTTTTAGGTGATCGTATATTCAGGCTTGGAATTGGTTTATTCATATCGTCTTGGATAGCTCGTTTTTTAGGAGTCAATGATTATGGAACTTTGAGCTATACATTAGCTTTATCTGCTATAATCCAGCCTTTTGCCAAACTAGGTATAGACGATATCGTTATTAAAGAACTGTCAATTTCACCTTTAAAAGAAAAGCAGATACTATGTACAGCATTAGTTCTAAAATTTATAGGAAGCTGTTTTAATCTTTTATTATTAGTCTTGGTCGTTAGTTATCTGAATCCCAATGACCATATAATTTTTAGTATGGTGGTAATTCTAGCTTTTGTTAACTTTTTTCAATCACTTGATGTTATTGACTTATGGTTTCGCTCACAAATCAAGTCAAAGCTAGTTGTTTTATCAAAGGGATTAGGATTTCTGTGCTTTGTCTTATTAAATATTTTTCTGATTTTCCAGAGCTTTCCTTTAACAGCCTTTGCTATTTCTTATTTACTTGATTCTTTTGTAAGTGCTTGTGCTCTATTAACTTTCTACTTAATTTATAAAAAAGAAAGAAAGTCTAATGATATTCCTAATATTTCTACAATTTGGCAATTTAGTCTGCCTTTAGCTAAATCCTTCCTCAAAAAAGGATTACCCATAGTCTTTGCAGGGCTAGCAATTTCAGTTTATATGAAAGTTGACCAGCTAATGTTGGGAACAATTTTAAATTCAAAATCTGTAGGAATTTATGCAGTTGTAGTTAGGTTATCAGAAGCATGGTATTTTATCCCTACCGTTTTAGTTTCCTCGTTAAGTCCTTATATATATGAAGCTAAATTGCTTAACAAGGAAATTTATTATTCTCGCATAAAACGACTTATTCAACTAGTTATTTTAGTAGCTTTATTAGCTTCCGTTTTTATATCGCTAGTTTCTCCCTACATAGTACAAATATTATTTGGTTCAGAGTATTTAGAAGCCGCACCAATTATATCACTTTATGTTTGGTCTTCTATTTTTGTTGTAGTTGGTGTTGCTAGTTCTCCTTGGTTTATTGCAGAAAACTTAACTCATTTCTCTGCAATAAAAACATTTCTAGGCGCATTACTTAATGCTGCATTAAATTTTATTTGGATACCCAAATACGGTATTTGGGGAGCTACTTGGGCAACTATACTCTCTCAATTTCTTGCTTCATTTATGGCTAACTCTTTTCACAGTAAAACGAGAGTAATTTTTAATTTACAGTTGCAATCTATTATCTCACTGTATCGTTTTCGTATCAAGGAACTTCGTAAATAAGATCATAAATTTTGAGTTTGGGTAGATATTAATAACCAATTATGATTATGAATCAAAATTTAAAAGAAAATTTTAGGACTCCAGTAACCTTTATTATATTCAACAGACCTGATACAACAGCCAAAGTTTTTGAAGTCATTCGTGCCATGCAGCCTCCAAAGTTATTATGTATTGCTGATGGTCCAAGATTAAATCATCCTAGTGATATTGAAAAATGTACTGAGACTCGAAAAATTATTGATCAAGTGGATTGGGATTGTCAAGTACTTAAAAATTTCTCTGATGTCAATCTAGGATTAAAAAAGCGCGTTTCTAGTGGCTTAGATTGGGTATTTGATACTGTAGATGAATCAATAATTTTAGAAGATGATTGCCTTCCAGGAGAAGATTTCTTTTATTATGCTCAAGAACTTCTTGAAAAATATAGGTATGATACTCGTATTATGTCTATCTCCGGCAATAACTTTCAATTTGGTCGCAACCAAATAATTGATAGCTATTACTTTTCTCGCTACTTTCACTGTTGGGGTTGGGCTACATGGAAACGTGCATGGAAATACTATGATATTCATATGAAATTATTGCCTGAAACTTTACAGAATGACTACTTAAACTCAATATTTTCCAACTCATCAAAACATATAAAATACTGGGAAGATATATTTAAAAGAGCTTATAATGATGGTATAAAGACTTGGGATTACCAATTTTTATTTTCCTCTTGGGTTCAGAATGGCTTGCACATTTTACCCCGCGTTAATTTAGTCAGTAATCTTGGCTTTGGAAATCAATCGACCAATACGCTAGATAAAAATAACAAGTTATCTAATTTAAAGATTAATTCTTTATCTTTTCCTCTGACACATCCAAATATTGTAATGCGTAATTTTCATGCTGATGAATATACTCAGAATACTATATTTTCTTTGAGTATGATAAACAAAATAAAATCTCGCATAAAAAATATTATTTCTATCTAGATGATTTGCAGTAAAGAGATTAGCTAATTAAATTCACTTATTATTGATTTATATGACTCATTATTGTTCCATTTGCCATCATGAAACTCAGCCAGCATTCCAAGCTAAAGTTCTTAATAAATACTTGGCCGATTATTTTTACTGTGAGACTTGTGGTTTTCTTCAAGTTGATTCTCCCCATTGGTTAAAAGAAGCTTATAGTAATGCTATTGTTGATGCTGATACAGGCTTATTGAGTAGAAATATCATGCTTTCTCAAAAAGTCTCCTGTTTGTTAGCTAATTTTTTTGATAAAGATGCAAAGTATATTGATGTTGGGGGTGGATATGGTGTATTTACTCGTTTAATGCGAGATGTTGGATTTGATTTTTATTGGTCTGATTTATATTGCGAAAACTTGTTTGCTAAAGGTTTTGAAGCTGATACGCAAACTAATTCTAATTTTACGGCAATCACTGCTTTTGAACTTCTCGAACATCTTCAAGACCCTTTTGATTTTATCCAGAAGTCTCTTAATAAATATGATAGTTCAACATTTATATTCTCTACTGAGTTATTTCAGGGAACACCACCTCAACCAGATTCCTGGAAATATTATGCATTCTACTCTGGTCAGCATATTTCTTTTTTTCAAAATAGAACGCTAGCTTATATTGCAAATAAACTATCTTTAAATTTTTATTCATCACATGGAATTCATGTTTTTACAGACAAAACAATTAAAAATCAATTTCTATTAAATGCATTACTAAGTAAATACTCTCAACTATTTTTTAAAATAGTAAAAAACAAAATGAATTCACGCATTATAACTGACAATGTAAACCTTTCACAGAATATATTTTCATCATGAAGTTATCATACAGTTATCATGTTTTTCAACGTGGTTCTTATGGTGGTATTTCAAGATATTTTTACGAATTAGCAACTAGAATATCGCTTTTTGACAACATTGATGTCGAAATATTAGCTGGTAGCTATTCTAATAAGTATTTGAATAATAATATTGCTTATCCCTTTGTAAAGGGTTTTTATTTGCCACACATTCCAAAAACATCACTTTTCGTTGATTATTTCAATTATTTTTATTCTAAAAGCCTACTCATTTTTAGTAAACCTGATATTATTCACGAAACTTATTATTCACATAAACGACTAGCACCTTCTAAATATAAGACCGTAGTTACTATTTATGACATGATTCATGAAAAATTAAGTGATTTATTAACTGATAATTACAGATTAACAGCGGCTAAGAAGGCTTCAGTAGATAGAGCAGACTGTATAATTTCCATTTCGCAAAGCACGAAAAATGATTTGGTAGAACTGTTTAATGTTGATCCTAATAAGATATCTGTCATCCATCTAGGTTATTCACTACAGAGTAAGTCGTCTAGTGATTTACCAATTCTAAAATCACCGTATATTTTGTATGTAGGGAGTCGTAACTCATACAAAAACTTTAATCGTCTAGCTATTGCATACGCTAGCAAGAAAGAAATACGAAGCAACTTTAAACTGGTTTGTTTTGGGCAACAACCTTTTTCTGATGCTGAAAAATCTGCATTAACTAGATTAGGGCTTGACGAATCCAGCGTTATCTCTATGTCAGGTGATGATAATGTTCTAGCAAACCTGTATCAAAATGCATCTGCTTTTGTATATCCCTCTTTGTACGAGGGCTTTGGTATTCCACCCCTAGAGGCTATGTCATTCTCGTGTCCAGTAATTTGTAGTAATACAAGTTCTATCCCAGAGGTTGTGGGTGATGCAGGATTGTTCTTCGACCCTTATGACTCTGATAGTATTGCTGAGAGTTTGCAAAAATTACTTTTCTCCTCAGAAATATCTGAAGCACTAATAGCCCGTGGAAAAGAAAGAATTAAATCATTTTCTTGGGATAAATGTGCTATGGAAACTAAAGCCATATATGAATCTCTTTGATTTTAGGAATTAAGTAATTATTACAATACCTATAGGACTCCTATTTGATTTTTGAAAAAAATAATTTGGTTCACAGCTTGCTGTATAAAGGTTTGATTCTCAGTATACCTAGCAAGATTCAATTAGGATTCCTATATTTGGTATATGATACAAAACCTTATTATTGCGTTGAAAACCAAGCAAAGTGTCACAGCAACCTACGAGCAAAATATGCCAGATGCATAATCCTTAAATAAGATTTTAATTTTTGCTAATCATTGGGCATAGCGAGTACTGGGCAACCTAAAAAATAAGTATTAACGATGCAAATAAAATTTCCAGACAAACTTATTAGATTAGCTATATACCTTTTACCTTTTACACCTTTTGCATTTCAACAGCAAGGATTAGGTATAGTTCAACCTTCACTCCCAATTATACTACTTGTACTTACGCTTTTCTTATTTCAAAAGGACATAAACAATAAGTTAGTTCTAGGAAATAAAAAGTCGGCTAATGCTGTTATATTTTTTTTATGTATTGCTTTAATTTCGACTTTTATAAGTGTATATTTTGATAATTTTTATTCAATAAATAAGTCAATTGGAGTTTTTATTTCACTTCTGATATTTTTTTCAGCTTATTATACATTTTCTGCCGTTAATATAAACCCTTACAAAGGGAGCATGTTTTTCAATGACTTTATGAATGCTTCATTTTTTGTTGCTTCTACAGTAATTATTGAATTCATAATCAAAAAAGTTTCAGGTCAGAATTATTTTTATGAAATCATCAATTCGGTTCATGCATTGTTACCATACTCATCGGCAAAATGGATAGATGTTAGCTTTGCTGATAGATACAAAGGGATTCTTCAAGAACCTGGAGATGTCGGTTTATTTATGATACCTGCTTTTGCTTCTTCAATCTCTGTATTGATGATAAACAAAAAAAGTGTTTATCATTCATTTTGTATATTGTTTTTTACTTTAGCAACATTACTGACCCGTTCAACTACCAATTACTTTTTATTAATTGTAATTGTCTGTTTTGTTTTAATCAATAACAATAAAAGTACAGCAAATATAAAATTAAAACAAATTCTGATATACAGTATTTTGGGATTGATTTTTTTTCTTTTGGTTGCAATCTTAATTATTACTCAATTTCAAGCTTATCTTCCTCTTATAATTCAAGATAGACTTGCAAATTTAACTAGCTTTCTTGAAACTCAATCTTACGATAATACTACAAACTTAAGTGTTCAAGTAATTTTAAACAGTTACAATACTGCAATATATTCTTTACAAAAAAACCCTTTATTTGGAGTTGGATTAGGAAATATTGCTCAATCTTATGAAATAGTGACTTTGGCACGAGGAATTGATACTCGTCTTAATCAACACGATGGATACTCGATGCTTTTCAGGTTGTTAACTGAGGTAGGTCTCGTAGGTTGTGTAGCTTTCTTATATGTATTTTGGAGTAGGTTTACTCAGAGTCTAAAATTTATGAAGTACATAAATGAATATTTAATTCGCTTTAAAGATAAAAATCAGTGCAGTGAGTTATATAAATCGGTATCAATGATTAACTCAGCGGCTGTATCTAGTTTATTGTACGCTTTAGTTAACCTACCTACTTATTGGAACCTGATTATACCTTTATTATTTGGACTATGTTCTAAAGTCAGTTTTGCAATTCCCAGAGAACAAATGAATTTGACGAAATTAAGGAATTGATTAACTAAATTTTAATTAATTTCCAACATATATGGTTAAATAATTTACTAACTTAGAGATATATTAAGTAATTACATTTATATACTATCAATTTAAGTTTATAACAAACTTATATCTGATTAAGATAAATAACTTACTTCTGTTTTTATTGTAGGTATTTAACGTTATTCACAAAAGAAAGCTACACACATCAAACGAATCATGGAAAAAATAAGTTACGTTGTTCCTACTTTAAATAGTGCTAACACTTTAGATATGACACTGCTTTCTCTAAAAAAACAAAAAAATGTAAACATAAATATCATCGTAGTTGATAGCGGCTCTACAGATGGAACTTTAGATATTTGTAAACGTTGGAATATAAAAACCCTATATGCAGATCCAGGTAATATGTATAGCGCAATTAATGTTGGTTTGCGCGAATGTCATACGGAGTGGTTAGGTTATATAAACTCTGATGATTGGCTTTATGCAGATAGTGTAACTAGACTTATTGCTCAAGGAAATGCATTTAATGCAGATATTGTCTATGGAAACTGTGATTTTACAGATGCTTATGGTCGTTTTATGTACTCCTTTGCACCTCCTAAGCCGAATCAACTTGTCTCTACTTCCCGAACAGGAGAAACTGGAATTGCACAACAATCTGTAATATTTCGGAAGAGTCTTTACGAAAAACTCAACGGATTTAATGAAAATTATTATTTTGCTGGTGATGCAGAATTTTTTACTAGAGCGATAAATTCTGGTGCAATATTTTCCTTTTTACCTGGCTCATCAGTAGCCTGTTTTAGATTACACAAAAATCAACTCAGCCAAACAAAATCAAAGTCTATGCAAACTGAAGGAGAAAAGATAAAAGCTGAACTGCTTGATTCTGCCCATTTGTATGATTGGGTAGTAAGAATACAGTGGAAACAGACTAATCTTCTTCATTATTTACTTCGTCTTTTAAGGCAATCCTTACTTTCAAATCGTTTGGAAATAACTAAATCGATGCATCCTGGTACACATTTAGATAAGTTAGCTCAAGTACATCAACTAAATGATTAGGCTTGAATTAATATAATGAATTATTTTTTATTTCCTTTTTTAAAATGAAAATTCTTCACGTAATCCCCTCCCTAGCTTCAGTGCGGGGCGGTCCGAGTCATGCTGCTTTGGGGATGGTAAAAGCGCTACGTAATTCTAACATTGATGCTGAAATTGCAACCACAAACGATAACGGCTGTGATTTACTTAATGTACCCCTTTACCAACGCACCGAATATCAGGGAGTTCCAGTCTGGTTTTTACCGCGTTTTTCGCCACCATTAAAAGAATTCATATTTTCTACTGCTTTGACTCGCTGGCTGTGGCAACATATACCAGATTACGATATTATTCATACTCATTATTTATTTTCTTATTCCTCTACTTGTGCAGGTTTAATAGCCCGTCGTCAAGGAATTCCTTATATAGTAAGAACAATTGGTCAACTCACACCCTGGGCTTTAGCTCAAAGTCGCCTCAAAAAGCAAATATACACATCACTAATTGAGCGACATAATCTAAACCAGGCAGCAGCTATTCATTGCACTTCTGCTGGAGAAGCAGAGGATGTCCGTAACTTTAGAATTCAAACTACGACTATAACCTTACCACTAGGAGTAAATCAGGCAGAAAATTTCCCTGAAGCAAAGCAAAAACTACGTCAAATCCATAACATACCAGCACAAACACCTATAGTGCTTTTTCTCTCTCGTCTCCACTATAAAAAGCGTCCCGATTTACTCATACAAACTCTTAATAAACTAGCAGCTCAAAACTTTGACTTTCATTTAATATTTGCAGGATCGGGTGAGTCAGATTATGAAAACCAACTGAAAAGTTTAGTGGCATCAAGTGGTTTAACCTCTCGTACCACCTTTACTGGTTTTATCACTGGCACAGACAAGGAACTTGTTTTACAAGGCTCAGACATTTTTGTACTGCCAACTTTTTCAGAAAACTTTGGCATCGCAATTGTAGAAGCGATGGCAGCAGGATTACCAGTAATTATTACTCCAGGAGTACAAATTGCACCCGAAATTGACCAAGCTAAAGCAGGATTGGTAGTAGAGGGAGAATTAGATGCTCTAAGTGAAGCAATTAAAAAGCTTCTCACATCCCCAAATTTGCGGCATCAATTAGGTGAAAATGGAAAACAACTAGTAAATCATCGATATTCTTGGAGTGCAATCGCTCAAAACCTTGCTTTTACTTACGCCGCAATTATTCAAGGAAAAAAATTACCAGAATATAACCCTGAATTTTCTTATTCACCATGAAATACTGGATACCAGCATCAGTTGCTGCATTAGCAGCAACTGAACTAACTCTAAGAACCTTCGGATTCGGAACCCCAGTCTTATCCCAAACCGACACCGAAACAGGCTACCGATTCCAACCCAACCAAAAAATAAACCGCTTCGGCAAAAACATAGAATACAACCAATACTCTCAACGCTCCGAACCCATCACTCCAGAGAAACCCCAAGGAAAAATCAGAATATTAATGACAGGGGACTCCGTTCTCAACGGCGGAAATCCCACAGACCAGAGTAATATAATTACAGAACTATTTGAAAACAAACTAACCACATCAAATCATCCCGCAGAAGTATTAAACGCTTCCGCAGGCTCCTGGGGAATCGGCAACCAACAGGGATACCTCCGCAAATTCGGTACTGTCGACAGCGACGCTAAAATCTTACAAATAGGCACCCACGACTTACTCCAACCCACCAGCACC
>ERZ1740052.734-NODE-734-length-10970-cov-9.863857_pt1 | contig 10970 bp, 6 predicted proteins | sample MGYA00581750_ERZ1740052 | MGnify/ENA primary metagenome ERZ1740052 (study PRJEB43018, sample SAMN04849743) | marine metagenome | isolation source: floating plastic debris | place: Pacific Ocean | collected 2008-08-30 | study: EMG produced TPA metagenomics assembly... | reverse complement strand
AGGAGTTAGGAGTTAGGAGTTAGGAGTTAGGAGTTAGGAGTTAGGAGTTAGGAGCTAGGAGTCAGGAGTTAGGAAGTTTTTGTCTCTTTGTCTCCCCAATGCCCAATGCCCAATGCCCAATGCCCATTACCCATTACCTAATTCGCAGTTTATAATAACATCCCGGCAATGCAAGCTGTCATAAAACAGGCGATCGCACCACCAACCATTGCTCGAATTCCCATTTGTGCTAAGTCTGCTTGACGGTTCGGAGCTATGGCACCAATTCCACCGATTTGAATTCCAATGGAGCCAATATTAGAGAATCCACAGAGAGCATAAGTAGCAATTATTCGCGCTCTTTCGGAGATAGCTGAGTCTGCTACCATTTTTTGTAAATCTTGATAGGCAATAAATTCGTTTAAAATTGTCTTTTTACCCAGCAATATCGCTACTTGTCCGCAATCTGCCCAGGGTACGCCCATAAACCAAGCTACGGGGGCGAGTAGGTAAGAAAATATCCACTCTAATGAAAGTTGTTGTAAACCAATTAACGAGCCAACATATCCTAAAATTCCGTTTGCTAAGGCTAACAATCCCAAAAAAGCAATCAGCATCGCAGCTACATTTAAAGCTAATTTCATCCCTTCACTTGCACCAGTTGCTGCTGCGTCGATAGGGTTGGAATATGTACTTTCTACCTCAATTTTTACTTTACCAGCGGTAGGGGATTCCTCGGTTTCGGGATAAAGTACTTTAGAAATAGCTAAGGCTGCGGGTGCAGACATTACGGAAGCGGCGATTAAATGCTCTGCCGAAACGCCAAAGGAAATATATGCAGCCATGACTCCACCTGCAATTGTGGCAAACCCTCCCGTCATAATCGCGTGTAATTCGGAACGAGTCATGGTTGCTATATAGGGTTTAATTAATAATGGTGCTTCAGATTGTCCGACAAAGATATTCGCAGCAGCACTAAGGGATTCGGAGCCAGATGTTTTCATGGTTTTCATCATCACTTTTGCGACTACCTGCACAATTCTTTGCAAGATGCCGTAGTGGTACAAAATGGTGATGAAGGAAGAGAAAAAGATAATTGTCGGCAGCACTTTAAAAGCAATGTAATGTTCTTCAAAGTTATCGCCAAACACAAATTTTGCTCCCGCATCGGAATAGCTGAGAAATTGACTTACTACATCACCCAGAAATTTAAATACCACAAAACCGGGTGTAGTTCTCAAAATTAAAAATCCAAAAATCAGTTGTAAAGCAATTCCCCAGACAACGGGTACCCAACGAATAGCCCGACGGTTAACCGACAAACCATAAGCAATTCCCACAAATGCAAACATTCCGAGCAAAGAGATTAAACGCATTAGTTGTTAGTTGGTAGTTGGTTGTTGGTAGGTGGTAGTTAGGGATTGGGGATAGGGCATAGGGCATTGGGGATTGGGCATTGGGAGTAATTAAGGTAAAGGTTAAAATTCTCCTTGTCTCCTTGTCTCCTTGTCTCCTTGTCTCCTTGTCTCCCCATGTTTGATAGAAACATCAAGCAACGGGGAACATTAATATAAGAACTTTATGAAATGAGCATATAAGAATGGTTGTTATTACTGGCTATGAGATTCACGAAGAAATTTATGAAAGCTCTAATTCTGTGGTTTACCGGGGAAGACGGGAGGAAGATAATCAGCCAGTTATTTTTAAAGTACTTAAACAAGATTGTGAGAATCCATTACAGTTGACTCGCTATAAGCAGGAGTATGAAATCATTCGCAATCTAGAAAATCAAGGAATTATCAAGGCTTACGATTTGCAACACGATAATTTTTTGATGATGATTTTGGAAGATTTCGGAGGAGAGTCGCTGAAGAATTTACTCTCTCAAAATAAATATAAGTTTAATTTGACCGAATGTTTGGAAATTGCCTGTAAAATTACTGATAGTTTGGCTCAAATTCATGCAGCACAGGTTATTCACAAGGATATTAATCCCAGCAATATTGTTTTTAATCCGGTAACAAAACAACTGAAAATTATTGATTTTGGTATTTCCACAAGATTGGGAAGCGAACATACTGTTTTAAGGAGTGCGAATGCTTTAGAGGGAACTTTAGCATATATTTCACCAGAACAAACTGGAAGAATGAATCGTTGTTTAGATTACCGCACGGATTTTTACTCTTTGGGGGTAAGTTTGTATGAGTTATTTACCCGTCAGCTACCTTTTACTGCTAAAGATGCGATGGAGTTGATTCATTGTCATCTTGCAAAACAACCTGTTTCTCCTTACCAAATTAGTTCTAAAATTCCTCGGATGGTTTCAGCTATTGTGATGAAGTTGATGGCAAAAACGGCTGAGGAGCGCTATCAAAGTGTTTGGGGAATTAAAGCTGATTTGGAAACTTGTTTGCTTCAGTTGCAAAATTATAACTGTATAATTGATTTTGATTTGGGTAAAGAAGATATTTCTCATCAGTTCAATATTCCTCAGAAGCTTTATGGTAGACAACAAGAAATTTCTACTTTGTTAACAGCGTTTGAACGAGTTACAAACGGAGATAGCAAAACAGAAATGATTATGGTGACTGGTTATTCTGGTATCGGCAAATCTGCTTTAGTAAAAGAAATTTATCAACCTATTACTCGTCATAAAGGTTATTTTTTAACAGGTAAATTCGATCAGTTTCAACGAAATGTTCCTTATTCAGCTGTAGTCAAAGCTTTGAGTGGATTGGTAAGACAGCTTTTAAGTGAAAGTGAATTGCACAATTGGAAGCAAAAGCTGTTGTCTGCGATTCAACCAAATGCTCAAATTATCATCGATGTAATTCCAGAAGTAGAATTAATTATTGGTAAACAGCCAAGGGTAGAAGAATTAAGTGGAATTGAAGCTCAAAATCGGTTTAATTCTGTTTTTAAAAGTTTTATTCGCATTTTGTGTCAACCGGAACATCCTTTAGTTTTATTTTTGGATGATTTACAGTGGGCTGATTCGGCAAGCTTACAGTTAATTGAATTGATGATGAAGGATGAACAAATGCATCATCTGTTATTAATTGGTAGTTATCGAGATAATGAAGTTGATGCTGCTCATCCTTTGATTATTTTGTTGGAAAGGTTGGAAGTTGATGCATCTATTAATCAAATTCATTTAACTCCCCTCAATATAGATAATATTACTAATTTAATCGCCGATACTTTAAATAGAGATATCGATGATGTGAAACCTCTGGCAAAGTTAGTGAGCGATAAAACTGCTGGTAATCCTTTCTTTGTCAATCAATTTATTCACAACTTATATTCCGAAAAGTTGATTTACTTCTACACATCACAAGGAGGAAAAAAACCGAGATGGGAATGGGATATTGCTCAAATTGAAGCAATGGATATCACTGATAATGTTGTAGATTTGATGATATCTAAATTAATTAAATTACCATTATCAACCCAGCAAGTATTGCGTTTAGCAGCCTGTATCGGTAATCGCTTCAACTTAAATACCCTGGCGGTTGTCAGCGAACTTTCACTAACAGAAGCTTTTCAAAATTTGGCGATCGCCATCAAGCAAGGTTTCATTTTACCAACTTCTGGATTGGATTTTGTTGATGCGAACATACTTGATTCGCAGCTTGTTATCTATAATTTTAAATTTTTACACGATAGAGTTCAGCAAGCGGCTTATTCTTTGATTGCAGAATATGAAAAACAAGCAGTTCATTTACAAATTGGCTGGTTGCTGCATTCTAGTTTTTCCCCACAAGATAGGGTAGAACATATTTTTGAATTAGTAGATCATTTTAATTTAGGTAGAGAATTAATTATAGATGATAACGAAAAATTAGAATTAGCTAAACTTAATTTTACTGCGGCTAAAAAGGCAAAAGGTGCTATTGCTTATAGTGCTGCTATGGATTATTTAACTATTAGTAGGTCAGAATTACCATTCAATAGTTGGTTTAGATTTTACGAATTAACTTTAGATATTTATAAACTGCTTGCTGAAGTAGAATATTTAAACGGTAATTTTGATAAATCGGAATATTTGATTAATGTAATTATTGAAAAAGCACGAACTCCTCTAGAAAAAGCAGATATTCACAACTATTTGGTTATTCAGTATACAGTAGAGGGTAAATTAAGTGAAGCTATAGAAGCTAGTAAAAAGGGGTTACAATATCTCGGAATTGATTTATCTACAGATAATTTAGATGAAGCTTTAAAGCTAGAAATTACCAAAGCAAATCAACTTATTCAAGGTAAAAATATAGCTTCATTAATAAATCAACCGGATATGATAATAGCCGAAAAAATTGTAACTATTAGTTTATATACAAATATATATCCAGCTTCTTATCTCACAGACCAAAAACTTTATAGCTTAATTGTTATTAAAGCACTCAATCTATGTGTAGAATACGGTAACTTAGCAGAATCAATACCAGCTTATAGCAATTATGGAACTTTATTAGGTTCTATTTGGGGAGAATATCAAAAAGGTAACGAATTTGGTCAATTAGCTTTAGAACTTAGTGAAAATTACTCCAATCTTTACCAAAAATGTAAAGCCTGTTTCCTTTATGCAACTTTCCAAGTAGCTTGGGTAAAACATATAAAATGCACTAAAGATATTGCTAAAATAGGATTTCAAGCAGGTACCGAATCTGGCGATATAGAATTTTCTGGTTATATATTAGCTTGTCAAATATTTAATAGTTTACATCAAGGTGTAAGTATTGAAAAATCTCTTAATGAAGCTAATAACAGTTTAATTTTTGTTAACAAAAACACAAATAAATTTGCACGGAATACAATTTGGGCTGCGAAACTATGTTTAATTAACTTAAATAGAGAAACAAAAGAATTAGATAATTTTGATAGTCCGGAATTAAAAGAAGCAGAATATCTTCAAAGCTGCTGGGAACAAAAAAGCTATATGCCTTTGTTTTATTACTATACTTTGAAGTCTTTCATACTGTATCTTTATAATAGGCCAGTTGAAGCTTTAGAAGCAGTTATTGAAGCCGAAAAATTATTAGAATACGTTGTTGGTATAATTGCAATTGCCGATAAAAATTTCTACCAATCTCTAATATTAACTGCATTATATCCTGCTGCAAATTTTGCCGAACAAAAACAATATTGGATTCAATTAGAGCGTAATCAAACACAAATGAGAATTTGGGCAGATAATTGCGAAGCTAATTTTTTACATAAGTACTTAATTATAGAAGCGGAAATAGCGCGAATTTCTGGAAACAAATTAGAAGCTATGGAGTTATACGACTTAGCGATTGCTTCTGCAAAGACTTATGGATTTATCCAAAATGAAGCTTTAGCCAATGAATTAGCTGCAACGTTTTGGTTGGGAATGAATAAGGAAGATTTCGCTCAAATTTATCTCCGCAAAGCCTACAATGGCTATCAAACTTGGGGTGCAAAATATAAAGTAGAGGATTTGAAAAGTCAATATTCTCTCTGGTTAGATCCCAGACTTACAAAATCTACAAATAACTTAAATAAAAATTCTCAAACAACTATAAGTCAAAATTCTACAACTACTGATTTTGGAGAATTATTAGATATCGATACTGTTTTCAAAGTCTCCCAAACAATTTCTAAGGAAATCCTATTAACGGAATTGATTGATAAATTAATGAAAACAGTAATTGAAAATGCTGGAGCGCAAACAGGGTGTCTTATTTTTGTTAATGATGGAAAATTTGTTATTGAAGCAGCAATTAATACTGATAGTAAATTCAAAGCACAAAATTCTCTTCCCATTACAGCTTTCAATAATTTACCAATTTCAGTAATTAATTACGTTGCTAGAAGCCATACTGATGTTTTACTCGATGAAGCAAATAAAAGGAGTGAATTTGCTGATGATGACTATTTTATCAAGCAAAAACCCAAATCTGTTTTATGCATTCCGATTTTGCATCAAGGTAAATTAATCGCCATTCTTTACTTAGAAAATAATCTTACCACCGCAGCTTTCCCCTCACAACGATTGCAATTACTCAAACTTATTTGTTCCCAAGCTGCTATTTCTATTAACAATGCTACTCTTTACAACACTTTAGAGCAAAAAGTTCAAGAGCGTACTCAACAACTTTCCCAGGCTCTAGAAGATTTACAAGCTACTCAAAAACAACTTGTAGAATCTGAGAAAATGGCTGCATTAGGTAGTCTGGTTGCGGGAGTTGCTCACGAAATCAATACTCCGGTGGGTACCAGTATCACCGCTGCTTCGACTCTAAAAGATGAAACAACTACCTTTAATAATGATGTGGCACAAGGAAAATTAAAGCGCTCATCTTTAAACAACTATCTTGAAGTAGCCCTCGTTAGCACCGACTTAATATTAAATAACCTCAATCGAGCTTCCGATTTGATTCAAAGTTTCAAGCAAGTAGCGGTTGATTCTTCTCATTTAGAAAAACGCGAGTTTACTATCAAACCCTATATCGAAGAAATTTTAAACAGTTTAGCACCCAAATTCAAACATACCGCTCTCACTTTAACGGTAGAAGGCGAAAACGAGATTAAACTAGATACTTATCCCGGTGCTATAGCGCAAATTGTCACGAATTTGACGATGAATTCCTTGAATCACGCTTATCAACCGGGAGAAAAAGGAGAGCTACTTTTCAAAATTAGCCAACAGCAGAATCAAGTTTTGATTGAATATAGGGATGACGGTTGCGGTATCCCCTCAGAAAATTTAACCAAAATATTTGAACCCTTCTTTACCACCGCCAGAAATCAAGGTGGTACCGGATTAGGGCTGCATATAGTCTATAACCTAGTCACTCAAAAACTTCAAGGCAAAATTGATGTTACAAGCGAAGTGAATTTGGGAACAATATTTATAATTGCCTTGCCACTTGGTTTAGTTGATTAAAAGGGAATAGAAATTAGCGGCGTTGCTGATTTGATGTATGAAACGGGTTGATTGGAAAACCGAAACGCTTGTAGAGACGCGATATATCGCGTCTCTACATTCAAATTCATACCGGGATTCAGCAACGCCAAATTAGCAGTTGATTTCATTAATTGTGAAGGATTTGTTTTTCCCGCAACTATTAAGAGACGTAGCACTGCTACGTCTCTACAACTATATTACGAACTTATCATAATTATTTAAGGATTAATATATATGACAGTCAATACCAATGTAAATTTTTCTGAAACAGACGATGATATTTTAGAATTCGAGGAAGAAGAAACCGATAATGATGCGATAAATACATCTTTGTCAGCTTGGAAAATTATTATTGTAGATGATGAACCCACAGTACATCAAGTAACTAAATTAGCTCTGAAAAACTTTGTTTTTGATGGTAAACCTGTAACTTTCTTTTCTGGTTATTCCAGTCAAGATGCAAAAGAATTAATTGCCGCTCATCCCGATACTGCTTTAATTTTACTTGACGTGGTGATGGATACGTCGGATGCGGGTTTACAAATAGTGAAATATATTCGCGAGCAATTAAAAAATAAACAGGTAAGAATTATTTTACGTACCGGGCAACCGGGAGAAGCACCGGAAGAATCAGTAATTATTAATTACGATATTAACGATTATAAACTGAAAGTTGAACTTACCAGACAAAAGTTAGTTACTACAACTATTGTTGCTTTGCGTTCCTATCGCGATTTTACCATTATTGAAGAAAAATCTATAAAATTAAATCAAGCTTTAGAAACTTTGCAGGATGCCCAATTTCAATTAGTGCAAAGTGAAAAAATGTCCGCATTAGGTAATTTAGTTGCCGGAGTTGCACACGAAATTAATAATCCCATTGGGTTTGTTACTGGTAACTTAAAAATGGCGCGAGAATATGTGGAAGACTTATTCAGATTAATTGAACTATATCAAAAATACTATCCAAATCCAGAACCAGAAATTGAGCAAAAAATCGAAGAAATAGATTTAGAATATTTGCGAGATGATTTACCCAAACTATTTAATTCCTTAAAAATTGGTTCCGATCGAATTCGCAATATTAGTACGAGTTTGCGTACTTTTTCTAGAGGAGATACCGAGAATAAAACACTATTTAATATTCACGAAGGTATTGATAGCACTTTATTAATTTTGAGACATCGTTTAAAAGCTTCGGAATCACACCCCGCAATTAAAGTAATTAAAAACTATGCCGATTTACCTTTAATTAATTGCTATTCCGGACAACTCAACCAAGTTTTTATGAATTTATTAGCTAACGCTATTGATGCTGTAGAAGAATCAAATCAAGGAAAAAGCTTTGAGGAGATTGAAGAAAATTTAAATCAAATCGAAATTACCACAAGTTTAACAAAAGACGAAAAATCCGTTGAGATTAAAATTGCTGATAATGGATTAGGAATTTCTGAAGAAGTTCAGCAGAGAATTTTTGACAATTTATTTACAACTAAAGCAGTAGGAAAAGGAACGGGATTGGGTTTATCAATTGCCCGTCAAATTATTGTAGATAAACATAGTGGGAGTTTAAATTTTAATTCACAAATAGGTAAAGGGACTGAATTCATTATTGAAATCCCGGCAAGATAGATAGATAGTTAATCATAATAAAAATATTCTTTCGTATATGGTGTTTTACGAGAAAGCGAACGCTATACTAGAATGAATCTTATCGATGAAGCGTAATGACTATAAAAGAATTACTCTTACAGGAAATCGACAATACCCCAAACGAACATCTAGAAGTCTTACTTAATTTTCTGCGTTCGCTAAAAACAACCCCACTGCAAACCCCAAGCACATACCAAGAATTATTAGAACGTATCGATTACTTAGAAGCAATAGTAGGCATTCGTAAAGGGTTAGACGAATTTGAACGGGGTGAAGGAATTCCTGCCGAGGAAGCCTTAGAAACCCTAAAACAAAAATTTAACATTCCTCCCCGTTCATGATTTATCAAGTTATTATTCAGCCTACTGCCTTTCAAGAGATTGAAACTTCTTATCGTTGGATGTGCGATAACTTGAGTGCTGAAGTAGCAAACAATTGGTACTACCAACTTCAAGATGCGATTGCATCACTACAGAAATTTCCATTACGCTGTAGCATTGCACCAGAAGCAGTAACGATTAGTCGTGAAATTCGGCAAATATGGGTGGGAAAACAAAGGAAATATCGAGCTTTATTTGTTGTCGAAGAAGATGTTGTCGCAATTCTCCATGTTCGCCATAGTAGTCAATCCTATATAGGTGAAGAATCCGAGTAATTTGCACTCTCTTCCCACTATGCGATCGCTTTTCTGTATTTATAGAAAATGCTCACTGCTCACTGCTCACTGCTCACTGATTCAAAGTTCCATTACTTTGCGATAGTGTGCTTCAATTTCTTTGACAGTTTTTGATTTACGTTTGGTTTGCCATTCACTATGTTTAAATAATTCTTGCCGTAGGTTATCAACGTCGATATTTTTAACTTTACCATCACCTACAATTCTCTTCCCGTTCACCCAGGCACTATCAACTACATTTGTAGGTCTTCCTAATACTAATAAACCCACAGGATCTGTACGCGGTAATAATGATAAATTTGTTAAATCGTACATGACTAAATCCGCTTTTTTTCCTACTGTCAAAGAACCAATTTCTTCTCCTAAATTCAATCCTTTTGCACCACCCAAAGATGCCATTTCTATTGATTCTCTCGGTGTAATCCAGTGTTGATAATCTAAATCTGTAGTGTTATGCAATATAGAACCGATTTTTATTGCTTCTAATAAATCTTGAGAATCGTTACTTGATGCACCATCGCAACCGAAAGATACATTTACTCCTGCTTGACGATATTTTAAAATCGGTGCAATTCCACTTCCCAAACGTAAATTACTCAAAGGATTATGAACTACTGTAGATTTAGTTTCTGCAAGAATATTAATGTCGCTGTCTGTTAAATGAACGCAATGGGCTAAAGAAGTACGATGATTTAAATAACCAATTTTGTGTAAATGCTCAACAGCCGTACAGCCATACTTTTCTTTTGCTAACTTTTCCTGCGCTTTGGTTTCTAATAAATGCGAATGACGACAAAGATTATATTTATCGCTTAACTCAATACATCCTTTAAATAAAGCATCGCTGCAAAGTTGAATTCCCGTGGGTGCTAATGCAAAATAAATGCCATCTTCGGGTTTGTGAAACTGATTTATCGCCGATTCCATTATTTCCAACGTAGCTTGAGTTGAACGAAAATAATCTTCATGAGTTACTTCCGATTCACCCGAAGGCATCCCACGAGTAATAGATTCATCTTGAATTAAAGGTGCGATAACTGCGCGAATACCAACTTTTCGATAAGCTTCAACTGCTACGGTGATAGTTTCAAGCTCCTTACCGGGAATTAAAACTAAATGATCGACTACACACGTACCTCCCGATAGCAAAGTTTCTACAGCAGTACCCAAAGCGCTCAGATAAACTCGCTCAGAATCGAGCGGTGCAAAATCATAAAGTTCAGCCAACCATAACTCTAAAGGATAAATCGACATTATCCCCCGCTGCCACATTTCTGAAGAGTGAGTATGAGCGTTAACAAATCCCGGCAACAGCAACTTATTTGTACCATCAATTGCTTCGCCGACGATATCCAAACCAGAAGAAACTTGAGCTATATTTCCATCTTTGATTTGCACATCTACCGTAGCGTAATCATCCTCTACCGGAATTAAAACATTTTGAATTGTAAAGTTCATCTTGTGTTAGTTGTTAGTTGTTGGTTGTTAGTGGTTAGTGGTTAGTTGTTAGTGGTTAGTGGTTAGTTGTTAGTTGTGAGTAATTAGATTTAACCCTATTACCCATTACCGGCTTACCCATTACTTATTACTCATTACCAATTACCCATTACCAATTACCAATTACCCATTACCAATTACCCATTACCAATTACCCATTACCTATTTTCAAATTATTATGAAACCATTAAGAACCCTGGGAGTTGCGCCGAATGCTTGGATGGTAAATGATACTAT
>ERZ1740052.733-NODE-733-length-10970-cov-10.557032_pt1 | contig 10970 bp, 5 predicted proteins | sample MGYA00581750_ERZ1740052 | MGnify/ENA primary metagenome ERZ1740052 (study PRJEB43018, sample SAMN04849743) | marine metagenome | isolation source: floating plastic debris | place: Pacific Ocean | collected 2008-08-30 | study: EMG produced TPA metagenomics assembly... | reverse complement strand
AGTTTTCTTAGTTTATAGTCAATTAACACCATTGTATGACTTTATATTCGCTTGAGAATTTATCCGCTTCTAGTTATTATTAGTCATCACAATGACTTAAAGCATTTTGGCCAATCTCATACCTATGAGGCTATATCTCAAGCAGTTTTTGCTTGATTTTCAATCAGTTTTTTTTAATCAACCCATAATTACAATGGCTATCATTATAATTTCATGGTTTTAATCTGTGTTAATTAGGAAAGGGTTAATTAATTAATTACCATCCTGATCCTATGCCATGGAGAAACTGCAAGTGGGATTTTGATGCAGACTGTATGTACCAACTAGGGGTGCTGCCAAAAGGTGTACACTTTAGGTGGATTAAGATCCGTTGAGCACTAATCCAACAATCCACTAATTAATTTCTGATAATCTCCATTTTTGTGCAAGCAGTAGCTTAAAAAGATTTATCAGCAGCAAAATCTTAGTGGCACCACCATGGTAAGTCATGTTTCGAAAAGTATCATGTGGAAGCTGGGTTGCACCAAATATGTAGTTTTGCCAATATTTGGTCCTAAAAAACACAAAATTTTGAATTTTCTGATAAGTATTTTGGAATCCCTCCAGCCTTGATTTCTTCTTCGAAGGCCATGGCGGGGGTGTGCACAAATCGCCTGTGCTATCATTGTAAAGAACCAACGCTTTACATTAAGATTATGTAACATTGTCTCCCGCAGTCAAGTTTATTCTAGGTGTGATGTTGTATCTCAAATAGTTTCAAGTGCAGTTTGATTGTAGCGGGATTTCTCACATTAATGCAGAATAAACATAATTATAAGCCATTATAAGTAATACGCTGGTATAGTTTTGGTTGAATTTACAATTTATTTGTAAACACCTCAGTCGACAAGTTGGATGCAGGCAGTCAATTTTTAACAACGCTGTTACACTCAGGGTTCTTAAAATGCCTCGCCAACATGTGCCAATATGTGGGTTCACAGCTGTTCTTTTGCATGTGGATAATGACTATGACAGGTATATAGAGCTAATGAGGCAATATCCAGATATGACTTGTGGATTAATTATGCGCAACTGGCATCGGGACCGAAAACGAAACAGGACCTTATTCACTTTGGCGTAAGTATGTCTACCGTATATTGATATGTATTTGATTGACAATTGACATGCTGACTGACATCTGTAGTCTGAGGTTGTATATCACAAACCGCTGTCAGGTCAGGTTGTACCAATATGGAGTTCAATGTTTACCCGTAATAATCATGCTCAGGTGTTTGGCCCTCAATGGCGATTTCTACTCAGCTGTAAAGAGGTCAGTTGAGGCATTGGTTGAAACTATAGTTTGTGGCTCAGATCACAGTTTGTTTAGGTGACTCTACCCATTGTTGGTGTGTGCCCTTATTGACGGCTCCAATCAACTTGCTTTTGTTTAAAATATGTGTCTGAGATCAGACCAAAGTATGTTCACTCAGAAACAGCTATTACAACATGGTAGATACAGCCGGCCTGATATGCTGCGCTAATGTATAATTTTACTTCACCTAACCCTGTTTGCTGCCACAATTTTGAGTTGGCATTTTTTATTGTTTTACAGGAGTTCATTTGTAACACCACAAAGCAGAATGGAATTCAACAACTGCTTCAAGAAGTCTGAATGGGATAAGTTAGATCATGATACAAAACTGAAACACAGCAGGAAAAGCTGCAACATATGCCCTAACATACCTGAGTGGTACAACTTCAAAAAAAACTCAAAAGCTCCAGCAGTTATTCGAGAGCTGGATGCAGGGGTACGCAGAGCTATGGCAGAGGCCAGTAGGCGCGGTAAAGAGGCAGTTATGAAGGACCTTAACAATGTGGTGAATCCTGTCTTTCAAAGGGAATTTGGATGTAATCTGGAGCAGATGGTCATATCTTCAAGCAATGTTGTTCAAAATACTGTTAATCAACTAGGCGATTTTATGGTGGACAAAACGTTGAGCTCAACCCTGACTAATCAAGTCAGCTTCAGAACGGTGAGAAACTTCAGGCGGAATATTTGCTTTAACACACCATCCAAATCACCTGTGAAGAAAACAAGGTCATGCTCAACAGTTTTCAAACACGAAAATTTTGTCTTTGATAGACAGAGAGTGGCCGAGGCATTACGGAGTGTTGGCGATAGGAAAATAAATTGGAGTGAGTTGGCGAGGAGATTTCCTGTGCGTAAAGAAGGCAATGATAACATAGTGAAGTGTGGCCCACAAGTATTGAAATCGTACGCGATTTCAGCTAAACTTATTATAGAGCATAAAATCTCACCCCGTATACGCCGGTCTCGTCGGAAGCTAAATATCAGTGGTCAAAGTGTTACGATCTCCAACCTATTTCCGTCAAATCAAAAGCTAACTGCTAGATTGAAAGCGCAAATAAGAGATGGGGACATAGATATCGGCAAGAATGTGGTGCCAGTAACATTCAAATATAAAGTTGTTGATTCAGAGGGGAAACTGATTATGAAGGAGGTGACGATGAATGGTCGATCATTTGACCTGCAGTCAATCATGCAGAGGTCATTACAACATCACGAAAAACTAGGTCTATTACGGAAACCTTACCCTGAGGACTACTCCCTTGACCAAGCGACGACAGAACTGAGAAACTTAGGTAAGCTTCGAAATAAAGTCAATAAAAAATTGAATTAAAACCATACCAATAACAATGACCAGCCCTCAGGGTAGACCATGGACCATTAAAATGAAACTCCAGCCCACCTCCAGCATAGTTTTGGACATAAATAAAAAAGCTCCACACACCTCCTTCCAAATTTACCCAAAAAATGGTGCCTTCTCTCTCAAATAGCCAATAAAATGGTGCCTCCTCATTAAAAAGGTATAAAAAAATCGAAACAATATAAAGCCAGCCTCCCAGCTTCAGTTGACCACAGGTGTCATCTAGATCAAGACGTTTTATTGGTGTAGCCTAGTTAAAGCTGTCAGTATTGCGCTGATTCCTCCCGTGGAATGGAACTTCAACAGTCAATACCCTGTACACAGCATCAAGCATCAGCACAAATTTTAGCCATAGGCACTAATTGCCTGTATAGCTAATTTCATTTCACATCAATTGTTATATAGTAAGATGGAGAGAAACTTACGTCAGTACATCTTAAATAACCCCATTCATGTCATGAATGAAACTAAAATATATGAAACTAGCTGAAATTTCAATGTGTTGGGCTATTGATAGTTCCTACAGCTTTCTTGTTATTTTTTATCTTTCTTAGGTGTTTACCATGAGTGCCGTTCAATACAAGAACTGAATGAAAAAATGAAGCGACGGCCATATGCGGTTTGGCACGATCATAGTCCAATTGGAGGGCACAGCTACTTTATGATTCTGATAACCTTTCTTTATGATCCCCTCGTATATCTGACTCCAAATGAATGGAAGAAAACTAAACGGTGAGATTAAGATTGGCAAATATTACATTAAAAGAAGTTTGCCAGAGCTTCCTCGCTGTATCGTAATTCATAGCCTGCACCATTTAACTAATATAAAATCAATAGAGCATGTTAACAACATTCCCACAATGCATTTTTGTACTGAAATTCCCAGAAATACTCAGTCAAAATCATATATACTGTCATTGACTTGAGTATAAATGGGAATTCCAAAATGATGCATTGTGGGATACTCTTTATAATGCCCTATTAGGAGCCTGAGAGCTTAGAATAACATTGTCAAGTCTGCATTTGATCTCAATTAGTGAATGCTGGGGTGTCGCCACATGTGCAACAAAGCTGAATAGTATCATTAATTTTTATACTTATTAGGACAGCTATTATTTCGTTAATATCTATTTCACTTATTAGAATGACGAGACTCGGAGTTCATGGAGTGACAGAGAAGCCATATGTTTACATATTTGGGAGATCTCACAGCTCAATAAAAGACCAAGTACTGTACTCCCCTCTGCGTATTGAAGACTTTGAGAAGCTACAACCAGTCACTGCCAGCAATGGAGATCAGTACCAGGCCATCCAACGACTCGGGATTGGTGAGCAATTTAGTTATGTCATGTTATGTCACTATAATATATCGTATTAAAATCTTGATTAGTGCATACCTGACTTGTACTTATTACACGCATTGAAAACTTACATACTCGTAGCCAATATCATAGCTCAAATCTTGTATATACCAAATATGCTCTTCATAGAGCCCGCAGTGACTGATGTCAGATCCAGCATTGGTTTTTTACTGTTTGACATAGTATTTACCCGTAATCAACGCTGCATGGTATTGTATTGGAGCTCTCTCATTAAACATTTCTTTTTTTGACTTTTTATTCAGGTGACAGCCCAGCCCGAGCCTTTGAATCTGGAAATCAAATAAATGGGCATTTCCCATGCCATTGTGGAGCTGATGCACGACATTTCAACAAACCTCTTACCCATCTGTGCTCTCCAAAGTATGTAGACCTCAAAGATCGGATGGCTGTAATCAACAGGACGAGAACATGGCACAACAGGAGGGCAGGGGACTTGCTGGTGTACGAATCAATGAATGTAAGATTTTAGCAGTGAGTCCATAGCTTCTATACTGGCCAAAGTGTAATTGTTGTGTATAAACAATGCCAACTATAAATTTTTAAAAACATTTTTGACTGGTACAACTATTTCAAAATGATTTTCGGAAAATATTTTTACCCATGAAAGTCGCTGTGGTTAATTATTATCTGATTCGAGTTCGGTAAATTCCCGAAACACTGTGAACATGTGAACATTTATGAAGTTTATTAATGTTCTATTTTACCTATTTGTTAGGCAAAAGATCTGAAAGTTGAGCTTACACGGAGGTGCCTCGATTTCGATTCAACAACAAACAACAAATCTGATTTGACACGAGTACTACTAAGTTCATTCTGCGGTATTCGGAGGCCTCCAGCGCTGCTTTGCACAGACTTTTCTGATGCAGACTGTAGTAAAATAACTGATGAGTATGAGGTGTGTCACTGTGAGCCACTGCATGATCTCAAGTCAATAATAGGTGAGGCAGTACATGAACACTTCCTCAATCCTACCTCTACAGTAGGAACAAACACAGGGAACATAAACAACTTCATCCCACAAAAAATATTCTTCTTTTTACAATTGCGACCCGACAAATTTTCTTGAAGGCAATTGATTGTCCTTGTAAGTGCAATGGCCCAAAAATATTTGAACAGGATGAGGGGTTACATGGATGATCATATTACTAGCAACTATTTATTTTTTTCAGCCCACATCATGGGTGAGCTACCAAGTGTGGTGCCAGTGGATCTGAAGAGTTGGATGGACGTCATGATTGAAAGTATTCAGGGTGAGCAGTTCATTTAGGATCAAGATTTTTATAATGATTTCACTCGGCAATATTTCAGATTGTAATTGGCAATAAAATTGAATTTTATAGGTAATTTATCCATGCAATGCAAAATCTTGAAAATAAATTGACAGATATGAATACCCTGTCCGAGTGGGATATCATTGAATACTCAGGGATTTGTTGTGTTATTTCTAATATATTGTATTATACAACGTAATTGTGACGAGTTCCAGTTTTTCCCTACAAATGAGTCATCTCTACGACTGTATTTTTAGGTTTTCGTTTATTAAATTGAATTTTTCAGTTGCAGTGTGTCAGGGCAGATCTGTAGTAGAGGAAAAAACTGAAATGTAGTACTGATGAATATTTTTATTTAGAGAGTCATATCTGAATTTTTGTTTGTTTCTGTAAAGGCTCCCTGGCAGCTAAAAAGACACAATATTTCAATGTGGTCGATATTAATACAGCTTTATATCGCATGCATTGGTGTGACCAGCCCCTGCGCCCGATGTTTATAATACTACATGGTTACTAGCTACCGTTATTCTTGCAACCGCAAGTAATTATTATTTATTGTTACAGCTGGCTGTACAATCATCACTGGAGCGAAGGCAAGATTGCACCTAATTGCTCTAAGAGCAGCCCTGGAAGACCGAGTAAAAACTGAACATCGTCTGGAGCAGATAACAAGGATGGTGACCAATCTGACTCATATCCAGGCCTTAGCATATGGCACAGAGGAGATGCGTACTGCCAAGAACATCCTCGCCATGGCAAACCTAACTTTCCTATTCACTGTTGATTACTGTGAGGTAACAGTATAATTATTTCACTAACTCCTTTATTCCTTTATTATCAGACAGTTTGGTGCGACGTTTTGCATTGAGGCCCTTAGCTTTTGTTACCTCCCTATATGTGTTTGCATTGCTGTCATAATGTTAATTAAATTTTCCTTGTGATGGGCATAGCTCTTATTTTGTATGTGACTGTTGCAACAGTCCTAAGAGAATTAGGTTTGATTCCACTCATCAGGTAAATTAAATTCATAGTAAATTATTGATCAGTGTGATGTGGGCAAGGGGTATCTACTGATATAGCGACCTATGAATAATGTTTTCCCAGTTTGAGGGCCCCAAGTGGTGAGTGGCATTGGCGAGCGCCACTTACGCCCCGCACATGACCGTTGGGGCCTTCTTTACATTATTACCCACAAGTATGGTCCAACAGTGCAGAGGTAAACGCCAAATTTTGCAATTCCAGATAAATACTTTGCAAACTGGTCCTTTATGTGTACTTGCATCAAAATCTTAGCAGATTAATTTGTCAACAAAATGTTTTCGTTTGTTTACATACCAGTTAATTATCTCCTACACCCACCAAAGTTTTCTGGGCATAATAAACTAATGTACTTGTATTTTGAATTTCAGATCTTTGGCAAGGTGAAAGCTACAAAGATTCGATCAATGTTTGGCATGCCATTACACAGTATAGCATCTCATTTTGCAATATGGTATCGCATCGCACCACTTCGGTCAATCAACGCTGAGGAAAAAGAAAGGGTGTTCAAGGATGTCAAAGTTGCAACAAATAATGCCAGTAACCATCACCATGACAATGTAGTGACAAATTCTTTGATCCGCTATCAGGAAAAGAAGAAAAAGGATGACCCAACTTCATCATTTGAGAGACAAGACTCTTCGGTATCAACAGCCTATCGCAAGCTCCCTGCCCGGAATAGAACAGAGATTCCTATAGAGCTAATCAACAAGCACCCTACAGCCTTCTCAGCGCATAGGAAAAGAATCGCAGACTATCTTGTGACCGATACCTGGCACTTTACAAATGATGCTGGTTGCCTGACATTCGTTGATGGAGACCAAGACCCTGACTACCATGCAAAGCCTATAAAACGCCATTTCAGGTATGAGACAACAGTTTGAGTTCTAGCTATAATCACCATTAATGATTGAAGTCAATGGTCTTGAATTGCAACGCCACTATAGCTTTGTGTCCATAAAATTGGTTTTAGGTTTGAGCCTTTTGATGGCCCTTTATTAAATGTTAATTGTTACTTGTTCATGATGAGAGTTTTATTGAAGATTTGATCAGTTATCACGATCTGCGTTATAAGAAGATTAAATAATTAGGTTAGGGTTATGGTTATGGTAAGGGCGTATGCGAATGAGTTCACCTTGCTGAGCTTCAGCATGTTCAATCTTTTTAGAATGGAATAAAAACACTTAATGTAACTTTATGTAAATTTCTTGATTGAAAAGGGACACCTACATCAGAGATATTTGGACAGTCCTGGAAAAAAGTTTTGACGACTACAGAACCAGTCAGCTGGAGAGACATGGTTTTTCCGAGGATGATGAAACGATAACAGATACTTCTGACGATGCGCCAGCCATTGATGTAGAAGATACCAGAGGGGAGAATGAGGGTGCTATTGGGCATGCAAGTATCACAGATTCAGGTAAGACAAAACATATCCAACCAAACATCAACCTCAAACAACTTCATGGGTTAAAATTGTAAGCGTATATAATTTTAAAGATTGACTATAATGCCCCAATTTTATAAAACATCCTGCAGTTAATTGCATAATGAAAGCTTTAATTTGAGTTCAAGATTTGCTGGTCTGCTAATGGCAAATTGCTGAATTTCGATACCGCTTGTCATTAGATTTTTGCACATAAAATCACAAATCATGATAATTACAGCGCTGTTTAAAATAAACAGCATGCCCTGTCAGAATCTAATGACAATAAAACCTAGACAGTTTATTTTATCAGCCTATCTTCAATTTTTATTAACAATTTGCATACCATATGAGCTAACCTCCCGAGCTATCAAATGGGCTTTTGGGATGCCATTTTGGAGTAGCGGTTCGGTCTCAGCAAAGATCTCGGACATTACATCGGCTTTCTCGTACTTCTCAAAAGAATCCATGGATAGCTAGGAAATTGGGGTTAAACCATCAGCATGATGCATCTAGTAAAATCAACTGATTCAGAGCAAACAGATCGGCTCACGAGAATCGTTACTAAAACCAAAATTCTAATTCCAGATGTTTTTCCATTGGAAAGCTTAGGAGGTTAGATTTCAGATGGGTCCAAATTGGTACTAAAGATTTCCGATTGTCCAACAAACTGATAGAATAAACTGCGCTGGTTTTATAGATATTACCATTAGTTTATTACAGGGCGTGCAGTTTATTATGAGTATGGTCGCCATTAAAATTTCGTATAATTATTTTCATCCTGAGCAGCAGCAGTTTTTAATGGCAGACTCTTCCTGAAACACTATTATATAGCCAAAATCATATTTAACCGCATATGTTCTGAAATACTAGTCAATGAATATAGTAAGCGTTTTTTGCATGGTGGTTCGCTTTCTCATTACCGGGTTCATCATAGCGTCTTGAATAAAGCTAGTTCACTGTAGCCTTGGACGGAAGAGCCTGTCCCAGGTTAAGTTCACTGGGAAAATCTCATATCACCTCGATGCATGCATGGAGAAGCATATAGCATCACCAAAATTTTGTAACAATTTTGACTATAGCATTAATATCTAAGATGGTGCTGATTTCAGAGGCTTACGAGTGCAATCTTCATCCTGAAAATGATGATCAGGATAGCTCTGACTTAGGAGGCACACCTGTACATGCTGACCTGACAGTATCTGATATATCTACAATCTCTACTGCATCAACATCAGAGTGCAACGTCAGTCGAACCGCACCTCCAACTCAGCAACCCCTAAGTGAAACACCGTCAACTTCAACAAATCCAGGTACAAAGCAGAAAATGGATAAATTTTGGAAGTGCGTAAAAATAATGCGTACATACGCACACCATGCATTGTATTCATGTTTTTTTTTCAAAAAATGATCTAGGTGGCAGAGCTTTGACAATCCTGAATGTAATTATTGTGCTCTGATGATCCAAATAATTTTTAATGCATGTATTTATGATACTGTGGTAGAATTCAGCTGTATGTGAAAAATTCTTTTCCCAATATATAGGAAGCATGAGCGGTAGCTCTGACCAATTCAGGACACCTCGCAGACCCACACATCAACGGAGTAAAACAAAACAGAGCACACCCAAGACACCTTATGCTGCTCTCCAGCCACATGGCATGACAAACATTATGAAATGAGATTGACTTGATCAAGCTGCAGTGGTTAGATGCAAAACTCAAGCTGCACAATTGCCATTCTGTATCAGGAACACTAAACCACTGTAAATATATTATTTTGATGATTTTCAACCATAAACTAACATAATCAGCATAATGTTCATGGAAGTAGTCGTGCATGTCCAGCCACCATGGCATATGCCCTGTGATGGTCACAAAATACCAAACAACCACTTTGCGTAGATGACTGACAGTTGTAGGGGCAAGCTGTGTGTATAGGCACTGATTTCATACTCTGTATTTTGAATGCTATCGCACTTCAATAGCTATATCAAGCTCTCGAAGTAGAAACAGGCTATTTACTCTGAGTTTAGATAACAGGAGCTCTCTGAATGAGGGGTATTGCAATACTTAGGCATCTTATTACTAATTTTCACACCGAGCTATCTTTTTGACAATTATTGTAGAGCAACGACTTGGTGTGCTGTTGAAACTTCCATCGTCAACAAAGATATCACTTGAAGCTTATCTTCGCCGGAGAAAAGAATATCGTATAAATAAAACTCGAATCACAAAAGTCATATATACTGATGCAAGACAGAAAATGCTGCCCTACCTAAAAAGTGCAAAATGTGATATCCAGTCGGATATCACAGAAGTAGAGAAGAGTACATTGATAAGAGATGGGGCACTGGGCTGCACCACTGATGACAGAAATATCAGAAAATTAAAAGATGATTTAAAAATAATAGAGCATTATATATGTAGCTAAAGTCCTGTGAATTAAATACATGTAGCAACTGCAGCAATAACTGAATTTTCACCCTGATGGTTCCAAGGTTTCCGAAAAGTAGTAACATTCATTAGTAACATTCATGATGCTGTACAAATTTTGTTGTGTTTTAAAGTTGGAAAAGGATTTTTTCTTATTTCATCCCCGTTTGGTCATGTGAATTTTCTTTTTAATAGTGTTCCATTGCTGTGCTGTGTGTGAAGAAAAAAACTTTCAATAAAATGCCGCATTGTTCAATGGGTTTATTGTTATGTATCATCTGAATATGCAGTAGCACCTATTTCGCTGTTGAACTAAAAAATTTCACACATGGCTATTTGACATTTCTCACTTCATCGCTAAATAAATAAAGTGTTACACAATCTGTCTAGTGCATCACGGTGTGAGAAACTTTTATTATTGTATGGAAAACCTATTTCACATATAGGTCAGACCTTCTGTTGAATCTGTGTCAAGTTGCTTTAAGTCATTGTGCAGCAGTCTGTTTAAGGCATAGGGTGAAGTAAAGATGCAACTACAGTCAGTGGTGAGGATATCGTGTCCGGAGTAATGTGATTGGCAGAGCTTCGCTATTTTGTAATTGCTACCATTCAGTGAACAAAAAAACAAAACAGATTGATTAAATAACTGCTCCTGCGCTGTATGTTAGGGAATCAAGCTGTTGTACCGGTAGATTGATGATCATGATGAT
>ERZ1740052.728-NODE-728-length-10990-cov-6.894742_pt1 | contig 10990 bp, 6 predicted proteins | sample MGYA00581750_ERZ1740052 | MGnify/ENA primary metagenome ERZ1740052 (study PRJEB43018, sample SAMN04849743) | marine metagenome | isolation source: floating plastic debris | place: Pacific Ocean | collected 2008-08-30 | study: EMG produced TPA metagenomics assembly... | reverse complement strand
CGAAGGATTTTGACACACTGTGTAACAAATTGAAGGAACACAAAAAGCTCAGTGATGAGGCATCTAGTCCTGAGAAAATGACTATCGTTTTTAACCGAATTACGAAGCGTGAGGATTTTATTGAAATCTTTGCTCATGGAAAGAGATTTCTTGACTACTGATAATAGTTCGACTGGAATTGATGTTAGTGGCCCTGGTCTGAGAGATACAAACCCCGGTGCTACCAATATGGACATGCTCTTCTCAGGCTGTGCGAACCTGAGTAATGTCATATCCGTTAGAGCTGAGCTACTTCTACATCCTAATTATCCCCATCAACCGCTGACTCATACTTCGAACGCGACACGATACTTGCGATTTCATTTCGTACGGTTTAGCTTTTGATAGTCCATTTCGTCCCCCTCGGCAGAGTTGGGGGCTTACCTCTGTCTGGTTACCTTAGTGCCAATATGTTTGTTATCTAATCATTATGCAAATGACTTCTACCACTGAACCCAAACGTGCAACACGTTTTCGATTTGATCGCCAGCTTTGGCAGCGCTTCATTACCATTGCTCAACCTTATTTCTATCCACTGGGACACCGTCGTACGCGCGTGTATTTGGGTTTGTTGTTATTGCTGTTAATCGCAGTCGTTGCGGTGGCTTTTTGGTTAACCGTGGGCCTCACGCTCGCGGGGAAAGCAGTATTTCCGGCCTTTTTTACAAATTTAGCCGGGCCTTTGGTGGAGCGTATCACGGCTTTGCTATCGTCATGGGTACCATATGCAGCCAGCATTACCTTAGCTGTCACGGGCTTCATTGCATACAGGCTTCGCGGAGCATTACAGGAACGAGTAGTGCAGTGGAGCTTGCTAGGGTTGCTGCTGCTGCTTTCTTTTACTGTAAATGGCATCAATGTCTCTATTAGCTACGTATTTCGATTCGTTAATAATGCATTGAACTCTCAAGACCCCGATACCTTCTGGCAATATCTATTTGTCTATGCTGGAATTATTATCGCGGCGATTCCAATCATTACGCTGTACCGCTACACTCGGCTAAAACTAGCGCTACGCTGGCGTAAATGGCTAACTGAGCACTTTTTAGAGCGCTACTTTGCCAATCGTTCTTATTACGAACTGGATTCCAACTCCGCCAACACAGAAATCGACAATCCAGATCAGCGCGTGACTCAAGATGTAAAATCTTTCACGACTGTCACGCTGTCTTTTTTGCTGGATGTGTTGGATTCAATCTTGACGCTCATCTCATTTACCGCAATCCTCTACACCATTTCTAAAGCGCTGACCGTAGGACTGTTAATATACGCCCTGTTTGGCACGACTGTCGCCATTATTGCGGGCCGCCAAATGATCAAAATCAACTACGACCAGCTCCGGTTAGAGGCTGATTTTCGCTATGGCATGGTGCATGTGCGCAATAATGCCGAATCGATTGCTTTTTATCGAGGCGAAGGATTAGAACAACAACAAGTGGGCCGACGTTTGCTCACAGCTATTCGTAACTTTGACTTGCTGATTATTTGGCAATCGCTCATCGATCTGTTTCAGCTTGGCTACAACTACTTCACGCGGATTGTTCCGTATATGATTGTGGCACCGCTGTACTTTGCAGGCGAAACTGATTTTGGGACGTTTTCTCAGGCCGCGATTGCATTTAGTCAAGTGCTCACAGCGTTGTCTCTGGTTACCAACCGCATTGAGCAAATTTCTGAGTTTGCCGCTAGTATTAATCGACTGGGAACCTTCTACGAGCGGATGGATGATCCAGCCGCACCCCAAAAACGAAAGCATCAGCATGAAATTGAGACGGCGATTTCCCCCCAGTTATCACTGGATAATTTGACTATCTTTACGCCGAATTCAGAGCAAACGCTGGTAGAAAATTTGTCTTTGCAGATTGAGCCGAACGATCGCCTATTAATTGTGGGAGCCAGCGGGTGTGGTAAAAGTTCTTTACTGAGGGCGATCGCAGGCCTTTGGACCAATGGGCAAGGCCAAATTGCACGACCGGATATTAATGAAATGTTGTTTTTACCGCAGCGCCCCTACATGCTGTTAGGCACGCTGCGAGAACAGCTCATCTACCCTTACAACCTAGATCGCCCTGATGAAACATTGGCCCAGGCTTTAAAGCAAGTAAACCTAAGCGAATTACCTGAGCGCTTTGGCGGTTTCGATACCATTCACGATTGGCTAAGTGTCCTGTCTTTGGGGCAGCAACAGCGATTAGCTTTTGCGCGGGTTATGTTATCGCAGCCTGCTTACGCCATGATGGATGAGGCCACGAGCGCCTTAGATATTGATAATGAGCGTGCGCTATATAGCGTGCTGGCTGATATGAAGGCTGTGTATGTGAGTGTGGGCCATCGGCCTTCTCTCTTGGAATACCATCAGAAAGTTTTGGAGCTACATCCTAATTCAACTTGGAATGTTTATTCAACAGAGAACTATCGCCAAAAGATAGCGTAGAAGAAGAATGCCATAGACAAGTTTCTCAGGATTTTCCTTACAGATCTAGCTCATTTCAGCATTCCAGAAAAGTAGACCTTCTGAGACATATGTAAAACAGTGTCTCAATTAATGTCTCATAATAGTGTTCTCATAACGTCTAAGATGTAGTGAGACATTTGAGGTAGGTCATGTCAACGGTTGGCTATGCGCGGGTAAGTTCTGTCGGACAAAGTCTCGATGTGCAGCTCGATAAGCTAAAGGACTGCGACAAGGTGTTTCAGGAAAAGAAGACTGGAACTTCTAGCAATCGGCCACGACTAAAGGCTTGTCTGGAGTATGTGCGCGATGGCGATACATTGGTGGTGACTCGACTAGATAGACTGGCTCGCTCTACGCTGCATCTGTGTCAGGTAGCCAAGCAGCTCCAAGAAAAGGGAGTCAATCTGAAGGTGATTGACCAGAGCATTGATACAAGTGATGCGACTGGCCGCTTGCTGTTCAATATGCTCGGTGCGATCGCGCAGTTCGAGACCGAGATTCGCGCTGAGCGGCAGATGGACGGCATCCGCAACGCGAAAGCGAATGGCGTTCATCTAGGTAGACGTAAGCATTTGACAGAAGATGAGCAGGTAGAGCTGCAACTGAAGCGGCAGGACGGCACTCTCATCAAAACATTGATGGAGGAGTACAACCTCTCGAAGGCCAGCGTCTATCGCTACCTAGACGGCATCACTATTACACAGTCCTAACAAGCGGTAGTGAAGCGGCTTGTGTTCGTTGGTATAGAAGAGTATAAAAACCCCTTGGGAAACCCCAGAAACTGGTTCGCCCCCTGCCCGAGTGCGCGCCTTTCAGATCCTGATAATAGCGATCACAACCCGCAAGCAAGGACAGTATTTAGCATGAACCGCTGGAAACCCATTTGTACTACTCAACGAGTTTTCAACGTTTCCCACACTTTCTGGTGATCACCCATTAAGTGAGGGGTAGTTCAATCACAAAGAAGGTTAAGCCGCCTTCTTTGGAATGACAGTAAAGTTTTCCATGGTGTTGCCCGACGACAATTTGATGGCTGATGGTGCATCCTAACCCCGTAGCTTGGCCCACTGGGTGAGTGGTAAAAAATGGATCAAAAATCTTTTTGAGTACATCTGTAGGAATATGAGGTCCGTTATTGCTAATTGAAATTTGTATGTTTGTTTTGAGCTGACGGGTTTGCAAAATAATCGTAGGTTCACTCAATGGCCCGACATTCGCTTGCCTGCCAGAATTGTCGAACGCATCAATGGCATTGGTTAAAATGTGGAGAAAGGCTCTATTTAGTTCACTGGCATAGCACTCCACCGGAGGGAGCTGTCCGTAGCGTTTTAAGATAGTGATCGTGCCGCGCTTAGAGGTCGCTTCTAGGCGACGGGCAATCAACCTCAAGCAGCTGTCTAAACCGGTATGCACATCGACTGATTTGAGGCTTGCTTCGTCATGGCGAGAAAAGGTACGGAGTTCTTTGACAATTGCCCGAATGCGCTTGGTGCCAACCTGCATTGATTCAAACAGTTTGACATAGTCTGTTTTGATGTAGTCAACGTCTAATGCCTCAAGTGTCTCATCTAGCTGCATGCGTGCCTCATTGGGCAAGCCAACGCTGTGGTCTTGGTAGGCCTCTAGTGCTGCCAAGAGTTCTTCTACGTATTGTTGGGCATGTTCAAGATTTCCATGAATAAAGGTCATAGGATTATTTATTTCATGGGCAATCCCTGCCACGAGTTGGCCTTGCCCAGCCAAACGTTCCTGCTGAATCAGCTGGGCTTGGGTTTTCTTCAGCTGGGCGAGGGCACGTTCTAAAGCCAATGATTTGGCTTGCTCTTGGGCTCTCGATGCCAAGAGCTCATTTTCTGCCTGCTGACGCACTGAAATATCTTTGAAGAACATAGTAAAAAACGGTTGCTTGCCAGCGGTTGCTAACGTTGCCATGACCTCCAAGGGCAGATGATGGCCATTGGCATGTACCCCCACCATAGGCACCGCCTTGTTCGATTGGGCAATAGCCATCAGCTGCTTTGTCGAAAATCCATCTTTCCCTACCAAGATTTTGTCAATCGGTTGTTGCAAGAGCGCTCCTTCCTCATGTCCAAAGATAGTGAGGGTTGCAGGGTTGACACTTTGAATCATTAAATTCGTTTGGTCTAAGGTCACAATGCCATCTAGGGCGGTGTTAATAATGGCTTCATTGGTAGTGACGGCTGTTTCTAAGGCCATAATCACTTGGTTGTACCACTCCCCGATTCGACCGACTTCGGTGAAGGTGTCAGCCTTTACCCGGCGACGTAAATCTCCCGTTTGGGCGTGGTATTTCATGATGCTATAAACACTCTCTACTGCGTTTACGGCACCATGCTCACTGATATTGAGCCCGATGTATTCATGGCGAGGGGATACCCGCAGCAAAGAGAGTTTCTTTAAAAGCAGCACACAGACTAATGTGGCTGCAAAGCTCCAGAGTCCGCAAGCTATAACGCCAGATATTTGTGCCTGAAGCTGCCCCCAGCGACTGAGTCCAGTCCCTAACCGCGTTAGGTCTCCACATAGACCAACGGCCAACGTGCCCCAAATGCCCGCCGCCAAATGGACAGGAATAGCCCCTACTACATCATCCAGGTAATAGCGTTCTAACAGGTCGCCAGACCATAGCATCACCAAGCTACCGATGGCGCCGACCAAAAGTGCTCCCCAGGTGGAATAGGCATGACAACCTGCTGTAATCGCGACAAGTCCAGCCAAGGCACCATTCATCATGGGCTTAATATTGATGACTCGACCCAGGCAGATCAATGCAATCACAGGTGTGCAAACCCCAGCTACGCCACCCATGAGTGTATTAGATAGGATATTAGCCACATTGGCATCAAAGACTAAATTACTGCCACCGTTAAACCCAAACCAGCCAAACCACAGCAGCATAGCGCCGAGAAACCCAATCGGTAGATCTGTGCTAGCCATATCTTCAAACTGGCGCTTAGTCGAAAACCGTCCTACTCGGGGCCCCAACACCAAAATGGTCGCCAAGGAGCACCATCCTCCCAGGCTATGCACCGCAGTAGAGCCAGCAAAATCCACAAATCCCTTCTGCGCCAACCAGCCTCCGGGTACTCCTTGATCGATACCTTGCCATACCCAGTGGCCAAACACAGGGTAGATAAATCCAGCCAGCACAACTGAGATGGCTAAATATCCTATGAGTTATATCCGTTCAGCAGAAGCTCCTGACAAGATCGTCACTGCTGAACTACAAAACATGGCCTGAAACAGGAAAAAGATGCCAATTCCCATGTTTTGGCTGCTGCCTAAATCAGGTAAAAACCGATCTGTCCCAATAACGCCAAAGAGCGACTGGCCAAACATTAATCCATAGCCCAGTATCCAAAAAAACAGCACGGAAAAGGCTAGGTCTAAAAGGTTTTTGATCAAGACGTTGATTCTGTTTTTACTTCGGGTGCAGCCAGCCTCCAGGCATAGAAAGCCGATTTGCATCAAAAACACTAGAGTGCTGCAAAGTACTAGCCATAGGCCATCGAGTAAGTTCGTTGTCATCAAAGAAATCATAAGAGAGCACTAATAGAGTTCCCTTGATTGATCACCCTAATAGCCCTCTAGTTATCTAAGCCAGACGATTCACAAGTCTAGGCTAAATACAGCCCACAATCACCGATTAAGATCGCACAACTCAAAGGTTGAAAGACGCGTACTTGCGCAGAAGTTGAAGGAATTCCCGGACTTTCCCAAGTTTTTGGGGGACTCTCCTACTTCAGCACATCGAGCTACAAATCCAAGTCTTGCTCAAGCGTAGAGCCCCGAGCATAGCCAACCTTCATATTTTCGTCTCACAACCTATCTACATCATATATTTTTGATACATAGATAATAAAACAAGTTGCGAGACACGCAAAACGCACAAACTTCGTTCACCGCCGCAACTTCCAAAAAGTGTCTTACAAACGGTCGGACACTGTTGGCGAACTCCATAAGAATGGCTCAAATCCAGTAAATTCGTTGTCGCTGTCTTGGCTGAACCTACGAGTTTTCGTTAGTTCAGCATTGAATATTTAGTTCGCCAACAGTGTCGGGTCAGATACTGTTGGTTAACTAATTTAGTACATATGTTCTCCCAGAAAACGAGCGTTTTCTGAGCACATCTGAATTGCTATGGATTAGTGCTTGAATAGTATAAAGAAACTCGTCTAAAATTCAAAGCTAGATAAACCCCCACCGTTTTATCTTTCTTAGCACTCTTAGGCAAGTTCTATGCTCATCGGCTACGCACGGGTGTCAAAAGCAGACGGCTCTCAATCTCTCGACCTTCAAAAAGATGCCTTATTGAAAGCGGGTGTGAGCGAAGATCGCATTTACAAAGACCGTGTGTCAGGTAAACGTGCTAAACGACCTGGTCTGACTGCCTGCATGAAAGCGCTGCAACCTGGCAACACGCTAATTGTCTGGAAATTAGATCGACTGGGCCGCGACCTTCAACACCTAGTAGAAACTGTTGAAGATCTACGGCAGCGACAGATCAACTTTAAGGTGCTCGCAGGCGCAGGCGCAGAGATTGATACCACCACTGCTAATGGCCGTTTGTTCTTTGCTGTTTTTGCGGCATTAGCGGAGTACGAGAGAGAGTTAATCTCAGAAAGAACAAAAGCAGGTCTTAAAGCGGCTCGGGCCAGGGGACGCCTGGGCGGACGGCCCCGCAAGATAGACGCTACCGCAGTTCAGATGGCGATGCAGGCGATGAGTGACCCAGATTCATCAGCTAAAGAGGTCGCTAACAGATTAGGCGTCTCTACTGCCACACTCTACACCTATGTCAACGGTGACGGTTCACTCAAAAAGGCCGGTGAAAAATTACTGGCAAAAGCGGCGAAGTGAGTGCAAATGCTGAGGTTACACCGTCTGAAGAATTGTTCTTTCAATTCTCTGTTATGTCAGGCAACTTCTAGCGCTTTGAACCGTGACACTCGGGTTCTCTCTAGCGGTACGCCATTTATCCAGTTGACGAGCCGATCAATGTTGATAGCCGCGCCAATAGCCACATTCTGTAGATGCGTCTTTGGTAGACCCCGATAGCGCGACCTCCTGAGGCCGAAGCCGCGAACCCCTTGCGAAATCGTGCCTTCAATTCCGGCTCTACGCTTGTAGCGCTCCTGGCCCGCTTCGCTACGATGGATTTCTCTCGCCCGTTCTAATGCTTCGTACTGCACTCGTGGGCGAAGGTTCAAACTCCGCTGCGGGCTACGAGTACACAGCGCTTTTGCATTGCACACAGAGCAGTCACGACCGCTGAACCTAACTTGTATGTAGTCCCGAGTTCCTAGCATGACTCTGGGCTTCCAACTCGTTGAGACGGTGCCTTCTGGGCAGGTGACGGTCTCAGTTTCCCAGTCGATATCAAATTTCGTTTCGTCGTAACCGCCTTCTAGCTTCGCCTGCCAGCTCATGTTCTGACGGGTAGGCCCAACGATTTCTATCTGTTGTTCTTTGGCATTCACTAAGTGCTCTGAACTGACATAGGCAGAATCAACAAAGTGCTCTGATGGTGGCAACTTCTTGTTCAGGAGAGATTGATGAATCGCCTCTGTGCGTTGTGCTTCATGGACGCTTGCATCTGTTGTTTCTACATGCGTAATCAGATGACACTGCTCATCATCACAAGTCTCACTCAAATGAACGGCATACCCTACCCAGTTCACCCCACGCCGAGACCGAAACCGTGCATCAATATCGTAGGGTGACTCGATACCAGTTTCAGCGCGGGGCAGTTCCTTTTTTGATTTCCAGCGCACTTGTGCGTTCATCTCTCCATCGGCATCGTACTCATAGTGCCGGTTGAGCATGAGCTTCAGCGCCTGAATTTTCGGCAGCTTCTCCCACTCAGGTATCCGCGATGCTTCGAGGCAGAACAGCAGATAGTACGCATCTTCGCCTACCGCTTGCGCCCAGGCGTTGCGTTTGACTTCTGATTTTGGCAGTTGATAGTCTTCTACGCGGCGACCGTAGCGTTCGTACCAGTTGTTATTCGGAACGATCTCTGAGAGCCACTCCGGGGCGACGGTGGCCAGTTCGTTCAATGCAGCCCGCATCGTTTCACCGACCAGTTCCAATCGGTTGAGTTTACGGACTGATGCCAGCACACGAGTCGCATCGGTACGCTGTTTGCCTCTCGGCTTGAGTAGTCCTTTTTCTTGAGCGCACTCCAGCAGTTTGTCTAGCAGCAGATGCTCTTGCTCGCTGTCTATCAACCGATCTCGAAACTCGCTCAAAACGCTGAAGTCAAAGCCTTCGTCGGTTAGCTCTAGGCCAAGTAGATACTTCCAGTCGATGCGAGAGCGGACGGAGTCGGCTGCTTGGCGGTCTGAGAGGTTTTCGCGGAATTGCAGCAGCGTGATCAGCGCCAGTCGCCACGGCGGAAGTCCTGGTTTGCCGGTCTTTGAGAATAGCTCAGTGAAGTCGCTATCCTCAAAGACTGTGCCGAGTTCATCGCGCAGCGTTAGGTATGGATTGCCTTTTGGAAAGGCGGCGTTGGCAACTTGCTGGGTGAGGGCTGGAATTTCGGCTATCGGTTGTGGCTGGATAGACATGGGCGATCGCACTCCTGATGACTAGCGAATAGCCTCAGAATACCGATTTTTCGCTACTTTCGGGGTTTACCAACAGTGTCGGGTCGTTTGCGAGGCATAGCTAATAGGTGTGTCTATCTCGACTTCAAATACTCAAAGACATAATTCGACAGTACTCCAAGACCTACACTGAGCACTATTCCCAACACTGCCGCTGTTTTTCTGTTCCTAGCCCTCGATAGGTATAGCTTCTTTTCGCGAATCGAACTGCTGTTAAACAATACAAAAAGGTAGTTAGGGAATCTTACGAATTCTAAAAGAGAAAGGCAAAGTACCACAGAAAATAATATAGATAGGAAAAAGTTCTCAGCCGCAGATGAAATACTATTCAACAGTAAGTCAGCTCTTATCAAATCCACAACATTATTAACAACATCGACAGGTTCAGCACCCTCGTTAATGAGAGTTGCAGTACTCTTAGCGATCTCCCTAAATTCACCAGCTTGAAGCCAATATATAATGATAAATGCTGAAAATAGGGTAATTAGAAATAAGATGCCAAATCCGTAGAGCGTGTTTTTTCTCAAATTAGCAAAATCTCTAGACTGTACGGCTGAGTCTGACAGGATGTTCTTGATAAGTTCAGCTATCTCAAACCCCCATGTGTTCGCTGTACATCTAATCGAATACCTTACTTTTGGAAGTTCTAGAGCATCAAGCATAAGGAGCTTATCTAAACTGCTTGACTTCTTTTTCCGCGAGCTATCTGTGGGTCGGGTAGCATAGATTCTAATCTCTTGCTTCTCAAACACTTTTCTGTTTCCGAACTTTATGAGATAGATCCAAGTGAAATCAAATCCAGTGCATACAATTGGACGACTTTCCTTATAGTCAAAGAATCCAGACAGAGAGTTAAATGATATAGATGAGTTATCATCGAAAGACAGCTTTGCGGCGAACTGCAACAGAGACGAATGGTTTTGTTGCGAGATCCTATTATCGAGTTGGTAATTGATATTCTTTACATTGCCAATGTCTATACTGAATCCTCCTTCTGCATACACTACAATTAATTCTGGCTTTCCCAAAAGAGAAACCATGAAGTCCTTGAAATCGTCTTCGCTAAGAGGAAGAGTTATTCCCTCTTCACTATAAACGAGTGGAACTGGTTGAATTTCTTTGTTCTCTTCCATAAGAAATAGCTGACTTCAATTCAAGACAAATACCATTGTAGGGTTGAATAGGGAGTGCATAGAAATTTGAACAGCAGCTTTTACAGGCAAGCACAATTATGGTATCTTCTTATACCTAATCTAGTCCTTGATAGGTGCTTCTCAAGTGTCTTATTGAATCACAGTCTTTTTGAGACACCCTTTCTGAGACACGGAATGAGACACCCTTTTGCATAGTCACAAAAGGTATAGGTTTTGAGGCTATGTGTAGGTATTTTATAGACTACATAAAATTCGCTCGACGAATACCCTGTAGCCAGTTAATAGAATCTCTTGTTTCAGGATGTTCTTCACCTAGTACTCGAATATTGATTTTCACGGCCTGCTGAACGAAGGGTATGGCTTTAGCATAGTCATGCATCATATAGTAAAGTGCAGCCAAATTTTTCAAGCAAATAGCAGTATCAGGATGATCATTGCCGAGCGTTTCCCTCCATATTTCGAGAGTTCTAAGATATAAAGGCTCTGCCTCTTTATATCGTTTCAGAGCAAGATAAACTGCCGCTAAATTATTAAGACTACGGGCAGTATCAGGATGGCGCTCTCCGAATTCTTCCTCCCTAATCTGGAGGGTTTTTAGATATAAGGGTTCGGCCTCTGAATAGCGGCCTTGTAAGTCATACAAAACCGCCAAGTTGTTCAAGATAGAATCAGTGCTAGGATGGCGCTCTCCGAATTCTTCCTTCCTAATCTGG
>ERZ1740052.727-NODE-727-length-10997-cov-17.614421_pt1 | contig 10997 bp, 8 predicted proteins | sample MGYA00581750_ERZ1740052 | MGnify/ENA primary metagenome ERZ1740052 (study PRJEB43018, sample SAMN04849743) | marine metagenome | isolation source: floating plastic debris | place: Pacific Ocean | collected 2008-08-30 | study: EMG produced TPA metagenomics assembly... | reverse complement strand
GAGCGCAGAGGAAGAGGTTTTAGAGGATTATTTGCTTACAAATTAAATTGATGTTTACCCTTCATAATTAATGTGGTCAAATACTATTAGTACATTTCAGTAGTTTTAAATGGTTCATCTTTTCTCAACCTTCGTAAAAATATTATTTTTTTACATCATTGCCAACTATGAAAACTAATGAAAAATAACTCTATTACTTGACCATATTAATTTTGATAATTATTTTAATTCCTGTTTACAATAATTTTACTATTAGAAAGCTGTTTGAAATTCTTAGCATGCTGAGGTTTTAATCCATCATATTTTAATTAAAAAAAATACTACCTACAACTCATATTGCATTCAATTAATCACTTTAGCAGGTATCCCCACTGCGGTTTTTCCAGAAGGTACATCGGATAAAACAACAGCATTAGCTCCAATTGCAGCCCCATCTCCAATTGAAACATCCCCAAAAATTTTAGCTCCAGCTCCTACATTCACCCTCTTACCTAACTTGGGAGCTTCCATTGGACGGTCTAGATAGCGATTTCCTAAAGTTACACCTTGACGAATAATAGATTCATCACCAATCGTGCAGTATCCGTGAATCACTATCCCACTTTGATGTTCGATAACGACTCGTCGTCCTAATTCAACCGTATAAGGAATTTCTATACCGTAATTATTACGTACTTTACGATACATCATTTTGTATAAAACACTCATAGGCAAGCGTAAAATCTTAGACTGTATCGTCATCCTAAAAACTCCAAAGCGATGAACCGCAACCGCTCTAAATCCCGGTTTAGTCCAATCTTTTCCATGAGCAATCCAGTCTTCCTTTAACTGCTCCCAAAGATTTAAATGTTCTGCTGATGTTTGGTTGTAAATAGTTGTCTGGCTCAGTTGAGTACTCATAATCCAATGGTAATTTTTGAATGGGGAGTAATTAATTAAAAGAATGGGACTGTTGACAAAACTGACATTCTATAGTTAGGAAGAACGAACAGCATTTTCAGCATTATCAATTTTCTCTGTACCCGATTCAGATTGATAACTACTGTAGTAGAAGTAATTATTAGGCTCATGTTTAACATTGACGCTATTAGCGACAATTCCTAAGACATTTGTTTCTGACCTTTCGAGTAAAGACTTCGCAGCAGTCGCAGTCGCTGAATTAACTAATTTCGGTCTAACTACAACCAAAGCACCATCAACCATTTGCGATAAAACGGCTGATTCCGCATTTCCAGTCAGAGGAGGAGTATCAAATACTATATAGTCATAGTTCAGAGACAGCATCTCGATAAAGCTTGTCATTCGCTCTGAATCGATTAATGCTAGAGGGTTTGGAGGCATGACACCAGATGTCAACACTGATAGATTGTCTGTTATTTTTTGTACGGCATCATCTAAATCATGTTCTCCAACCATCACGTTACTTAAACCAATGGAATTTATTAAACCCCAAAGGTGATGTTGGGATGGCTTACGCATATCAGCGTCAACTAATAGCACCCGTCTACCGACCTGTGCCATAACTGCGGCTAAATTAGCCGCAACTTCTGTTTTACCTTCACCTGCTACAGAAGAAGTAATCGCAATTGAGCGAATTTTTCTATCCAAACTAATGAATTTCAAATTAGCTTGGAGCATCTGGTAAGCTTCGTGAATCACCGTCCTTGGTGAAGTTGCAACAATAACTCGCTCGGAAACACCAGCGATTTTATCCCTCCCAACTGGGATATTATGATTGCTCTTAGCGTTGTTAGTATCAAACTTGGGAATTAATCCTAGCAAAGTATAGCCAAAAAGCTTTTCCGCTTCCTTAGCTGTCTTCAATCTCTTATCAATTAAATCTACAAAGTAAGCAGAGCCAATACTCAATACTAAGCCCACAAACAGGCTACCAAAAGTCACAATAAACTTTTGCTTTTGAACTTGAGGACTGGGACTTACCTTTGCAGATTCAACGATGCTAGCATTCCCAACCGTTTGACTTTCTGCAACTTTTATTTCTTGCAATCTTGTCTCTAGGTTTTCATAATTTTTCTGAGCTATCGATAGTTTTTGCTCTAGCTCTTTTTGCCTTTTTTCTAACTCTGGGATAACATCTGCCCTTTGCTTGTATCTATTTCTTAAATCTGATAAAGAATCAATTTTCTGAGTTAATCCCAAACGCTGGGAGCGCAAATTTACAAACCTAGAAATCAGGTCTTGTTTGACTTTACCTATTTGCAAGCTGCTAGGAGTAACTTGAGTTCTGTACCCTACAGAATCCATAATTCTTGTCTGCAACAAATTATTTAAAGCAGCTTCCTTTTCTTGCAAATCCACAACATCTGGATGTGCGCTAGTCATTCGAGTTTGTAAAGTTGTTAATTCTGTTTGTACTTTTTGTAACTCATTTAATACTTCTTGCACTCCTTTTACTTGACTTAAAGAAGAAATATCTACAGCCTTATTTAAAGGTAAATTAAGCTGACCGCTTACTTCTCTTTCTTGTCCTCTGACATCAGCTAATTCAGACCTAGCTTCAGTTAATTCTTTATCAATTTCATGAATAATCTGAACCGCTTTAGTGGTCTCTTCTTTTAATTCGATAACCTTATTTTTTTGTTTAAAATCTCGTAATTCTTCAGTTACTTTAGATAATCCCCTTTTCGCCGAAGGTAATTGCTTTTCTATAAACGAACGTGCTGCAATAGCTTCAGAACGATTTGTATAAATATTCTTTTTTATGTAAGCCTCCATGACCTTATTAACTACTTTTATAGCTAATTCAGGCTTACCAGATGTATAAGAAACTCTTAGTATATCGGTACCTACAATCGACCCAGTACCGATAGATATTGAATTTGGGTCTAGAGGTTCACCATTATTTTCTTCTAGGTTCAGGCTTTTTACAACATCCTTGATTATGGGTTCGGACTGTAAAATAATTGCTTGCGTATCTAAAGGATTAGCTTCGCGTTTAATTGATTCTAGATGACCAATTTCTTCTCCAGCACCTGTTAAAGATGAGGTTCTATCTGTCCGAAAAAGCAATTTACCCGTCGCTTGATAAGCAGGTTTTTGACTTACCCAATGCAAAACAGCAAAACCAGCAAAACCAGCAAAAACAACTGATGCTATCAGCCAGCGACGTTTCAAAACTAGCAAATATTTCTGGACATCTATCTCTTCAGATAAATTCTGATTTTCCATAGTTAAGTTTTGACTTATGTTTAATTAGACAAAGCTGATAGCTACTATAATCCAACCTAAATTATGCGCTACCTTTCTTATTTTAAGAGAAATCAAATAGCTTTTACATTCTCTTAATACCCTTGAAACGAGAATAATTATCTCGACTATGCTTTGCTTTAGACCAAGGATTTCTATATTTTTGAAAGCGTTGTTTGCAAACTAAATAGATAAATGGAACTGCATCCATTAGATACCTTTTCCAAAGTCTTCTAGGTTCGCTTAAAAGTCTATATAACCATTCCAAACCAACTTCACTCATCCATTGAGGAGAACGTTTAATATTTCCTGCCTCAAAGTTGATAGTCGCACCAATTGCCAAAAATATCTTGACATTATGTAAATATTTTCTGTGTTTAGCAATCCACATTTCTTGTTTTGGAGCACCAACTCCAATCGCTAAAACGGTTGCACCAGATGAATTAATTAACTGCAAAATTTTTTGGCATTCTGCTTCGTCTTTCTCAAAACCAAAGGGAGGCGAATAAGTATCGATAATCATATTTCTACCCACCTTAGAATTTATCTTGCGTTGAGCAATTTCAGCAATTCCCTGTTGGGCCCCAAGCAAAAAAATGTTGATACTTTTGTCATTCTTATAGTGATTATAGAAAGCTGGAAACAAATCAGAACCTGATATTTTCTCAACTATTGGTGTTCCCAGAAAGCGAGACACGTACATGAGTATTTTACTGTCACATACCCTGTATTCTGCCTCTTTGTACACTCCATAAAAATCTGGGTCTCTCTGCAATTTCATCAAATGGTCTACGTTGGGGGTTACTACGAGACCACCACTTTGCAGATTGTCTAACAAGTCGCTCATCGCGAGATTGTTAATATTTACATTCAGTAACTGCACCTGTGTCATCACCTGTACCCAAACAGAAATAATTAAGTTTTAAATAAAGTGTCTATCAATGACTAGCCAAATCCGCTAATAATTAGGGAAACTTCTAATAGGACTATGAGATAAGCCAGCTGAACAACCCGGCTTAATTAATAATCTGAGTTTTTTATTTTTCCTCTGTACGAGTATCAAATTAACGATTGCAACAACCCGAAATAAATACTCCTACTGGAATTCTAAGAGGCTAAAACTGTCTAAAATTTATGCCAAGCAATGTTTGACAAAAGAAGTGTTTAATAAAGGGATATTCGATATAAAATCTTTATACGCAGACATTATTCTGTATTCTGAAATACACTTGCGTAAAAATGGTTTGATTTTTTTAGTAGATACGCGATTGCAATATTGCATAGCTTTCACCCCTTATCTGTTTACGAACTTTAATACTGTACTTGTAGGTACGGCACTACAGATGTCTTGAATCTTCCGGAAAGCAGTCATCTAAAAGCATTTAAACCAAAAATATTTTTTGAAAAAAATGATTGAAATCAATACAAAGCATGACGATTTATATCGACTTATTCATTTTTTAGCGAACAAACTTTAATATAACTTCAATTGGAATCATTTGAACCTATTACTGTAAAGTTAATGTATAGAAGCTATTATCTATAGTGAAGAAATTGTAAAGTTACTGTGAAAGCTCCTAAAAAATAGCCAGATTCCTAACCTATAAAGCTTGTTCTTCAGTTATTTCATCGTATTTACCCCTATTTCTGTGTAAAACCTAAATCCGTATGATTTTGGTAAATATACAGAAAACAAGTTATAAAATTGCAACAAGAAATCAAAATATTATGGGTTATCGATTCTAAATAGAAATTTACCTTAATAAAAACTGAGAATTTTGTATTGATTTCTAATAATTATAAAGTTATGGTCTTAATAAGTATATCTTTCGTTTGGTACAGCCGCGTTTTAGTATGACGTTTGCAATTAACCCTGTATACCAAATAGTTAATATCTTTCTGTAATAAAGTTACTTATATAAAAGTATTCTTATCTTCGTTAATCGCCAATTAGTAGTATTAAGTATACCTATTAGAGGAAAAGCAATCCTTATTCTATTTTTGCTGACTGTGTGGCTCTTACTCATTCATTTAGAAGATGTAAGAGCCAATGAAAGCTATGATTGGAAATAACAGGTTAAAAGAACCTAATCAATTAACTGTGCCCAAGTATCATATACTATTCAGCGATTATCCCTTAACCATTTGACAATCCCATCAGCAAGAGCTTTGGCTAATTTTTTCTGTTCTTTGGGATTAGTTACCCACTCGAATTCCTCCGGGTTGCTCATAAAGCCCAACTCTAATAATAATGATGGTGCTGCTTCCGGACGGGTTAACGCTAAATTATTCCAAAACACACCATAGGAAGGTCTGTCTAACTTATCCACTAAATAATTATGTAGATATACAGCCAGACTATGAGCTTGAGGATGATACCAAAACATCCCTATACCCTTAGTATTTTCCGCGTCACCGTAATCGGGCAGAGCATTATAGTGAACGGACAGTGCTAAGATGGGTTCTTCTCTAGCAATTATCTTTTGTCGGTCACCCAGAGACACAAACTTATCATTTTCTCGGGTCATCACCACCGTAGCTCCCCGCTTGACTAATTCTTGACGCAGCAGCTTAGATATAACTAAATTTACATCTTTTTCTGGTAAGCCGGTTGGCCCGACAGCTCCCAACTCTTTCCCCCCATGACCGGGGTCGATTAAAATCTTGCTTCCAGATAAAGGTTTGCGTCTGCTACGTCGCAATTCGGGAGGATGACGTAATTTCAACTTTAAAGTTGTTCCTTCGTATCCTAACTTGTATCCCCACTGTTGGTTTTTCCTCAGATTAAAAATATATTGCACTGCCGTTGAATTTCCTCCTGGGGAGGGAGGTATTTGCTGCCAATCCATGCGTGAGATAAATGGATTGTCATTAAACGGAATAGTATCTGTTTGGGCAGTGGTATTATGCAACGTCAAAGTAAATTTGTCCGACTCCTGCTTAACAGTTACAGGAACGGGAGTTTGTAAAGGGAAACTGACCAAAGTTGCTTTTTCCGACTGGCTAGAACCAACGCTGCGAATAATCGTATTTGGAACAATTGCATTTGGTAAAGAAACAGTTTCTGAACTTTTAATCCAAGCACCATAGTCCAAACGCAACCACTCACCAGTTTTTCCGGTTACAGCCGAACGTGTACCTTTGGGCAATGGCGTTAGTCTAGAATAATTAGTAGAAGGACCAGTGCGAGCCACACCAAACTCAGCACTTACTTCCACAACCGGTAAACTGCTTGGTTGTAGAATATTAATTTTTCCAGGGGCTTCTTGAGTTATTGTTTCTGAGTTCAGCGTTAATTGATATTTTGGTGCTACTTCTAAAGCATTAGCTTCTAACGTAGTACAGCCAGAATATTCGCTCTTTGTAGCATTTTGAGGTTGATTCGTTCCCGTTAAAGCCGCTAAGTTGCTTGGTAGCTGTGCTTGTGGTGGTTGAAGTAAAAGAGCAACTCTTTTATTTCCACCTAAACTAACAGATACTGTAGCGCTTGGGGGTGCAATCGCGCTAAAACATATAAGTTCTCCTGGGAGTCGAGCAATATCAACTTTTGGAGCTAAAGAATCTTTGGCAAAGGTCAAGCCTTGAGGTACACTCTGTTGGTTGCTGGTTCTGGTTACTTGAATCTGAATTACTTGCTCTTGATGGCGTATTGTAAATATGTTTTCTCCTACTTTCAGGGGAAAACTAGGTGCAAAATGACCGGATTTAGAACGAGTAATTGGCTTACCATTTATTAGAACCTGTCCGGTTAGTGGACCTGTGCCAATGAAAAAGATTTTATCTGAAGTTGTTTTGTGGTTTGTCGGGGGATAAACCACTTTCAGTGATTGTGATTGTGCCCAAGCTAAGTTGGGAGTTGACAGCGTTGCTAGTACTACTAATCCTAATAGTGGTTTCACGTCTGTGGTTTACAACAAAATTCTCAACATCTACTGTGGCACAATGACGGGATGTAATTTTTAGAAGTTGCTTGAAACTTAAAAATCGTATGACGAAGTTCGTATTTGTAACTGGTGGCGTTGTTTCTAGTATCGGTAAAGGAATTGTAGCAGCTAGTCTGGGCCGATTACTAAAATCGCGTGACTACTCAGTATCGATTCTTAAACTAGATCCATATATTAATGTTGACCCAGGAACCATGAGTCCTTTTCAACATGGTGAAGTTTTCGTTACTCATGACGGTGCGGAAACCGACTTAGATTTGGGACATTACGAACGATTCACCGACACTTCTATGTCCCGTCTCAACAGCGTTACTACTGGTTCTATTTACCAATCCGTGATTAACCGAGAACGTCGCGGAGACTATAACGGTGGTACGGTACAGGTAATCCCTCATATTACCAATGAAATCAAAGACCGCATTACTCGCGTTGCTCAAAATACTAATCCCGACGTAGTTATTACTGAAATTGGCGGAACGGTGGGTGATATTGAGTCTCTACCGTTTTTAGAAGCAATTCGTCAGTTTCGTAAAGATGTGGGACGGCAAAACGTGCTGTACATGCACGTAACTTTGATACCTTGGATTGCTTCTGCTGGGGAATTGAAAACCAAACCAACCCAGCATTCAGTTAAAGAATTAAGGTCAATTGGAATTCAACCAGACATACTGGTTTGCCGATGCGACCGTCAACTACCTGAAGGAATAAAAGAAAAGCTCTCGGCATTTTGCGACGTTCCAGTAGAATGCGTAATTCCTTGTATCGATGCTAAAAGCATTTATGAAGTACCGCTTATTCTTGAACAGGAAGGATTGGCGACTCAAACCCTTTCACAGCTACAGATGAAACAGCAGCCACCAGACCTACAACAGTGGCAGACTTTAGTTAAACGGATGTACAATCCCCAGCATCGTATAGAAATAGCCATAGTCGGTAAATATGTTCAGTTGAGCGATGCTTACCTTTCCGTAGTTGAGGCACTTCGTCACGCAGCAATTGCGACCCGAGGAGAACTACATATACGCTGGGTAAATTCGGAGGAATTGGAAACCGAACCGGCAGAAATACATCTTAAGGGAGTAGATGCAATTGTAGTACCAGGAGGCTTTGGTTCTCGCGGAGTCGATGGAAAAATAGCCGCTATCAAATACGCACGGGAACGACAAGTACCATTTTTAGGTTTATGCTTGGGAATGCAGTGCTGTGTAATCGAATGGGCTAGAAACGTTGCCAAACTAAAAAATGCTGACAGTGCCGAATTTGATGAAAAAAGTGTTAATCCAGTAATCAACCTTCTACCAGAGCAACAAGATGTAGTTGATTTAGGTGGAACAATGCGCTTGGGTGTATATCCGTGTCAGATTGTCCCTAATACCCTTGCTTACAAACTATACCGCGAACAAGTAACCTACGAAAGACATCGGCATCGTTATGAATTTAATAATGCTTACCGGAACTTATTCTTAGAATCTGGTTATTTAATCGGTGGAACTTCCCCCAACGGAAAACTAGTCGAAATAGTCGAACTACCCGACCATCCCTACTTTATTGCTTGTCAATTTCATCCGGAATTCTTATCGCGTCCCAATGCACCACATCCCCTATTTAAAGGTTTAGTAGAAGCAGCTATTACCCGTTCCTGTGAAGCTGACGGCTTACCAGCACCCGCTCAAGTGCTGTAAATTTCCAGAGTATTTACTCACAACGAGAAGGCAATGAAGGCTTTATACTCTGAAACAGGAGTGTTGCTAAAAATGTGTCGTCTAAATCCCAGGAAGGTAAAGAGGAGAAGCTGTGACGTATTGGGTAAAAATCTACTACGAAAAAAAAGAATATGTAGTTGATTTTGAGCGCGTTACAGCTTTCTGCTGCGAACCAAACGGTCGGGTGACATTTTGGCTGCCGAACAGTGCCATACCTATCGTGATTATCCCCCACAATAACCAAGAAGACTACCAAAAAATTCTCGAATACATCGAACAAGTCAACAATTCGGAATCAGAAGGTGCTTGCTGGGTAAAAATCTGTTATGACAGAAACGAATACGTCATTAACCTCAAGTGTATTTCATCATTTTGTCACGAAGCAAATGGTAGAGTAACCTTCTGGCTTCCCGATAGCAGCATACCCATAATCATCAACCCCTCAAGCAACCCAGAATCCTACGAAAAAGTTCTACATTATATTCGTAAGACAACGGGATACGCGTTTTCGGAGAGTTAGTTGTTAGTTGTTAGTTGTTAGTTGTTGGTTGTTATTTGTTATTTGTTATTTGTTGGTGATTATTACTAACCACTAACCACTAACCACTATCAACTATCCACTAACAAACTTATCAATCGCCAACTTCGCAGCCCCCAACATTCCCGCACGATTACCTAATTGCGCTCTAATTATCTGTAAATTTTCGCGTGATGTGGGCATGACTCGCTGTTCAATTTCTGCTTTCATTGATGGTAGAAAAAACTCAAAACTCCCACTAACTCCACCCCCAATCACAACCGCTTCAGGAGTTAGTACGTAAATTAAACTTGTAACCCCAATTCCCAAATATTTTCCATAATCTTGCCAAAATTCTAGTGCTTTAGCATCTCCCTTTTCAGCTAAAGCTCCTAATTCTGCTGGTTCTTTACCAGTACGGCGACGAATTGCAATTACCGAAGTATGCTGTTCCAAAGAACCTTTATTTCCACTCTTACACTGCGGCCCGTCAGGAATTAAACTAATTAGACCCAATTCCCCAGCACTGCCAAACTTTCCTGTAAACAACTTACCATCAATAAAAATCGCCCCACCCACACCAGTTCCTAAAGTTAATAAAATAAAGTTTTTATAAAAACGACCAGCACCCAGCCAAGCTTCACCCAAACCCGCGCAGTTTGCATCATTATCAATAATTGTAGGCTTACCGATTTTTGCTTCTAGAATATCTGCTACAGGAATGTTCCACCATTGAGGAAGATTAATCGCGATTTTTGCAACACGTCCCCCTGCATCCGCAGGTCCTGGAGTCCCCACACCAATAGCAACAGCAATTCCTTCCGGGTCAACCTCCGCAACAGCATCAACAATAATCGCCATCACCGCTTCCGGAATCGCTGGTTGAGGAGTATCCACAGTTAAGGATTTTAAACAAGAACCATCAGACATAAATCGTCCTAATTTAATTGCCGTTCCTCCTAAATCAATACCAATTACTTGAGTTAGCACTTTTTCAGTTAACAGTTATCAGTTATCAGCGGAAATTGCGGTCTTGGGGGTTTCCCCCATGTGAGCGGAGCTTTCTCGCAGAGTGCAAATTTCCAAGACAGTGAACAGTTGAAATTTAATCCCCGATTTAAAAATACTTGTAGGGTGTGTTACGGCACAAACAAATCTGAATTAAAGATTACCATTTTAATCATGCCGTAACGCACCATCGAATATTCGTCATCGGTTTTCAATCCAGAATTTGTAAAAAATTAATCAAAGCTAGAAAATCTTGATTTAACGTTCTCGCTATTTAATTTCTTAGAGTGAACTTTGTGCAACTGTAAATCAGCTACTTTATTAGAACCAAAAATATGTTCCGCTCGTAAAGCCGTTACAGATGAACCCTGTAAAATACCACTCAAAGCTACAAACAACATAAAACCACCAGCAGCAGCAGCAATCAACGAAATTTTATCTTTTACCATAATTAATATTTTGATGTTGGGAATTGGGAATAGGGAGATAAAGGGACAAGGAGACAGGGGGATAAGGAGACAAGGAGAAGAATGAAGAATTCCTAACTCCTAACTACTCATCACTTAATCCAAAATCCAAAATCTGTCTTGGAAAGTTTTGGGGACGGAAACCGACACC
>ERZ1740052.726-NODE-726-length-10998-cov-18.374212_pt1 | contig 10998 bp, 9 predicted proteins | sample MGYA00581750_ERZ1740052 | MGnify/ENA primary metagenome ERZ1740052 (study PRJEB43018, sample SAMN04849743) | marine metagenome | isolation source: floating plastic debris | place: Pacific Ocean | collected 2008-08-30 | study: EMG produced TPA metagenomics assembly... | reverse complement strand
TGCAATCAACGGTTAATAATTGAATATTTCTGAGACGTAATTAATTACGTCTCTATATAAGAAATGCCTTCCGAGAAATCGGGAGGCATTTTTTGCTTTGCTGTCTAATTTTTCATAAGTTTTATCCAAACATTGGAAAGGAAGCATTATAAAACCAAACTTTTATCCAAACACTGGACATGATATTCTGTCCCTCGCCACATATTGTTAGAATTTTTCAAGAAATCAAAACCCATTTTGTTATATAGATTCAACGCTGGGAAATTGGCTGATTCAACCATAATAGTTAAACGTTGAAAATTACGCTGTACTGCTTCGGATTCGACTGCTTTAATTAATAGATTACCAATACCTTGTCTTCTATAATCTTTATCAACTAAAAGCGACTGTAAATAAGCAGTAGAAATTCCATCAGCCAACTCTATATCGTAATGTTTGGGAACAAACTGTACTGTTCCGACAATATTGAGATTGATAAAAGCAATGAAGATAACTCGCTTCCCTTCTTCATGTTCAATTACCTCTCGACGCAACATATTATAAGTGTAAATATCTGCGTCTCGCCATAAAAAAAACTGCTGGGTATCTTCAGGATTTAGTTTTTTAATTAAAATCATTCCTGCTCCTGTTACTTTGCCAGCAGATTTGTTGTTGAAATATTACAGATTAGCCAAAGCTTCTAGAAATATATCTATTTCTTCAATTGTATTGTAATGAGCCGCACCTACACGAACTAGACCACTTGACTTATCTAAACCTAATTTTTTCACAATTTCAATAGCGTAGAAATCTCCACTCCAAACAAAAATATTTTTCTCTGCTAATAATGCTGCAATTTCTTCCGAATCGTAATCTTGATGGATAAAGCAGACGGTTGGTACCCGGTGATGCATTTGCTCGGTTTGAGTAATTCCCTTTACCTTTATTCCTTTTATTGCTTGCAAACCATTGATTAGACGATAGCTAAGCTTTTCTTCATAATCTTTGATAGCTGTCATCGCCGAATATATATATTTTGTTGACTCACTGTATCCTGTAAATTGCTCGTGATATTCTTGAGCCATTGTTTTCCCAATCCATACCAGGTGTTCAACTGCTGCTAAACTTCCTGCTTGTCCTTCATGGTTTTGAGTACCAGTTTCAAATTTTGTTGGCAGGTAATTCATGGCTGGACGGACGTTATAACCTTGGATTTGTTCGAGCAATTCAGCTTTTCCCCACAGTACACCTTGATGGGGACCGCAAAATTTGTAAGGGGAGCAAGCTAAGAAATCGCAGCCTATATCTTGCACATCAGTGCAACCATGGGGTAGATAATGTACCGCATCTACATATACTAAAGCTCCTACAGAATGAGCTTTTGCTGAAATAGTTTTCACATCATTAATTGTACCTAAAGCATTACTAGCATAATTGACCGCTACAAGCTTAGTACGATTGCTTAAAAGTTGGGATAAAGTTTCCATCTCATAGCGGTAGGTTTCAATACTGAAATCCAGCCACTTTACATTTAAATCGCATTCGGATGCTATCTGTAGCCAAGGTGAAATATTGGCTTCATGATCCATACGAGTTAATAAGATTTCGTCACCGGGTTTAAACAAGTGCGCGAGAGAACGAGAAATACTGAAAGTGAGACTAGTCATATTATTCCCGAACACAATTTCAGATGGTGATGGTGCATTGAGAAGAGCAGCCATTGCTTGATGTGCTTCTGCTAACAAAGCATCTGAATCAAGGGAAGTGCGAAACTTGCCTCCATCATTAGCATTACAGTTGATTAGATATTGCGTCATCCTTTCAATAACCCGTTGCGATACTTGTGTACCTCCAGGGTTGTCTAAATAAATTCGAGGTTGCTTATTATCTACAACTGAAAGAGAAGGAAATTGAGCGCGTATCTCAGAATGATTTAAAGGCATCAGTAAAATTTTGTTTTGCTATATTACGTGTATCGTCTATTTGAGTTAGACTTGTGACAGTCACTATAGATGTATAATTTATTTCATTTTTTATGATATAACTTCAGTAGAATAACTATTTTTGTCCTTAAAAATTACTACAAACTATTTAAATAGAAGCTTATAGTGAATTAGATATAAAATTTTTTGTATAAAAAGAAACCTTTATACTTTCTGCGGAGAAATTTATTTGTAATTCATATTTGATTTGAGTAGTTATCTCATGTTCATATAACTAATTAGGTTGAATAATTAGACATAATAATTAGCATTTTTAAATTATGTCTATTTCTGTTGCTTCTAATCTATCTCTTCCATCTTTAGAAGTTCCTTTGTTTACAAAGCAAGAATTTGACAACCGTTTCAATTTTGAATTACTTGATACAACCGTTGAAAACTGCTGTAGAAGCTCAATGGAGAGTCCCAAAGCATTTTATCTTTTTGTTCAACGCTATGCTCATTTTAATGGTGTAGCAAGTTCATTAGTAACAAGACTTGCAAGTTCAATTGGCTTATCACGCGACATTTTCAGAGAATCTAACTGCGAAATTCATGATGAAGCTGATAGAGGACTTGAAGTTGCAGCAAAAGTTTTAGAAGCAAGTATTGAAGAATTTTCCGATGACCACCATCAAGGCTTTTCCCACCGAACACTTGCACAAGCAACTATGAAAGCTGTTGGTAATTACGCAGGTTTATCTTTGCAAGAAAGAAACGAACTGGGCAGAATACCTGATTGGTTCGCTCAAGTACTAGCAGAACATGCGGAAGTTTACCAAGGAAAAATCGGTAACTTGGAAGCATTAATGAAAGCGATGGGTTTTCATGCAGCTTCTGAAATACTAGCTGACCATGAATATACTATTATCGACAAGATAGTTCGTGGGGAAAAAGTAGACCCCAATTTCGGTCAATATTTGAAAGATATTAACGGAAAAGTTGACCTTGATGGGAAAAAAGCCAGTGCTTGGTATTGGATTGGGGTTCACAGTAGTTACAAAAAAAAGAGCGTGGAAGAAGGTCATTATCTCGCAGCGTTGGAAGCCTTAGACTTAGCAGTTAAATATTGCGGTCATTCGGAAGCAGAAGCTTATAAATGGGCATTTTCAGGCTTTGAAAATTTTGTCAAGATACAACAAACTTTCTTTAAAGAATTACAAAAAGAATGCTTTGAAACATTAGATAGTTTAGCTGTGAGGAGTTAGTTACCTGTTGCTAAACCATTAATTATGCTTAGAGATTAGCATTCTTGAATTATAAATTTTGTTTGTTATCTTGGTAATGCTGTTTACTTTTCAATCATAAAGATAAGTGCTAAGTGCTAAATGCTATTGAATAATGATTCATACTATATCTGTTAATTAAAATATCTTTTTAAATTAACTATGTAATTGATGGTAAACAGCTAAGGTATCGCATTTTTTATAAAAGCATAAATAAAATTATCAAAGTATTATGCACATTTTATTAGAAATATAAATGCCTATATGTATTAATTGATTTATGAGATAAAGGAGCATCTCCAGATTTATTAAACCTATTTAATCTAGGTTTGAGAGTTGTCAGGGAAGCATCGCCAAAGTTGTTTAGCGATAATTCTGACATTATTATGAAATACATCTATCTGGGGTTAGCAATATATTTTGAAGTATTAGCAACTTTATGGATTAAAGATTCCTACGGTTTTACAAAATTAAAACCTTCATTGATGCTGATGCTATATTTTGTACTGTCTTTTGTTTGCATGACTATTGCTGCTAATAAGCTTCCTTTAAGCATCGCCTATCCTGTTTGGACTGGGTGTTGTATTACTGCTATATCAATAATAGGTGTGTTGTATTTTAATGAACCGGGTAGTATTTCAAAAATGCTATGCATCATTTTTATAGTGCTAGGGGTAATAGGGTTAACGCTAAACCAATGACGAAAACTTGCAGCTTTCATTTTTTCTTGATATGACTGAAATACACTTTTTTTCATAGTGCTTGATTATATTTTAAATGCTTGCTTCAGCAATGCCGATTTATAAGTTATGTAGGTAGCTGATAAATCGAAGATACAGGGTGCATCTAACTATTATGAAAATTCGCAGCTATAAATTAAAAAAAAATATTCTAATAATAATTAAGAAAATTCTCAATAATTTTATTATTAGTCTTTTTCTTGGAGCGCTACTTACATCAACTCTGGCTGGCTGTATTCAAAAGCCCCCAGACCCTCTACGAGTAGGTTATATTGTATGGCCCGGTTATGAAAGTCTTTATTTAGCACGCGACTTAGGATATTACAAAGATACACCAATCCGTTTAGTAGACTACCCTTCAAATTCAGAAGTTATTCGTGCTTTTCGTAATAACAATCTACAAGCAGCAGCGTTAACTCTTTATGAAGCTTTGTTAGTTGCTGAAACTGAGCCAAGTGTGCGAGTTGTTCTTATTTTAGATAGTTCCAATGGTGCAGATGCGATTCTAGCAAAGCCTAAAATTAAAACTTTGGAAGCTATTAAAGGTAAGCGAGTCGGTGTTGAATCTGGTGCTTTAGGAGCTTTTATTCTAACTAGAGCATTAGAGAAGGTGAATTTGAAACCTAAAGATGTTCAGATTGTCTCTCTAGGATTATCGGAACACGAACAGGCTTTTAAACGCAAAAAAGTTGATGCAGTTGTAACTTCTGAACCCACTGGTTCTAAATTATTAACAGATGGTGCAAACTTATTGTTTGACAGCAGCGAAATACCAGGTGAAATACTGGATGTACTTGTAGTTAGAGAAGAATTATTAAAAAAACAATCTTCTGCTACCCAAACTTTGCTCGATGGGTATTTTTCTGCTCTTAATTATCTAAAAGAAAATCCTCAAGATGCTGCAAGAAGAATCGCTCCTCGTGAAGGAGTAACACCACAACAGTTTCTTAAATCATTAGAAGGTCTTGTAATTCACGACCTACAGGAGAATAAAAAAATACTCGCTAAAACTGATACTTTGTCAAGAGATAAAGTTAAGAAAGTAGCTCAATTTATGCTTGAAAATAAATTATTAAATAAACAAGTTGACCCAACATCTTTGTTTGATGACAGTGTTGTGAAAAAAGTAGATATACAAACCGCAAAATTATAGATTTATATTTATATTTATATTTATATTTATATCTATATCTCGGCTATATTTTTTCAATACTTTGCTTGGGTTGGAAATATTAATATCAGGTAGCACCATGAAAAAGTTCTCTATTCCTTTACCTATCCGGTTTTCTATCCCAGTAATTCTATTAATATTTGGTAGCGTGTTAAGTATATTTTCGTTTCAAAGAGATGTATCGCTTTCTTCTGCACGCAAAGAAAAACAAGCTATTAGCCAAGCCAGTTTTTCTGGAGACCAAACCTCTGGAACGTTAGAATATCTTTTCCGTAAAGGTGATATTGAAGGTGCTGAACTAGTAATTAGTAAACTTGGAGGAGACCCAACAATAAATTTAGCAATTCTTGGTGATGAAAAAAATAATATTCTTTTATCAACCCGCTATGAATTGCGGAATCAGCAGTTGAACTATACGAAGGCTGCTAAATACATGACACAGCTAGACAAAGTTCGAGAAACGATGTCTGGTAAGGTAATATTATCTGAAAATAAAAATACTATACAGGCAATGTATCCTGTAGTCTTAGGTTCTGTTGCTGGTGAAGTTCGTCCTACAAAAGTTGGAGTTCTTGTACTTGAATATGACATTTCTACGATAAAACAACGGACAAATGCTGATGCATTACAGCGCTCTCTTGAGGCTTCTGGGGTTGTTGCTCTTTCTTGTATTTTAGTTTGGTTATTTTTTGAAAAAACTCTTACCAATCGAGCGGTTCAATTATTGAAAGCCACTAACAGTTTGGCTCAAGGAAATTTGAACGTGCGAAGTAAATTAAGAGGTTCGGATGAATTAGCTCAACTATCATCTGCTTTTGATAAAATGGCAGTTAGAATCCAGCTAAATCAACGTCGAGTAGAAAAAATTGCCGAACGTCGAGAATTACTTAACTATTTAGCTAATGAAATTCGCAATTCTTTAGAATTAGATAAAGTCTTAGAAACAGCAGTTGAGGAAATCCGAAATTTATTTGGTATTTCCCGATGTAAATTTCTGTGGTGTTCGATGAGTGAAGATAATCCACCATTGTTTCACCTCTGTCATGAAGCTTGCGAATCTGAAGACCTCAATAGCGTTAGCCAAGATGAAACTATTTGGCAAATGCAACATTTAGAGCAACATTTAAAAGATTTAGAATTATTACGTATCGATGATGTCGCTACAGACAATCAACTTGATAGCAAAAGTCAAGGGTTATTAACTTATTTAGGAATTTCTTCTTTATTAATTGCTTTCCTACGGACTCGTTCCGGTCAAATTGGTGTTATTGTCTGCGAAAATAATCAATCTCGACCTTGGGATAATGACGAAGCGGAATTGTTAGAATTAGTAGCCAATCAGTTGGCGATCGCCATTGACCAAGCTGAATTATATTCACAAACTCGAAATGCTGCGGTTGTTGCTGAAACTCAAGCGGAGAAAATCACTCAAGCTTTACAAGAGCTACAGCAAACTCAAGCTCAATTGGTACAAACTGAAAAGATGTCGAGTCTGGGTGAACTGGTAGCTGGAGTTGCTCACGAAATTAATAATCCGGTTAACTTTATTTACGGTAACCTGTCTCATGCAAGCGAATACTTCGAGGACCTTACAGGTTTGGTTAATCTCTACCAAAAACATCAAAATCATACCCACCCCGAAATCCAAAAGTATATCGAGAAGATAGACCTCGACTATATGTTGGAAGATTTACCCAGGTTGCTATCTTCAATGGAAATGGGAGCCGACCGGATTCTTGAAATTGTCCGGACATTACGTAATTTCTCTAGACTTGACGAAGCAGAAATGAAATTCGTTGATATTCATGAAGGTATTGATAGTACTATCGTCATTTTACAAAGTCGCATCAAAGCAAGCTCAGAACATAGAGCAATTGAGCTAATTAAGAATTATGGAGAATTACCCAAAGTTGAATGCTATCCGGGTCAATTAAATCAGGTATTTATGAATTTACTTGGTAATGCTATTGATGCATTACACGAAAATCACCAGCAGCAAGGTAATGACCCTATGAGAATTACAATCACCACACAAGTTGTTGAACGTGATTGGGTAAGCATCTGCATTAAAGACAATGGAACTGGAATTCCAGAAGATGTTGTACAAAAAATCTTCAATCCCTTCTTTACAACTAAACCTGTTGGTGAAGGTACTGGTTTGGGCTTATCAATTAGCTATCAAATCATTGAAGAAAAGCACAAAGGACGTATCAAGTGCATCTCAACAGTCGGTCAAGGAACAGAATTCTGCATTGAAATTCCGATTACCACAACTCAATCTCACCATCTTCCCGAACATGCAGATAAAGAGTTAGCTATAAAGCTCAATACTTTAATCAGTTAAGATATATAAACTTTTACTTGGGAATAGCAACAATTATCCTTACTACCTATACATAAATTTATATAGAAAGAAGCACAGGCTAATTATATATAAATAGAATACGTTCATATATAATTGGCTTCTGCTAGGTATTCGCATAAAATCAAAACTCGCTTCTTAAGATTTATTCATAAAACAAGATTAATTAATCATTATTTGTATGAGAAAAATTAATATTTTTGAAATTATTTTGAAATATTTTGCGATGCAAATTAACAAAAGTTAATTGAAATATAGCAGACATTTAATGTAAAAAATAAACTATAGATAGCCGATAATTTTTCTCTTTGCTCATACCGTTTCCCCACTAGTAATTTATTCATAATTAATTTTCGGGATGAGGTTCTCTGGGAGAAATTTAATTTCTACGTTCTATACATCATCGGCATTTGGGGAAAATGTATGGAACTGAATATATCGAAAACAGCGATAATCTTGATTCAGTGAATTGAGAAAACTTGCTGTTAGCACTTAATAAGAATTCAATCATGACCACAACTTTAAGAACAGGCGAAGGCGGTAATCTGTGGGATAAGTTCTGTGCATGGATTACCAGCACTAACAATCGAATTTATATCGGTTGGTTCGGAATGTTAATGATTCCGACTTTATTAGCTGCAACTACTTGCTTTATCATTGCTTTTATTGCGGCTCCTCCTGTTGATATCGACGGTATCCGCGAACCGGTTGCTGGCTCTTTAATCTACGGAAACAATATTATTTCCGGTGCAGTTGTACCTTCTTCCAACGCTATTGGATTGCACTTTTACCCAATTTGGGAAGCAGCTTCTTTAGATGAGTGGCTGTATAACGGTGGCCCCTATCAGCTAGTAGTATTCCACTTTTTGATTGGTTGCTTCAGCTATTTAGGTCGTCAGTGGGAATTATCCTACCGTTTGGGTATGCGTCCTTGGATATGCGTTGCTTATTCCGCTCCTTTGGCATCTGCAACCGCAGTATTCTTGATTTATCCCATCGGTCAAGGTTCTTTCTCCGACGGTATGCCTTTAGGAATTTCCGGTACCTTCAACTTCATGTTCGTGTTCCAAGCTGAACACAACATTTTGATGCATCCTTTCCATCAATTGGGTGTAGCAGGTGTATTCGGTGGAAGCTTATTTAGTGCAATGCATGGAAGCTTGGTAACTTCCTCCTTAGTACGTGAAACAACCGAAACCGAATCTCTTAATTACGGTTATAAGTTCGGTCAAGAAGAAGAAACCTACAACATCGTAGCCGCACACGGTTACTTTGGTCGTTTGATTTTCCAATATGCGAGCTTCAACAACAGCCGTAGCTTACACTTTTTCCTAGCTGCTTGGCCGGTAGTTGGAATCTGGTTCACCGCTTTGGGAATCAGTACAATGGCATTTAATTTAAACGGTTTTAATTTCAATCAGTCTGTAATCGACTCTAGCGGTAGAGTTATTAGCACCTGGGCTGATGTGTTGAACAGAGCTAACTTGGGTATGGAAGTAATGCACGAAAGAAATGCTCACAACTTCCCTCTTGATTTAGCTGCTGGTGAAGAAGTACCTGTTGCTTTATCTGCACCTACGATTAATGGTTAATTATGTAGATACGTGATTTGTGTCGTTTCTACGCCAAATTTTGGAGACGTAATGTATTACGTCTCTGCATAAGAAATATAAAATGCCTTCTAAGGAATTGGAGGGTGTTTTTTTATGTAATTGTAATAAATTCTAAGCTGATGTGTGGCTAATTTGTATGGCAATAAAATTCCAAAATACTGTAGTACGTTAGCGTTAGCGGAACGTATCCTGGTGGGACATGCATCTTGGTCACTATTATTATACAAATTAGATGCGTAACAACTAATTTACTAACCTATTCCCTACAATAATGAAAATAATCAAATTCAGCTATAGTCACTAAAAAAAGGTAGATAATTAAAGATTCATAACAATCAAAATTTTGACCTTCAAGCTTTATTTAATAAAATATGGATTTGGCGCTATGAGCGCAGCTTTCTCATAGAGTAAGCGTAACTACGAACCTTTCAGCTTTGACCTTTATTTAATAAAATAAAGTTCGTCATCTACCTATTACAATGCCAGACCTCACACCTAATTCGAGTTTTAGTTTGACTTTACGTTTAGAAATTCCGAATAAAATCGGGATGTTCGCGAGCGTTACGAATGCTATAGCAGCCACTAAAGGGAATCTCGGTCAAATTGATTTGATTGAGCAAAGCAGACAGGTTTCGATTCGCGATATTACTGTTGATGCTGCGAGTACAGAACATGCTGATAATATTATTCAAGCGGTTAAAGCGTTGCCGGTGATTAAGGTTATAGATGTCTACGACCGCACTTTTAATCTACATCGCGGTGGAAAAATCAGTATTGCTAGCAGGATTCAACTCAAGAGTATATCCGATTTAGCGATGGCTTATACTCCCGGTGTGGGACGTATCTCTAGCGCTATAGCTCAGAATCCCGAAGAAGTTTACAATTTAACGATTAAACAAAATACTGTTGCTATTGTTTCCGATGGTAGTGCTGTTCTGGGATTAGGGAATTTAGGACCAGAAGCTGCTTTACCTGTTATGGAAGGGAAAGCGATGTTATTTAAGGAATTTGCAGGTATTGACGCTTTTCCAATTTGTCTTGCGACTCAGGATACAGATGAAATTGTGAATGTGGTGAAAAATCTGGCTCCGGTATTTGGAGGTGTGAATTTAGAGGATATTGCTGCACCCCGCTGTTTTGAAATTGAAGCGAGATTAAGACAAGAATTAGATATTCCGGTTTTTCACGATGACCAGCACGGTACCGCTATAGTTACTTTAGCTGCGTTGTTTAATGCTTTGAAATTAGTCCAAAAACCCATAGAAGAAATTCGCATTGTTATCAATGGTGCTGGTGCTGCTGGAGTTGCAATAGCCAAGTTGCTGCGTAAAGCTAAAGCCAAAGAAATTTGGATGTGTGATTCTAAAGGAATTATTTCTACGAGTCGGAACAACCTCAATGAAGAAAAGCGTAATTTTGCAGTTAAAGCGACTGGGAAGTTAGCTGATGCTGTCAAGGATGCGGATGTATTTATCGGTGTCAGCGCTCCGGGAGTATTAACACCGGAAATGGTCAAGTCAATGGCCAAGGATGCAATTGTTTTTGCAATGGCCAATCCAGTACCGGAAGTTCAACCTGAATTAGTTCGAGATGATGTTGCTGTTATCGCGACCGGACGCAGCGATTACCCAAATCAAATCAATAACGTATTAGCTTTCCCTGGAGTATTTCGCGGTGCTTTAGATTGTCGTGCAGCAACAATCACTACTACTATGTATCTCGAAGCAGCAAGTGCAATTGCTTCTTTAATAAAACCGTCAGATTTAACTAAAGAAAATATCATACCATCGGTATTTGACGAACGAGTATCAAGCGTAGTTGCAGGAGCGGTACAGCGTGCGGCCCGTGAGGGGGATATTGCGCGACGGTAATGGGTAAGGGGTAAGGGGTAAGAGGTAAGAAGGGAGGTAAGGAGAAGATAATTCTCA
>ERZ1740052.725-NODE-725-length-11004-cov-4.397479_pt1 | contig 11004 bp, 11 predicted proteins | sample MGYA00581750_ERZ1740052 | MGnify/ENA primary metagenome ERZ1740052 (study PRJEB43018, sample SAMN04849743) | marine metagenome | isolation source: floating plastic debris | place: Pacific Ocean | collected 2008-08-30 | study: EMG produced TPA metagenomics assembly... | reverse complement strand
CATACATAACTTCTTTGATATGAATATGGGTAAGCTCTTTAGCAAAACATACCTGGCGCTTCGGCAAGAGATTCTTTCTGGCAAATTAGTCTCTGGAGAAAGCCTCATAGAGCAAACCCTTGCAGACCGCTTCGAGGTCAGCCGCACACCGGTTAGAGAAGCCATCCGCCAGCTGCAACGAGAAGGGCTGGCCGAATCAGATAGAGGGGGCGGGCTGCGAGTAACGATCATCACCATTGTCGATGCCATTAATCTATAGGACTGTCGCATAGTGCTAGATCAAGAGGCGGAACGGTGTGCCTGCTATTTTGCCTCTCCCACACAGCTAGAAGATCTACAGGACTGCCTGGCTCAGGCCAACCTGGCCGATCCCGTTGTTGCTAATCCTGATGTAACAGAGAATACAGACGAGCTAGAAAATCGTTTGCACATTGATCAAAGCTTTCACCGGTTGCTGGCGGAAAGTTCTGGCAATCCACAGCTAGTTGACTTACTAGAGCAGATTTTTAGCAAAATGGCACTGTTAAGACTAACAACAACCTACCAAAATCCTGATGTACTGGAGATTTGGGCTGAGCACGAGCAGATTGTAGAGGCAATTTTGCAGCGCGACTCTCAGGCAGCTGCGATCGCAGTACGCGACCATTTAGTTGCGAGTAAAGCGAGAGTAGTCCAAGCCCTTCAAGATATAAAAACTGGCCTCAGAACAGAATCTTCACTACAAGGGATTGCGCTCTTTTAGCACTTTCTTTTAGCACTTTTGCCTTTAACACTCTACTTTTAGCACTCTACTTTTAGCACTCTGCGTTCATGTTTTTACTCACCGCTGTCACTCTTTACCGTTCACCTACTGCCATTCACCCGTCGCCTAGCACCTATGCCTAAAACCCTTTCACTAGCCGTCAACGGTGAGCGTCTCAACCAGGCGCTAGAAGATCTTGCCCAAGTAGGCAAACAGCCCGATAACACAATCAAACGATTGGCCTTTTCGCCTGAAGATTTAGAAGCCAGATCGCGTCTTACAGAATGGATGGAAGCCGCTGGCATGAGCGTCCGCATCGACGCTGGGGGAAATATCATTGGTCGCTATCTAGGCTACGAGAACGACGCCGCTGCGCTAGCAGCAGGCTCCCATATCGACACGGTATTTTCTGGAGGACGTTTTGACGGTTCCCTAGGCGTCATTGCCGGACTGGAAGTGGTTCGAGTGCTGCAAGAAAACGATATCAAGCTCCATCATCCGCTCGAAGTGATTGCCTTTGCCGACGAAGAACGCAGCATGGTAGGTGTAAAATCAATGGCTGGAACCGCACCCAAAGATCCTGCTCGCTACGATACTGTAGACAACGAACCCATTCAGACTTGTCTAGCGAGAGCGGGCGGCAGCTGGGAAAATCTATCAGCCGCTCGTCGCTCAAGAGAAGACGTGGCCTGCTTCGTAGAGCTTCATGTAGAGCAGGGCGGTGTTTTGGAAGCCATTGAGCGAGACATTGGCGTAGTAGAAGGCATTGTCGGTCAGCAGCGTCATCGCATCACCATCGAAGGGCGAACAAACCATGCTGGCACCACACCCATGAACATGCGCCGAGATGCACTCACAACAGCCTCTCACTTAATCCTAGCGATAGAAGATATTGCCAAACACTTTCCGGGTGATCCTGTTGCAACAGTCGGCACCCTAAAAGTTTGGCCCAACTCCATCAACACCGTTCCCGGTTCTGTCGAACTCAGCCTAGATATTCGAGATCTCTCGCCAGATGTCATTGCACACATGATTGAACAGCTGCGCCGTAAGATAGAAACCATCGCCGTCGCCAGCCGTACACGCATTCGCATGCGCCCAGAGCTAGAGGTAGAGCCCACCCCTGCTTCTACAACAATACAAGCGCTGATTGTAGAGAGCTGCAAAGATATGGATCTCACCTACACTCACCTGCCTAGCCGCGCCAGCCACGACGCCCAAGAAAAGGGACGCTTTACCGACATGGGCATGATTTTTGTGCCTAGCAAAGAAGGCATTAGCCACTCAGGCGAAGAATATACCTCCCCCGAACAGTGCACTCAGGGTGCAAATATCCTGCTCAGAACTCTGTTAAAACTCGACCGTCTCTATCGCTAAATTTCTAGCACTAAATTTCTAGCACTAAATTTCTAGCACTAAATTTCTAGCACTAAATCTCTATCGCTAAAGAGAACCAAGAAGCGCTAAAGCGTATCAAATGTTGCTCTTTAGCACTTTTTTCTCTTATACCCTTTCCTACAAGACCAAAAAGCAACAGCTGGAGGACAGCTCATGTACAACCTCAAAGCAACGATTATTGGCGCAGGCATTGGCGGCCTAACAGCGGGCATTGCGCTCAAGCAAGCAGGCTACGATGTCACCATCTATGAGCGTGTCACCAAGCTGCGGCCAGCCGGTGCAGGCATTTCACTATGGTCGAACGGGGTGAAAGTGCTCAATCGGCTAGGGCTTGGCCACGAAATTGCCGCTATCGGTGGCGAGATGAACCGTATGGAATACCGCAGCCATAAAGATGAAGCACTTAACAACGTCGACTTACAGCCACTGTTTAGCACGGTAGGTCAGCGGCCTTATCCTGTGGCCCGCACCGACTTGCAAGAGATGCTGCTGGCGGCGTTTGGCCCGCAGAACGTTCACCTCAGCATGAAATGCACCGCAGTAGAACAAACCGACAAAGACGCCACAGCCATATTTGCCGATGGCAGCCGCGTAACGAGCGACTTAATCGTGGCTGCTGATGGCATTCACTCCATTATTCGCGCCTATATATTAGGCGAGTCCTTATCTTTACGATATGCGGGCTATGTGAACTGGAATGGCTTGGTCCCTGCAGATCCGTCGCTCTGCGAGGCAGATAACTGGGTGCTGTATGTCGGAGAAGGCAAGCGCGCTTCGATGATGCCAGTCGGGGGCGATCGCTTCTACTACTTTTTTGGCGTTCCTATCCCCATCGGCTCTCAAACAGCCCCCGAAGATCGCCGTGAAGAATTAGCCAGTTACTTTTCCGACTGGCCAGAACCTGTTCAACATTTGATCCAAAAGCTCGATCCAGCGGACTCTAACCGACTAGAAATCAGCGACATCGACCCGCCAAAGCGACTGGTCAAAGGCCGCATTGCCTTACTGGGCGATTCCGCCCATGCAACCACACCAACCCTCGGGCAGGGCGGCTGTCAGGCCATGGAAGATGCGCTTGTACTCAGCCAATTTTTAATGACAACAAACATCAGCGTAGCCGATGCGCTAGAGCGCTACGAACAAGCGCGCAAGTCTCGAACCGCGCAGCTAGTCATGAAAGCACGTAAACGCACAGACACGATTTATGGTGCAGACGAAAACACCACCCAAGACTGGTACGAACAGCTGAAAGGAGAAAAACCAGAAGCCGTAAGAGGTGCTCTGGAGAAAATTATCTTAGGCGGACCCTTAACGTAACCTAGGGTCTACAGTTTAGAACTCACCAATTAAAACGAGCATTTCAAACCGTACAGTCTAGGGTGAAAAATAAAAAAAGAGACGATAACGACAGAAATTAATGGGAGAAACCGAATGGGTTGGCTATCGACGCATGTTTTAGATACGGCTAATGGGTGCCCGGCCGCAAACATGGAATTGATTTTATGGCGAATGGAGATGCCATCGAAAACAAATAAACTAGAGTCGGGAGAACAAAGTCCTAGCGCCAACGCAGAACAGAGCAGTAGCGCACACTTTCGATATCAGGCAGGCCGCCAGCATCTCAAAACCCTTAGAACCAATCAGGATGGCCGTACAGACATTCCCTTGTTAGAAGAGCAAGACTTTCGCATCGGTGCTTACGAAATTGTTTTTGTCGTGGGTGACTACTTCTCTACACGTACGCCTAACCTTTCCACAGATCACCCTTTTTTAGATCTAGTACCCATCCGTTTCGGCATTGCAGATGCGAGTACTCATTACCACGTGCCTTTACTCGTGTCTCCTTGGTCTTACAGCACGTATCGAGGCAGTTAGTCCTCGCGTGATACAGCAATTGCTATTGATAGCTGGATAAAAATGCTCATGAAAATCTAAGAAAAAACAAAAAAGTAATCTCTAATACTTTTTCGCCGTTCTCTTAGCCATAGATTGTATACAATCACTGAGTTCCCCGAAATGAGAGCATTTCAGGGAATGTACATAATCGAAGATAGGCTTCTAGCAAAGCTGAAAATCTTTGCTGGCTAATTCTGCTGAAAATAGAAAACCGACAAAAGGGCAGCAGCACAAAGAATTAGTAAATTCTGTCAGCTTTTAACCTTTGGAAAAGTTGCTTTATGGAAAATCCCGACATGATCACGAACGAGCCAGTCATAAGAGAGGAAGTGCTAGAAGAAGAAACACGCGTTGAACACGACTTAATCTACGGCCTAGAAGATAAACCGCCTGTACGCGAAGCGATTTTTGCCGCTGTTCAGCATGTATTTGCCTGTTTTGTAGGCATTATCACGCCCGCGCTTATTATCTCTGGCGCCATTGGCCTGCCGCCTGCTGATAGTGCCTATTTAGTCAGTATGTCTCTGTTTGTTTCGGGCATTGCGACCTTCATTCAGGCCAAAAAAATAGGCCCTATCGGCTCAGGATTGCTCAGCGTACAGGGAACGAGCTTTGCCTTTATTGGCCCAGTCATTGCAGCTGGTTTAGCGGTTACTGGCGCAGGTGGAACCCCTCAAGAAGCATTAGGCACTATCTTTGGCCTGTGTTTTATTGGTTCATTTATTGAAATGATTCTCAGCCGATTTATTCAGTTTGCTAGCAAAATTGTAACGCCACTGGTGACCGGGATTGTAGTCACGCTCATCGGGCTAACACTGGTTAACGTCGGTCTTACCAGCATGGCCGGAGGCTTTGCTGCCAGGGCAAACGAGACCTTCGGCGATCCCTCTAATCTGTTGCTAGCAGGCTTAGTCCTGGCGATTATCATCACGCTGAACAATGTTAGAAGCACGTTCTTGAGAATGTCTTCTGTCGCGATTGGCTTGCTGGTTGGCTACATTGTGGCAATCCCAATGGGGCTGGTAAGCTTTAGCAGCCTAGCCGGACTGCCTGCCTTTACTGTGCCGATTCCTTTTAGGTACGGGTTTGGTTTTAATATTGCTGCGTTCATTCCGTTTGCGTTTTTGTTTTTGATCACAACAATCGAGTCTACGGGTGACCTTACAGCAACGTCTCTCCTAACGGGGCAACCGATTGCGGGCAAGCAATACTTTGATCGTATTCAGGGCGGAATTTTGGGAGATGGCATTAATTCTGCGATCGCGGCCATTTTCAACACCTTCCCAAACACCACCTTCAGCCAAAACAACGGCGTCATTCAGCTTACAGGCATTGGTAGCCGCTACGTAGGTCTATTTATCTCAGGCGTATTTGTCTTGCTAGGGCTAGTTCCCGTTGTCGCAGGCATCTTCCAAACGATTCCCCAGCCTGTCTTAGGCGGTGCAACCATCATCATGTTTGGCTCAGTGGCCGTTGCTGGCATCAAGATTATCTCCACAGTAAACCTGAACAAGCGAGCCTCTATTATTTTGGCCACCTCTCTAGCACTTGGCCTTGGCGTTAGCGTTGTTCCAGATGCGCTAGATAAGCTACCCACCCTGATGAAAAGTATCTTCTCTTCGGGCATCAGCACCGGTGGACTAGTCGCGCTGGCGCTCAACATCATTTTGCCTGGTGAGCGCGAATAGAAAGTAGGCACTCCAATAGTGCATCGGATAGTGCATCGGAAATACTGTCTCAATATAATCGACGGCCCAGAGTGTGACTTTTGGCCCCAATTTTTAGCGTGTGAGGAATATTATGTTCAAGTTTATCTTTTGTCTCGGGCTCCTCAGTAGCAGCGCATTTTTAGCTATCTCTAGCAAAACTGCATCTGCCACTGTATCTGCCACTGTATCTGCCACTGTATCTGCCACTGTATCTGCCTTAGAGCCAGCAAGGTCTACCGATTCTACAGACGCTGACACAGTTATTTCAACGATGATTTCGTCAGAAGATAGCAGCCCCCCAGCTGAAGTCGCCGTTGCTGAAATCACTACTACAGAAAATGCTTCAGAAGAGTCAACAGAACTAGCCCAGATTCCCACCGTCTCAGAACTCTCCGATGTACAGCCAGGAGACTGGGCGTTCACAGCACTTCGGCGCTTGGTAGAAGAATATGGCTGTTTGGAAGGCTACCCCAACAGCACTTTTCGAGGCAACAGAGCAATTACTCGCTACGAGTTTGCTGCGGGCTTAAATGCTTGCCTAGATGTAGTTGTTCAGTTGACTAGCGACCCTGGTTACCCAGAGATACAGCGATTGCAGGAAGAATTTGCTGATGAGCTGTTGGCGCTGCGATCGCAAGTAGACACCCTAGAACTCAACGTTGATGAGCTAGAGGCCAATCAATTCTAAGCAACAACAAAGTTCAGCGCTCAGCTCTTCGCGAGCCTCAACTTCGCAACCGCTGGCGGAGACGTACAGGCTGAGGGCATTAACGTATTCGCTCCCAGTCGCGATCCGGGTACCAACGATCCGGTTGTTAGAACCATAACTGACGATCCAGAGCCTACATTCAGCTATTACACCTAGCTGAACTTTACAACCTCTTTCACTGGAAAAGACCGCTTACAGCTTCAGCTAACGGCAGGGGACGGCAACGGTGGAGCCAACTTCTACGGTTCAGCGGGTTTGTTCAACACATTTGGTGTTCCCTTTACCCTCCAGACCGGAACGGTAGGCGAGGATAACTTAGTCGTACGAGAGGTGTTTTACGACTTCCCAGTTGGTGACGACCTTTCACTCACGATTGGCCCCGCGATCAACTGGTATCGCCATTTCGACAACAACCGCTTCACCTTTTACCTCACTGGAGCCAACAGCTTTAATTCCAGCGGCGGCACCCAGGTCAACGCCATCGATAGAGGCGCTGGCGCAGTGGCCCAGTGGGACATTACTGACTGGGCGGATTTCCGTGTCGGCTACCTAGCTGAAAACACCGAATTCTTACCTGGCCCTCGCAGCTCTACAAAAAATGGGCTCTTTGCCGGAACAACAACGCTTACTGGCCAGCTCGGGCTCTACCCTACAGACGACATCAATCTTAGGTTTCTCTACACCCGTAGCAACATAGAACCCGACGCCAACGGCTTTATCGGCGGTGCGATTAGCGAGCCAATCTATGGCTTTGCTGACGATGGGTTCGGTGGTCCCTTGCGAACTGCGACAGCCGACACCTTTTTGTTCAACTTCGACTGGCTAGTGACAGACGGCTTTGGTCTCTTTGGCCGCTATAGCTATGGCAGCACAGACCTCTACCCGATCAGCGATACGCTTCCAGACGGACAGATAAACGCTCAGTCCGTTCAAGTCGGCATGGCATTCCCCAATCTGTTTAAGCAAGGAGCACAGGGAATCATCTCCTATATTCAGCCCTTCGATGTTTTAGACGGTCGCAGTTTTCTCGCATCGGGCGGCGGCGATGGCGCAGTTCAGCAGGAAATTGAGGTAGCCTATCGCTATCCTATCAGTAGAAACATTGCCCTCGTTCCGGCGTACTACTACATCAACAATGTCAACAACTTTGAAGATAACCCAGACATTCACGTTTTCAGTCTGCATACGCAGTTGTCTTTCTAGCAGTTGTCTTTCTAATATAGCCAGCTAATATAGCCAGCACTCTATTACATGATTAAGTCGCATGTAATAGGGTGCTGGCTACTTTTGGTATCATTCACGACAGTTTTCTACTATAGAGATGTTCAAAGGAAACATTCTTCCAGCAAAAAGGAGCCGTCACGACATGAAAGCCAATACAGCTAACAACAGCGCTTACACCATCACTCAGCTAGCCCACCGCCTCAGCTTGGGCAGAGCTTTTGAAGGAACCTACGGCGCTGGGGTAATGACCGAAAACTACAAGCGTGCCACCAAAAAAGCAGGCTGGAGCACAAACCAGCTATTGACCATGTCAGCCGCCAAGTCTTTCTACAACTAGCACCCTAAAGGCCTAAATTCAGCAGTAGGCGACTTAGTTCTAATTAAGAAAGCTGCCAAAACGCTTTGTGTACAGCGGCAATTTCAGCTTCTACTTCTGCAATGGGTCCATAAACTGTAATGTCTTTTTGCCCATGCAAAAATACGGTTCAGCAAGGCAAATCCAAGGTTGGATTTTCGGGATGATTCCCTGTAAGGCTCAAAAGACGACTCTCTGAGATGCCGTACACTACGCTGCCGATATTCGCCCAGTACTGCGTAGCTGCGCACATTGCACAGGGTTCAACGGTGGTGTACAGCGTGCACTCCCAAAGATAGTCAGTGCTAAAGCGGGCGGCAGCAGCTCGAATCAGTGTTGATTCAGCGTGATTAACTGCGTCGATATTGCCTTGTTCTATGAGCGTGGTTTCGTGGTCTGGACCTACCAGCACCGCGCCAAAGGGATGATGGCCTAATGCCTGTGCTTGCATGGCTAGTTGATTGGCGCGCTGTAGATATTTGATCATTTGCGGCAGAGCGGGCTTAGCCATAAAAAGTAAGGGTAGAAAGTAAGGGTTAAAGCGACTTTGCTTTGCGATGTGTCTCTCAGTAAATTTAGTTACCGAAGCTACGGAACGACAAGCTTTTTGTCTATTACGATTAGGAACTAACTGAAGGCTTAAGGCGTGACCTATGACCCATTCTTTCAACCGTCGTCGCTTCCTAATCTACGGCGCAGCGACCGCTACCAGCAGCGTCTTGTTAAAAGCCTGTACCTCTCCTACAGAGGAGGCTAGCACAGACCTTGAAAGCGCTGATGTCGAAGGCGCGTCAGACGCGAGCCTAGCAATTGTACTGCCTGGCACTATTACAGACGGCGGATGGAACCAGCTGGGCTATGAAGGTGTCAAGCAGGCGGGCGATGACTTAGGCATTGAAGTAGCCTACGTAGAACAGGTTGATAATGCCGACCAAACAGAGTCACTATCGGCGTTCGCACGTGAAGGATATAGCCTGGTAGTAGGGCACGGTGGCCAGTTTGACGGGGCGATTGAGCAGGTGGCTGCTGAGTTTCCAGAGACTTTTTTCTTAGGGGTCAATGGAGATATTGTTGGCGATAACTACAGCTGTGTGCGCACCAACTACAACCAAATGCTGTACCTAAGCGGGATGATTGGGGCCGCCATGAGTAAAACCAAAAAGATGGCTTACCTAGCGGGTATGGAATTTAAGTCTACGCAGCAGCAGGGAGCGGCGATGGACTTAGGTGCAAAAGCAATGGACCCAAGTGCTGAGGTCGTTTCAAGCTTTGTTGGAGATTTTAACGATATCGCTAAAGCGAAAGAGTCCGCATTGGCGCTGATTGCCAGTGGTGTAGATGTGATTTTTCATAATTTGGACAACTCTGCTCCGGCAGTATTGCAGGCTTGTCAGGAAGCAGGCATTTATGCTTTTGGCAACAATATCGATCAGTTTGATCTAGCACCCGAGGCAATTTTGACCAGTGCGATTCAAGATATTGGTGGAGCGATTACAACAGTGGCCGAATTGGCCGCAACTGGAGAGATTGAAAGTAAAAAGTACGTGATTGGGCTAGAGACACCTGAGCTAGTAAGATTTGGTAAGTTTAACGAAGCGGTTCCCGCAGAGGTGAAAGCGAAAGTAGAAGCCGTGACCGCTGATATGGTGGCTGGCAAGCTGATATTTGAAGATGCGGATAACAATGGCAAGACCTCTGTCAAAGTCGTTACCTCGTGAGCAGCGCGTTAAACAGTCTACGGCTAGCGGGTATTACCAAACGATTCGGCAGCTTAACAGCTAATGACCGTATTAGCCTAGCGGTTCGCGCCGGGTCTATTCATGGACTGCTCGGCGAAAATGGCGCGGGCAAGTCAACGCTAATGAACATTCTCTCGGGCCTGTATCAGCCGGACGAAGGAGAGATTTTTTTGGACGGGCAGCAGGTGAACATAAGCGCGCCTGCTGATGCGATTCGTCAGGGCATTGGTATGATCCATCAGCACTTTATGCTAGTGCCGCAGCTGACGGTGGTTGAAAATATCATCTTGGGCCAAGGTTCTAGTGGCCCCGCCAAAGGCTGGCATGGGATGCCGCTTAACCTTCATACCTATGCTGAAGAGATTGTGCAGCTCGGTCAAAACTACGGTCTTGAGGTGCCACCGCTGGCTAAAGTAGGAGAGCTATCGGTGGGTATTCAGCAGCGGGTAGAGATTCTTAAGGTACTGTACCGGCAGGCGCGCATTCTCATTTTGGATGAACCTACGGCTGTTTTGACACCAGCTGAAATTGACGCTTTTCTAGACGTTCTACGACGGCTTGCAGCTCACGGTCATACGATCATCTTCATTAGTCACAAGCTAGATGAAGTAACGGCGGTTTGTGATGAGGTAAGCGTTTTACGACAGGGTCGTATAGTGGCCACAAGACACACCGCTGAGACGAACCGGGCACAGCTGGCGCGACTCATGATAGATAGAGATATTGAAATCAATATGCGACTCCCCGAACAAACTGCAGAACAAGCCGCAGGTGATGTTGTTTTATCTGTAAAAAATGTATGGGTGAACAATGTAGGGGGAGGTGCAGCGCTTCGCGGCCTTTCTTTGCAGGTGCGCACTGGAAAGATTTTGGGAATTGCCGGGGTTGATGGCAATGGGCAGCGTGAGTTGGCCGATGCTATAGCGGGTCTTTTGCCGGTTCAACAAGGCTCAATTGAGATTCTTTCTGCAGCTTCTTCTGCAGCTTCTTCAGAGCGATCGCACAAACAGCTAGCCTATATTCCTGAAGACCGTCCTGAAGACCGTCAGCACCAGGGGCTGGTTCTCAGCTTTTCGATTGCGCGTAACTTAATCTTAAAACAGTTCAAACAACTGCCGTTTTGTCGGCGGTGGATATTGCAGCGAGAGGCGATCGCAGCCAACGCCACCCAAGCCATTAGGGGTCGCGCGAGCGTAGCTGTCACCAGGGGCAATTAGCTCAAAATGCTTGAT
>ERZ1740052.723-NODE-723-length-11029-cov-11.106707_pt1 | contig 11029 bp, 6 predicted proteins | sample MGYA00581750_ERZ1740052 | MGnify/ENA primary metagenome ERZ1740052 (study PRJEB43018, sample SAMN04849743) | marine metagenome | isolation source: floating plastic debris | place: Pacific Ocean | collected 2008-08-30 | study: EMG produced TPA metagenomics assembly... | reverse complement strand
TTTTTGTCTTTACCCGTGACTATGAAGGTGTCTTCGGGAATAATTCCGAATTGAGCGTGACTTGCTATGTGAATGATGGGATATGCATTTTTTTGCAGTTGTTGCTGGAAGTTTTGCGGAATAAAATTCTCGTCGATTAAGTCGGTATGATTGGGAAATTGTTGTTTGACTACACCGATTTCCTTTTTGACTGCAAAAAGCTCGGGAAAAAGCTTTCCGTCGATTGTGGATTGTTCTGTTAAACCTAATATTAATGCTCTCTGTTTGCTGCGGTTTGGTTTGGTTACGGTTAGTCGTAAGCTGAGAGTTGTCGCAATTGCGTAGGTTTCGACTAAATATTTTTGCTGTTGATTGTCGTAAAGTGCGGCCATTGGTACGCTACGTAAAAATCCATCTTGGATAAATACTAAGGTTGTGGCTTTTTCGGCTTTGATGTCTTCAGCGAAGGGTCGAATTATCCAGTCGTATAGTTGTGCTGCTGCTGTTGTGTCGAAGTTAGGGTCTGCTGGTCCTTGAACTAAACCTTCGCTAAATTCAGCAATTTTACTTTCGAGTTTCTCAGTACTGACTATTTTGTCTTCACCCTGTTGTTGTGAATCTTCAATCCATTTGAATTTTGTTGGTTGATTGGCTGATTGCAATAATATCCCGGTTTTACCATCTAGAATAATTGAACTTAAAAAAACTGTGTTTTCAAAAGTTGCTTTATTTTGATTATCTTCAAGAAGTTCGTCCACCTGCTTGGGATTCAACCCGCTCAAAACACAATCGTTACCAAAATAATTCTGTAATTCTGCTAGTTTCAATGCATCGATGGTTTTAACAACTTTGGATAATTCTTGAGGACGCTGTTTCTCTGGAATTGCTCCACTCTGTAATAGTTCCAGCCGCGACTGTGCTAGATTGCGGTATAAAGGTCTGACCACATCGCGGAAGTCAAACTGGATATCTCGTTTCGCTGTCAGAATATCTAGACGAATATCTTCGAGGGTGTCAAATGCTCTTTGATAAGATTCGATAGCTTCCTTCTTTAGGTTCTGCTTCTCTAAAATACGTCCAGCTTGCCATTCCCATAGATACAAACTCTCTTTTGCACTTAAATTTTTATCTGCTGCTAGGATGGCATTTTGAGTATATGTTAATGCTTTTTGATTATCTTGACGGCATTCCCAAAAATGTCCTAAAGCACCGCTAGCATAGGATTGAAGGCGATTATCTTTGAGATTATTACTAGTTAGTACAGATTTTTGCAGTAAACTTAATGATTTATCTGGTAAAACTAACTGATTCGGACAATAGGTAAAAGGTGAATTTCTTTGAGAATTCCGCTGTAAATATGCTAAATCAATAGCTCCATAGACTTTTGTGTCTGAATCGGGTAAATTTTCCAGAAGCGCTAAAGCATCTTTAACAGTATTATTAAAAGTCGCATCATCAACAACTTTGGGTTCATTTTTACCTATATGAGAACCCAACTTAAGTAAGTTTAATAATCCCCGCATTTCAGCCAAACTCTGGTTTCGTGCGCGAGCAAACTTGATACTAACCCGAAAATATTGATTAGCTCCTTGAAAATCTGTTCTAGACTTTTGATTAAATTCTATTTCCTTGTCATCAAGACCAATTTGAGCAGCCGAATTTGCTTGTAATTCTCGTAATTGAGCGCGATTTAAATAAGCATTACCCAAACTATTAAAAATCAAAAAATTATCTTCTGCATCAAATTGGGCCGCTCGTAAATACGCTATAGCTCGGTCGTAATTTCCAATTAACCGATATACCTCACCGAGAACTCCCAAAGCTGCAATTTTAGCCGGTTTATCACTATATTTATTAGCAATCTCTACCGCGCTTTCCGGAATACATTCTACGGTTTCAATTACCTGACTCTGAGAATCCCTGATTTTACTTGCTTGCTTTCCACATAAAAGAGCGATAGCCTTTTGAGGTTGTCCCAAATTGCTATAAACTTGAGCCAATTCCGTCTTAATTCGTCCAACTTGCGGAACATCTTTTACAGTTTCATAATCGTTAATTGCAGCATTTAGTGATGTAATAGCGGCTTGATTTTCGCCTAACTTTTGATAAGCACGTCCTAAATTTTCATTGATAACTGCTGTCGCTAAAGGATTATTTTTATTGAGTTTATTATATTGATTATATTTAATTAAAGCTGACTGCCAGTGTTTAATTGCACTGGTAAAATTACGATTATTATAGTCTTTGATTCCTCTTTCAATTAATAAATTTATCTGCGAATTTTGAGCCGAAACCGATACAACTTGTCCCAAGGATAGACAAAATAATAAAGTCGTACAGAATAATATTTGTAGAAAATTGAAATATTTGTTTTTGAATTTCATAATGTTAGTAGTAAGGGCTTCTTCTTGTTCCCAGGTTCCACCTGGGAATACAGTTCACGAGACTCTGACTCGTGGTATTACTAGAGGCAGAGCCTCAAGCAATGGGTTCCCAGTCGGAGACTAGGAACCAGCGAACAAATTATACAAAAAAGTTATTTAAAATACACTTTTGGTGAATTTACTAGATTATTTAAAAATTAACAGAAATAAGTACTAATATCACTTTTTTACATTAAATTTGCAGTTTTCTGAAATCCTCAAAAAAATAATCATGGTATTTTAATTAAGCAATAATATTTAAACCTATATTTTTGTTGTATTTTTTAGTACATATAATAATATCAACAATGGATTCTTACCTACAGTTTCAAAAGCTATTTTTGATATGCTTTTGCACGATTGCTGTGACTCCACTAGCTGTATATGCACAATCCACACCTCCATCCGGAGTGAATATTCCTCCGAATACACCAGCTAAACTAGAAGAAACTATTCCCCAACCATCACCAACTTTACCCACAACAACACCGACAGAAACCGACCCCATACTCCCAGCATCGACAGAAGAGAATTTACCCAAAACGACTTTCCCTAGCGGTGAAACTTTTTTTATCAGAGAAATTAAAATCAAAGGAAACTCTGTTTTACAAGATGAAATTAATCGGTTAAAACAACCTTTAGAAAATAAAAAAATCGCATTCGAGCAACTACTACAATTACGGTCTCAAATCACCCAACTTTACGCTGAAAATGGCTATATCAATAGCGGTGCTTTTATTCCCAACAATCAAAATGTCGCTGACGGTATAGTACAAATTCAGATAGTAGAAGGTGAACTCGAAGATATTACGATTACTGGATTACAAAGATTAAAAAAAAGCTATGTACGCTCCCGAATTCAAAGACTCGCTGGGAAACCTTTAAATCAAAATCGTCTCGAACAAGCATTACAACTCTTACAAATCGACCCCGTTATCCAACGAGTCAACGCTGAATTAACCGCAGGAAGCGTTCCGGGAAACAATATTTTACAGGTTGAAATCACCGAAGCTCCAGCATTCCACGCTGGAGTTACATTTGCTAACAATCAATCCCCCAGCGTCGGTTCCGAACAAGCAAGTATCTTCATCGCTCACGATAACCTACTCGGATTTGCAGATGAATTCAGCGCTGAATACGGTGTCACCCAAGGCTTAGACGTTTACAGTCTCAACTATGCTATTCCCTTTAATTCCCTCGACGGAACAGTTGGTATCCGCTTCAGTAACAGCGATAGTCGGATTATTGAAGACGAATTTAACGACTTAGATATTCGTAGCGAAACCGAAACCCTTTCCTTCAACCTCAGACAACCCTTAGTCTATACCCCAGACAACGAAATCACTTTAGGTTTAGCCTTCGATTTACGACGTTCTCAAACCTTCATCCTCGATGACATTCCCTTTTCCTTCACCGAAGGACCCGAAGAAGGAGAATCAAAACTCAGCGTCATTCGCTTTTCCCAAGATTGGCTGAGACGTAATGCTAATAGCGTTTTAGCAGCGCGATCGCAATTTAGTGTTGGTATCGATGCTTTCGATTCCACCGTCAACGATTCCGGTACAGACGGACGTTTCGTCGCTTGGGTAGGACAATTCCAATGGGTACAAAGATTATCTCCCCGAATATTGATGCTAGCCAAAGTTAACACCCAACTTACAGGAGATTCCTTACTATCAGCAGAAAAAATCAGCATCGGGGGAGTAGATACAGTCCGAGGATATCGTCAAAATCAAGTCGTCACCGACAACGGAATAGTAGGAGGAATAGAAGCAAGAATTCCTTTATTATCCCAAGTAGAAACCCTACAATTAATACCATTCTTCGACATCGGAACCGGTTGGAACAATCGGAATAGTAACCCCGACCCACAGACACTTGCTAGTTTAGGATTGGGATTACAATGGCAACCGTTGAAAGGATTGGGATTGCGATTTGATTATGGGATTCCATTAATTGGAAGAGGAGAAAACGGGAATTCCTTACAAGAAAACGGATTTAACTTTTCAGTTAGATATCAACCGTTTTAGTTCGTTCGTAGTTGCGCTTAAGCGCCAAATATTGTGTTAACCAACGCACCACTTAAAATAAAAATATGGTGCGTTACGGCATTTTAAAATTATTAGTAAAAATTTTATTTTTTTATCCTTAACACAATCTAAAAATATTATCTTATCTAGTAATTTTAAACTTAAAATGTCAAAAAAATAAAGCATTTTTGCTATGAATTAATGTGAATAAAAATACTTGTATTATTCTAATAAAGTTAAAATAATATTATGAATAAACGGGTGCTTCATCATGAGTTACGATAACATTTGTAAGCTAATTGCAGAAACAAATCCTCTTGAATTTGCACGATGGTTGTTACCTGTAGAACCAAAGCAAGTAAAAGTATTAAAAACAGAATTAAGTATCGAACCAATACGCGCTGATTCTGTGATATTTCTGCAAACAGAAAACCGTATTTTACATATAGAGTTTCAAACCAAAACAACTTCTAAACCATCAATTCCTTTTAGGATGTTGGATTATTCTGTGAGGTTAATACGTCAATATGGTATTCCCGTTGTTCAAGTAGTAATATTTTTACAACAAACAGACGATGAAATTGCTTTTATCGAAGAGTATGTAAATGAAACAACCACTCACCGTTATCGAGCAATTAGAATATGGGAACAGGATTCAATGATGTTTTTGAATAATCCTGCATTATTACCACTAGCACCACTAACAAAGACAACCTCACCTCAAACCTTATGGGAGCGAGTACGAGAAAGTATTGCTAGAATTTCAAATAGGGACACAAAAAAGAATATTGCGGCCTATGTTGAAATTTTAGCGGGTTTAAAAATTTGAAAAAGATTTCATTCGTCAATTTTTAAGCGAGGATATTATGCAAGATTCAGTGATTTATCAAGATATATTTCAGAAAGGAGAACGAGAAGGAGAAAAGAAAGGAAGACAAGAAGAAGCTTTTCAGTTTTTAAGTCGTCAGATAAATCGACGCTTTGGTGAAATAGATTCATTAATAATTGAAAAGATTCGATTATTATCTACCTCGCAATTAGAAACTTTGGGAGAGGAATTTATTGATTTTTCAAGTGTTAATGATTTGATTAATTGGCTTGAAAAAAATTAAATCATTTTTCATAAATTACAATTAATTAAATTAGTCATTGATTTAAAAGTCGGAGAATTCATATTCGGCTTTTTTATTTGTTTTTTATTAATCATATTTTTGTTTAATACTACGTTACGGTTATAATAATTGTGAGCTATGAATTACTATTTTAATTATGCCGTAACGCACCATGTTTTATTTTAAATGGTACGTTGGTTATCACAATATTTGGCGCTATGAGCGGAGCTTTCTCGGAGAGTAAGCGCAACTACTAACCTTAATTACACTCGCGACTCAATAATAATTCTCCATTCTCCATCCGATATAATCCCTGGGGTTCAACAATCGCATCTCCTTTTTTCCAAGCTTGATTAAAACTATCAATATTTCTCACTTCACCGGTTATATATTCGGAAGTTAAAACATTACCGGGACGATTACTAACTAAACCACCAGAACCTGTATTTCTAAATGAATTTTCTTGTTTTTTATGACCTCGAACAATACAACTGTTAGCAATTATTGCGTCGGTGTCGATATTTGGAGAAAGTTCGGTGAAACTATTTTGAATTGAACTTGTATCGTCTGCGTTGATATTTGTTTCACCGGAAATACCTGTTTCTGAACTTGCGGTGATATCGCTTTTATTAGTTAAACTTTGCTGAGTCTCAATTCCGAAAATACCATTACTAATAATATCTACTCTTCCACCGTTACCACTAAAAGCATTTGCGGTGATATCGCTATCTTCGTTTTGTGGTGCGACGATAAATTTAGAATTGATATCAATATTTCCACCGTTTCCTCCAAATTGTTCGTTTCCTGCGGTTGTGGTGATTTGGCTTTCGTTGCGGAGTAGTAATAATTTGCTTATTTGTAAACCAATATTTCCACCTTTGGTACTTGCTGTTTGAGCGGAGATGAAACCGTTATTTAATTGAAGAGTACCTGCTTGTAATATTATATCTCCTGCATTTCCACTACCGTCGCTACCAACGGATATTCCTGCACCATTTTCTATGATTACTAAACGGGGGTCGATAAGTATACTACCTCCTTCTCCGGTTGAGATTGGAGAAGTATTAGCGAATAAACCACTCCTCAAAGATGTTCCAATTCCAGACAAAGTAATTTTATCTTTGACATTGAGGTTCATATTACCAGCATCACCGCTACTGTCGGTAGCAGTAACAATTTGTCCGCCGTTTGTTGCTTCAAAAGTGTTAGCGTAGAAAGTGATATTTCCAGCATTACCATCATTGAAGGTTGTAGCGTTTACAGCTGCATTATCTGTAATCCGAAAGTTATTTGTAGTTACAGTTGTATTACCAGCATCACCCGAAGCACCTGCTCGTGTGAAAGTAAATATTCCACTGAAGAAACCCGTAGCACCAATACCTGAAAGGTTAACAGATTCGGAAGCATTGATATTAATATCTCCTCCCCTTCCTTTTCCTGATAAGCTAGAAGTCATTCGAGAACCATCGAGTAATGTTAAATCTTGGGTATTGATATTAATAGAACCACCTTTTCCTTCTGCTTCTACACCAACATTGCTAGAAATACTGCTGGAGTTAGATAATAAGATTGAGTCAGTAACATTCAATTCAATTGTACCTGCATCTCCCTTATTCAAAGTCTCAGTCAAAATAAACCCACTGCTATCTAGAAATAGCGATTCAGTTGTTAATTTTATATTACCTGCATTTCCTTTTCCACCTGTTGCTGTAAATAATCGACCATCGTTAGTTATAGAAAATGACTTCGTTTCAATTTCTATATTTCCACTTTCACCCGCACCGTTTAATAAGCTAGTAATTAATCCGCTAAGTTCACCGTCTATCTTAACTGTATCGCGAGCATTAATTTTGATATCACCAGCGCTTCGTATCTCATCAGCGCTTCCTTCTCCAAATAATGCAGTAGTCATATAGCCACCATTGGTTAAAAATAGCGAGCCAGTTTTGACTTCAATATTTCCTGCACTACCATTATTTGTTGTTGTATTAGCATTACTTTTAATACCGTTACTAGCTCCACCATCAAAAGTAATTGTATCCCGAACATCTAAAAAGATATTACCTGCGTTTTGTCCTCCATCATTACTGGCTGAAATATAACCACCATCTTTTAATAGTAATTCACCCGTTTTGATGCGGATATCGCCACCATTTCCTACAGTAACAGTATTATATTCATCAAAAAACTGAGAAATATTTATAGCCGCACTTTCAGCATATCCTAACTCGCTAAAAGTAACTTTATCGCGAGCATTTATAGTGATGTTACCTGCATTTCCCTGTCCGGTTGTACCGGAAGATATTTTAGCGTAATTACTTACAAAAAGATTACCAGTATTTATTTGAATATCTCCCCCTCTACCAGTACCAGAATTGACTAAAATACTTTCAATACTACTAGTTATGAAGATTCCATCTAATACATTATCAATTGAATAATCAGCAATATTATTCCCAAACAAGCCATCTAATTTCACTCTATCGCTAGCTTCGACAAAGATATTACCAGCATTCCCCTCTCCTGAAACTTTTGTCGATAGCTGACCTCCGTTAGTTAAAATAAGGTTTTTGGTTATCACCTGAATATTTCCACCTTTACCAACTCCCCCAGCCGAAACTAGACTACTAACTTCACTATAATTATCAAGACTAACAGCATCGCGAGCGTTGATTGTGATACTACCTGCATTTCCCTTTCCCATAGTATCGCTATAAATAGAAGCGTAATCGTTAATAGAAAGAGTACCAGTAGTTATTTTAATATTACCTGCGTTTCCTGTATATCCTGGGAATACTGCACTAGAAATTGTAGTATATTTAATATCTTCAACATCGTCATTATTACCAATAAACCAATCAATATTAATAGCACCTTGTAAGGAAATACTTTCACGAGCATTAATATTTATATTCCCTGCGTTACCAATTCCATAAATATCAGAATATATTTGAGAACCTGTAGTTAAAGAAAGTGAATTAGAATTAATATTTATATCACCAGTATTTCCTTGACTGTTGACGCTGTTATTAATAACGCTATCACCTTTAAATTCAATTAAACCCGTAGCATTAAGATTAACATCTCCCCCTTGATTATTAGGATTATCTGAATTTTCAGCAATTCCAGCAAATATAGCAGAGTTAGAAATTTCTAAATTACGAGCATTAATCGTAAAATTTCCCCCACCTGCACCTAAAACACTAATAAAAGATTGATTCGTTAGAGAAACATCTCCCCTTTCCACATCTTCCGGAATATTTAAACTAAAATTATCACCAGAAATATCTAACCCTACCGTTCCCGGAACAGTTACAGAAGCTAATTCAATATTCCCTTCATAAGCTCTTAATCGACCTCCATCAAAGTCAATATTACCACCGACGAGCAATAAACTTTTACCGTCGGGAACCCTTAAACCTGTAGTTTCACCCCCATTTGGATTTATCCCTGCTGCTGCTTGAGATTTATTAATAATTCCCCCACTCGCTTCTACTTGATTAAAAAACAATGCTGAAGGATTAACAGTTAATGAACCTGGTATTTCTGGATTTGTAGCGTTGAAACTACCTTGTTCACCAAACCGTAATCCCGAAGCAGTTGTTCCTAAAAAAGAACCTTGTAAATCCAAACTCGCACTTTCTCCAAATACAATTCCGTTGGGATTAATCAAAAATAAATTTGCAGCACCATCAACTCCTAAAGTCCCAAAAATATTCGATTGATTACCACCAGTTACTCTGGTCAATATATTTTCTACACCATCGGGATTAGCAAAATAAACCGCTTGATTGTTGTTAATATTAAACTCTTGAAAGCTGTGAAATAAATTACTATTCCGTCTCGCTCCACCATCAATTCTGTCTGCATTAATTCCGTTAATTTCAACGTTGGAATTTAAACGAGAATTTTCTCCACCTAAAGTATTGTCGGGGATAATATTGCTTTGCTGTGCGAGGGTTTTAGATATAAGAAAACCTGTACTCAAACAGGTAATAAATCCGAAGATAGCTAATTGTAAAGACTCTTTTATTTTCATCAGCTACGTATTCATATTGTTTCTACAGTATCCAATGATATTAGCGTGTTATTTAACAAATGAATTAATTCTTGACCAATAAAAAAGATGCAATACAGTTTTCTGCAATTTTATAAGCATAAAACTTTAATGCTTAATATTTAAATCTACTTTAAGGTGTAAATTATTAACCGAAAAATTACTGAGTATTTGTTAATTACTTGGTTTTAGTTAATCTTTAAAACTTTAAAATATAGGAACAGAATTATGGCTAATAATCGCTACAATATCAATGAAAATATTGAGGAATTTCAAGAAGAAATAAAAGTCGGTTTGAGTCAAGGATTAGACTTAATCGGTACTGCATATGGTGATGGTAAATGGGTTGCATCGTATCAAGACACACCTAATAATACTGGTTTTGCCACTGCAAGCAGTGCTTCGGAACTCGGACAAATAGTTCAACAACAGTGGCAGGTGGGAGGATATCGTTTAACTGATGTTGAGTACGGTGATGGTGTTTGGTTTGGGACTTTTGAAGAAAATTATGGTGCTAATACCTATAGCAACTCAACTAGTCTTACCGAACTTCAAGAAGATATTTCACAAGCATGGAGTCTAGGATATGAATTAGTTAATGTTGAATACGGTGATGGTATCTGGTTTGGAACTTTTATTGATGTTCCTGGTGGTAATGGTTTTGAAACCGCAACTAGTGATGGTGAATTCATAGAAGATATTCAAAATATGTGGAATCAAGGACTCGACTTAGTTGATGTTGAATACGGTAATGGTATTTGGTTTGGAACTTTTCAAGAAGATTCTAGTATTACAAGTGGTTATGTTAGTGGAAGCACTTTTGATGAACTTCTAGGAAATTTTCAACAACAATTCGGAAGTCAAGGGTATGAATTAGTAGATGTTGAATACGGTAATGGTGCTTGGTTGGGAGTTACGGAAAAAGAAGTTCCACAAAATGCATTCGAGAATCCTGCATTATATCCCCTCGCTGTTGCACTCGAAGAACAAAAAACTGCGATTATGGTTGATGTGCTTAGTTTTAACGATTTTGACATCCCTTGGTAATAAAAAGATAGTTTGTAGGTTGGGTTAGATACCAAAATCAATATTGATTATTGCTAATACTTTTACTTATGGTTTCATAACCCAACACCACTGTTGTGGATAGATGAAAAAAGGCAAAAGTTATGTTAGGTCAAATTTAAACTCTTCTAATCTTGTAGGGGAGGAAAATTGGGGTGTAGATTTTCTTCCCCCAATGTTGCCGTTGTGTTACGGTTCTAATAATTGCGAACAATAAATTACTATTCAAATAATACCGTAACGCACCATTTAACTTTGAACATTGATGGTGCGTTACGGCATTTTCAAATTGTTCGTAAATCATTTACATTAGACATCTCCGAAAAATAATTAAACTCTGGTAAAATAATATAAAAGGGTGTT
>ERZ1740052.722-NODE-722-length-11039-cov-11.112345_pt1 | contig 11039 bp, 4 predicted proteins | sample MGYA00581750_ERZ1740052 | MGnify/ENA primary metagenome ERZ1740052 (study PRJEB43018, sample SAMN04849743) | marine metagenome | isolation source: floating plastic debris | place: Pacific Ocean | collected 2008-08-30 | study: EMG produced TPA metagenomics assembly... | reverse complement strand
ACTACTAGTAGTTTACAAGTTTAATTTTGCGGGGTTAATCATTGTTGGTAGTTTCTTTAGAGCGCGGAGTGGCTCAATAAGATAAATCAACAGATGGTGAGATTGAAGCAATAGCACAATACTATATAGCCATACTATCTTGAAGAATTATGTAAACAAATGGATAGTAGTGTAAACTCATCTATCTCCGAACAAGAGCAAAATTTTTTTGTGGTTGGTATTGGTGCATCTGCGGGGGGACTCCGCCCTTTAGAAGAATTATTCGAGCATATGCCAACCGATAGCTCGGCTGCTTTTGTGGTGATTCAACACCTTTCACCAGATTTCAAAAGCTTGATGAAAGAGTTGCTAGAGCGACGTACCCGAATGGCAATATATCGGGTGAAGGAAGGAATGGTGTTGCAACCGAATTCGGTATATTTGATTCCCCCCGGTAAAAATTTAGTTTTAGAAAATGGAAAGCTACATTTATTAGAGCAAGAAGAGCGCAACCGTCATGGGTTGAATTTTCCCATAGATATGTTTTTAGAATCTTTGGCTAAAACCTATACCCAAAGAGCTATTGGCGTAATTTTATCGGGGACTGGTAGCGATGGAACTAACGGTTTAAGGACAATCCATGAAGCTGGGGGGTTTGCAATGGTGCAGGAACCCACAACGGCTGAATTTGATGGGATGCCTAGAGTTGCCATTGCTACGGGAGTAGTAGATAGGGTTTTATCACCACAAGAGTTAGCCCAGATGATTAGTCAATTGGTACAACCGCCAAATTTACCTTCTGGAGGTAATGGCAATAATCAATTAGAGCTATTCACTACTCCTCATTTGCAGCGTATTGCCAGTATTTTGGCACAGTACGAGCAAACCGATTTTTCCCATTACAAAATCACTACTCTATCCCGACGCATTTTCCGTCGCTATTTAATTAATGGTTGTAATAATCCGGATGAGTTTATTCGTCTGTTAGAAACATCTTCCCAAGAACGAGCAATTTTACGTCAGGATTTACTCATCAGCGTCACTCAGTTTTTTCGCGATTCCCTAGCTTGGGATTTTTTAGAAACTGAGGTAATTCCTCAATTAATTGCTAAAGCGAATCCCCAACAAGAGTTACGCTTTTGGGTAACTGCTTGCGCTACGGGAGAGGAAGCTTATTCTTTAGCAATGTTACTTGATGAAGCAGTAACAAAATCCGATAAACCAATCAAATTTAAAATCTTTGCTACCGATATCGATAAAGCGGCATTAGAAAAAGCAACTCAAGGTATTTATCCCTTAACTATTACTAATAATATTAATTCTGAACGTAATAAACGTTATTTTGTACGGAAAGATAATTGCTTACAGGTAGTTCGCAAACTCAGAGAAAAAATATTATTTGCATCCCACGACTTAACGAAAGATGCTGGTTTTTCCCGCATGGATTTAATTAGCTGTCGTAATGTGCTGATTTATTTGCAACCGGATTTACAGCAGCAAGTATTACGCAATCTGCATTTTTCTTTGGTATCTAAAGGTATTTTATTTCTCGGAGAAGCAGAAAGTTTAGGTTACATTGAACCAGAGTTTCAAGATTTAGATAAAAAAAATAACATTTATCAAAAACGGCGAGATGTCAAACTTAATATTCCCGTAAATAATATACAAAAAATTTCACATCAAATACTTCCCAATCTACCATCAACAAAACAATCTGAAAATAATCTTGAACCTATGCTAGATAAAGCCTTTAGTGCTTTTTTAGCTAAATACAAGGCAACAATATTTTTGGTAGATAGAGAACATAAACTTTTTCATAGCTTTAACGATCGTATTCAGATTTTAAAAGTACCTTTCGGCAGAACAACAACTGATATTACTAAAATGATTGTTGCCGATTTACAGCTACCTTTGATTACCGCTCTTCATCGTGCCAGGGGAGAGCGATCGCCAGTTTCTTATACGGGTATAAAAGTAACGTTAGAAAATCGTGAATACAATCTCAATCTGGAAGTTACCTATCACGAAAGCAATAAATTAGCCTCGGATTTCTTTGCGATTGCGATTCAGGAAAATGAAATAGAACATCAGCCTGCCGGAGAAACATTTGAGGCTAATGCTGAAGCTTCCCAAAGAATTGTGCAATTAGAGTACGAGCTACAGCAAACTCGCGAGAATCTACAAGCAGTAATTGAAGAATTAGAAACTACTAACGAAGAGCAACAGGCTACCAATGAAGAATTGACGGCTTCTAATGAGGAGTTACAAAGCACTAACGAAGAACTACATTCAGTAAATGAGGAATTACATACGGTTAATACAGAATATCAATCAAAAATCGGTCAGTTAACTGAATTAAATAATGATATCGACAATTTGCTCCGAAGTACGGATATCGGAGTAGTTTTTTTAGACCGAGATTTAAAAATTCGTAAATTTACCCCCGCAGCAAATGTTGCAATTAATTTAGTTGATGCAGATATTAATCGTCCTTTAAAACATATTACCCATAACCTTAATTGTCCCAATTTAATTGAATTACTCAAAGCAGTAATTGAAAGTCAAAGAGGTGTAGATAAAGAAGTTAAATTATTAGAAAAAGATTTCCATTTATTAATGCGAATTAATCCTTATCTACTCGAAAATGGTCATTTAGATGGGGTAGTAATTTCTTTTATTGATATTGACGAAGTAAAAGCTATTCAGCAACAAATTTATTTAGTTAATCAAGAATTAAAAGCTTCTCAATCGCAATTGCGTCAGCTTAATCAAGAGCTAGAACAAAGAGTAGAAGAACGCACCCAAGCTTTACAAAAATCGGAAGCGAGATTAAGAGCAATTTTATCTACTACTTCTTCAATAATTTATCTGAAAGATACAGAAGGACGTTATCTGCTGGTTAACAGACAATGTTTAGAATCATTCGGTTTAACTGAAAAAGATATCTTAGGAAAAGGCGATGCCGATATTTTCCCCGAACCAATTGCTAATGTACTCCTTGATAACGACAATCAAGTATTAGCTAATAATTCAGTTTTAACATTTGAAGAACAAGCTCATACTTTTGACGGTAAATTACGCACTTATATTTCTACCAAAGCACCTTTAATTAACAATAGTGGCGAAGTTTATGCCACTTGCGGTATTTCTACTGATATCAGCGAACTAAAAGAAACCGAAGCAGAATTAAGAAAAGGTGCAGCTAGAGAAAGAACTTTACTTAATATCGTCGAAAAAATCCGCGAAAGTCTAGATTTACAAGAAATCTTCCAGACTACTACTGACGAGTTGAGAGAAAATTTGAAGTGCGATCGCGCTGTTCTCTATCAATTTAACCCCGACTGGAGTGGAGAGTTTGTAGCCGAATCAGTAGCAGAAGGTTGGATTCGGGCTATAGGTACTCAATTACAGGATGGTTGGGACGATACCTGTTTGCAAGAAACCAAAGGAGGTAGATATCAGAACCATCAAACTTTAGCTGTGAGTGATGTTGATAAAGCTGATTTTACCGATTGTCACCTGGAAGTTTATCATAAATTAAATGTCAAAGCTTTTTGTATTGCTCCTGTTTTTCAAAACGATAAACTTTGGGGATTGGTTGCTGTTTATCAAAACGAATATCCTCGTGAATGGAAAGAAGGAGAAATTCGCTTATTAACTCAAACTGGTATTCAGTTAGGTATTTCCATTGCTCAGGTTGATTTATTTACCCAAATTCAAAACCAATCTTTACAATTACAACAAGCTAAAGAAACTGCTGAAGCTGCGAATCAAGCTAAAAGTGCTTTTATTGCTCATACTAGTCACGAATTGCGAACTCCTTTAAATGCAATTTTGGGATTTGCTCAAATTCTTCAACATGAAGCAGGTTTGAGTGCAAAACAACAACGAGAAATTGAGGTGATTCAACGTTCCGGTCAACATTTACTGACTTTGATTAATGATATTCTCTATGTTGCCAAAATTGAAGCCGGAAAACTCAATTTAGAATTAACCGATTTTATTTTGTCTCCGTTTTTAGATAATCTAGAAGCGATGATTCGGATTCGTTGCCAGCAAAAGGGAATTGAATTCGAGCATCTGATTCTTTCCGATTTACCTTTGATAGTACGGGGAGATGAAACTCGTTTGCGTCAGCTTTTACTCAATCTTTTGAGTAATGCAGTTAAATTTACCCCTACAGGAAAAGTTACTTTTAGCATCGGCTATGTTCGAGATTTTAATCAGCAAGAACAAGATTCTATAGAGCCAGATAGCCCTAATAAAATTCGTTTTCATGTCGCAGATACGGGAATAGGTATTCCTGAAGATAAGTTAGAAGAAATCTTTTTACCCTTCCAGCAATTAGATTCTCATCAATCTTCCCAAGAAGGTACGGGACTTGGTTTGAGTATCAGCGAAAGCATTGTGGAACAAATGGGTAGCAAAATTTATGTTAACAGCACTTTTGGAAAAGGCAGTGAATTTTGGTTCGACATAGATTTTTACAATCCACAATCTTCTATAGAGTGCTTGCCAGTTGAAAATAATAACCTAAAAATTACCGGCTATCGAGGAGCAAGGCGCAAGATTTTAATTGTAGATGACTTAGATAATAACCGAGAGATTTTAGTTAGTTTTCTCACACCTTTAGGTTTTGAAATTATTGAAGCGAGTTCGGGAACTGAAGCTATTGCTAAAACGGAAGAACATCAGCCAGATTTAATGATTTTGGACTTGATAATGCCCCAAATGGATGGTTGGGAAGTAACTCGAATTTTGAGACAAGAATCAACTTGCCAAGATTTACCAATAATTATTGTTTCTGCGAGTACTCTACTTACCGATGAATCCGAATGTTATCAAGCAGGAGCGAATTCTTTCCTCGCAAAACCCTTAAATCTTGAACATTTATTAAACCTTTTACAACAGCATCTCGATCTAGTATGGACAACTCAAGATGGTTTTACCCAGTCTTCTGGAAGTTTAGATAATTCGCAAATAACTACTAATGATTCGGAATCAATAGTTATTCCTACACCAGCGGAATTAAAACAAATATTGGAATTGACGATGCTAGGAGATATCCGAGAGTTGTTATCTCAAATAGAAGCATGGCAACAAAATCGACCCCAATTGATACCTTTTATCCAACAAATACGAGATTTAGCAGAAGCTTGTCGGCTTAAAAAACTCAAAGAATTACTTAAATATTATTTAAAACAGTATTAACCCAAAGCAATGGAAATATAATAATCATAAATAAGCATAAAAATTAAGAAAGTATTAAAATAATAGGTTTGTTGAAATTATTGTGCATTAAGAGTCTGTAATATCTAGCTAGATGCATAAAGCAGCTTGAATGTTTAGAATAAAGCAAGTGGGGAAATAATATTTTGAATGAGAGAGAAGAGTAGAGATAAAAAAATGAATTTTGATAGGTAATCTTAGGGGGTGTTGGGAGTAGCAAATAACTGGACGTTATTTTAAATTTAGGTAAGCTTTTATCAGTCGCGAGCAACATCCTAATCAAGCAAAAGTATTATATTATTATTAGATATTAAGAAATCTAAAGATTTAACAATAAATTTTATAATTCTGACTTTTGCTATTAAATTTATGAATTATCATCAGTTGTTGTCCAAATCAACTAAAACTTTAGCGCGGTTAATGGGGAGTTCATCAGGAGAAAATTGTAACGAACAAAACCTGCAAGGTGAACAAGAAAAGTTTTATCGGAAGGACGATAATTTTGTAGCTAAGTCTGAAGATAGCCAAGCAACAGCAGAAATAAAATCAAAAGAGAAAGATTCAGAAGTCATTTTGATAGTAGATGATACTCCTGATAACTTGCTGGTATTGTTTTCTTTTCTGGAAGAAAAAGGGTATAAAGTCTTGTTAGCTGAAGATGGGGAGAGCGCGTTACAGATTGCTCAATGTAGCGCCCCAGATTTAATTTTGTTAGATGTATTAATGCCAGAAATTGATGGTTTTGAAACCTGTCGGAGGTTAAAAGATAAACCTTCTACAAAAGAAATTCCCGTGATTTTTTTGACTGCACTTTCAGAAACTGTCAATAAAGTTCAAGGGTTTAAGTTGGGAGGGGTAGACTATATCACCAAACCCAGCGAGCAGGAAGAAGTTTTAGTACGGATTGAAACTCATCTGAATTTGCAAAGAATGCGCTCTACCTTAGCCAAGCAAAATCTAGAGCTAAAACAAAGCTTAGATTTTGAAGCTTTGTTACGACGTATTACCGATAAATTGCGTGACAGCCTCAATGAAAGCCAAATATTGCAAACCGCTACCCAGGAGTTAGCTGAATTACTCGAACTTCGTAGCTGTCAAATCGAGCTTTACGACTCAAAACAGAAAACAGCAACTATTGCTTATGAAAAAACCATAACTCTACCTGAATCTGAGGGTACAACAAGAAATATTCAAGATTTTCCCCAACTTTACAAACAGCTTTTAGAAAAAATTCCCGTTCAATTAGTCGAAAAAGATCCTCAGTTTAGTCCCCAAGACATTCAAGTAACTCGTTTGGCTTGCCCAATTTTCGACGATAGCGGCATTATTGGTAATGTTTGGGGACTTAAATCACCCACAAAAGTATTTACAAATTTAGAAATCGAGTTAATACAGCAGGTTGCTTCTCAATGCGCCATCGCGATTCGTCAAGCGCGACTATATGAAGCTTCCAGTCAGCAAGTCGCGGAATTAGCGAGAGTCAATCAGCTTAAAGATGATTTTCTCAAAACTATTACTCACGAATTAAAAGCTCCTCTAAGCAGCATTCATTTGGCTGCTGAAACAATGGATAACTTGTTAGCTACCCAAAAAAATCCTCATAAGTCTCCCACCTTTAAGCGGGTTATCAAAATTTTTCACGATTCATATAACCGACAAAAACAACTAATCGACGATTTACTGACTCTTTGTTACGTAGATGCAAAATCTAATCACGTAAAGCTACAATCAATTAATCTTCATCTGTGGATTCCAGACCTAATAGAGTTATATTTAGCACGTGTTGCAGACCAAAAGCAGCAACTAATTTTAGATTTAGCAGAAGAAGAATTACATATTTCCACAGATCCAATCATGTTAGAAAGGATTGTGAAAGAACTGTTACACAATGCTAATAAATACACTCCATCAGGTGAAATAATTACAATTAAAACTGAAGTAGATAATAATAACGTTTCCCTTTGCGTGATTAATACTGGTGTAGAAATCCCTGTAGAACAACAAGAATTAATTTTCAATCAGTTTTATCGCATTCCTAATAGTGACCCTTGGAAATATGCGGGTACTGGTTTAGGACTAGCATTGGTTAAAAAACTCGCAGAAATTTTACAAGCAACTGTTGATGTAGAAAGTAGAAACGATCGGGTTATTTTTTGTATTAGATTTCCGCTGGAGAAAGGTTGAGAGGATGTTTGAAAATTTAATAAATCTCACATCTTGCACTGAGCCTTCAAATCCTTATTCCCAGGTTGAACCTGGGAACCAAATCAAGAGTCTCTGGCTCTTGTTGTGATTTTTGCAAGATAAAATTCAAAATCCTCCAACCATTGGGATAATATAATCAAAGTCTTTTTATAAGTACGGCTATCATGCGCTCAATCGAACATCCCGAAATCTCTTCAAATCAAAATAGTTCAAATTACAACAGCGGTTTTAGTCCTCGCATCGCTACCGTTAGCCGTACTACCGGGGAAACAGACGTGCAAGTTACCGTAAATTTAGATGGTACTGGCAACTGCAACGCTCAAACTGGGATTCCGTTTTTAGACCATATGCTGCATCAAATATCCTCCCATGGACTGATTGACTTAGATGTCAGAGCTAAAGGAGATATAGAAATTGACGACCACCACACCAATGAAGATGTAGGGATTACATTAGGAAAAGCTTTGGCACAAGCACTTGGCGATCGCAAAGGAATTGTCCGCTTCGGTCATTTTGTGGCTCCCCTTGATGAAGCTTTGGTTCAGATAGCTTTGGACTTTTCGGGAAGACCTCATTTAACTTACGGTTTGGAAATTCCCACCCAAAGAGTTGGAACTTACGACACTCAGTTAGTAAGAGAATTTTTTGTTGCAGTGGTAAATAACAGCCAGATGACATTACATATTCGTCAACTTGACGGTATTAATTCCCATCACATTATTGAAGCGACATTCAAAGCATTTGCTAGAGCAATGCGGATGGCTACGGAAATCGATCCACGACGTGCTAGTACTATTCCTAGTTCTAAGGGAGTTTTATAATTCGTAATTCGTAATTATATTTGAGGAACTGCGAATTAGGATATTGATAGCTTTAAATCATACAAAATATAGAATTGCCTCACGCTCTGAGGCATTTTTTTAGCCGTAATATCTTTGGTGATATCATCAAATTATTGTTGTGAATACTAATTAAATATTGCAGTGATTATTCATGTTTGGAAAACTACCAAGTCAGCGAATAAGTAAGAGCAGAAGTTTAATTAAACGCTAATCGTTTGTAATCATGAATATAAATTCAAATATTTCTGAGGATAAGGCGAAAAAAGATCCACAACTCAAAATAAAGCGCCTTGTATCTATAGACTTATTACGTGGTTTAGTGATGGTTTTGATGACATTAGATCATACAAGAGCTTTTTTTTCTAATGTTGGCTTTAACCCATTAGATATAGAACAATCAAACATTCCGCTATTTTTGACTCGATGGATTACTCATTTATGTGCCCCATCATTCGTTTTCCTGGCAGGTATCGCGGCTTATCTTTCTCTGCAACGAGGGAAAACTAAGCCCGAACTAGCTCGTTTTCTCTTGATTAGAGGATTCTGGTTAATATTTTTGGAGTTAACTTTAGTTAGTTTCGCATGGACATTTTATCCTGGTCTTTTTATCGCAGGAGTATTATGGGTAATTGGTTGGTGTATGGTTGTTTTAGCCTTACTAATTGCGCTTCCTATTCGCAGCATAGCTATATTCGGAATAATACTGATTGTTGGGCATAATTTGTTTGATAGCGTGCAAGCCGAACAACTAGGAAATTTTGGCTGGATTTGGGCATTTCTCCACGAACGAAAAATGTTTGTACCTATACCAGGAATTCGTTTGTTTATTGCCTATCCGCTTATTCCTTGGGTTGGGGTAATGGCAAGTGGCTATGCTTTTGGAAATGTATTGACTAAAACAAAACGAGCGCGTCTAGGGTGGTTGCGAAATTTAGGTTGGGGTTTAATTTTAAGCTTTTTTATTATCCGAGGCATAAATCTTTATGGCGTTCCTAAACCTTGGTCAGTTCAATCTAGCTTTTGGAAGACAGTATTATCATTTATCAATTGTCAGAAATATCCGCCGTCATTAACTTATTTATTAATTACGCTTGGTATAGCTTTTTTAATACTTTATGTATTTGAAAGTACAAAAAAATCGGTTTTTAAACCTCTAATGGTTTTTGGCAGGGTACCGCTATTCTTTTATATTCTCCATATTTGGTTGATACATTTTTCTGCTATTTTATTGGCGTTACCTAAATATGGTTTGAAAGCAGTCGTTCTGCCATATCTATCATCTAGTGCAATGCCAGACGATTATGGATATGATTTACACCATGTTTATGTATTATGGCTAGTAATGCTTGCTATTCTTTATCCAATATGTAACTGGTTTGCAAACTACAAGTCTAAGCATAAATATTGGTGGTTAAATTATTTATAGTAAATATTAATTAATGTCAGTCGTACAAATTGTCAGTGATTTGAAGCATTAGTACATCCGGGGCTTTTAGCAATATATTTATATACAATCTAAGGGAGCATCCCTGCGGGTGTAAATTTATTTTTTGTAGTCCGTTAACGCACTATCAAATGGGAGCATCCCGATTTTGAATAAATATTTTACCCGACACCCGCTTATGGGTGCGGCTAGCCCCAGACTTCTAGTCTGAGGGCTTTTTGCCTGCATCGGGATGCTCCCCTATCAAATTGTATTTTTGCCAGCCGAAGGCATGCTCCCCAATCTAAAACTTTAGCATTTATAAATTTCATCAATACCTAAGTTTTGATTAGTTGAATTTACGCGGTTTAAATTCAGTTCCTTATACCAATTCTGTATGAAGCTGCGCTTAATTGCCCTCAGTCTAGAAGACTGGGGCTATGGAAACAAAGCCCGTCTCCACGGGCAGACATTAGGCGCATCTTTATAAAAAAATGGTATTACTTACCTACAGTTTGTATGCGTTTTTAGATTACTATTTATGCCAATAAATTTTAACTTTAGGATAATTGAGAACTATAGGTTATAAGATATTCTACAGCTTGATTTAAGCTAGTATATTTACTTTTTTAGAAGTATATTGTTATTCTCGCCGCACAACTGGGTATCTTGTAAGTAGTTTACCGTTTTGTGTGTTCTAATGAAGTCTGTTGAAGAAGCTGCATTTTCTCCCGATACTACTCAAGATTCTCCCCTGATTCTCACTTCGGAACTGCGAAAGGTTTACCGCACTGGTTTTTGGATGAATCAAAAAATCGTGTCTCTCAAAAGCTGTTCTTTGCAAGTTTACCCAGGAGAGACTTTTGGATTGCTAGGAAGAAATGGTGCTGGTAAAACCACCCTACTAAAATTATTGCTAGGAATAGTTCGCCCTACATCCGGACGAGGTTTGTTACTAGGTAAACCACTTGGCGATCGCGCTACAAAGCAAAGCATCGGCTATTTACCGGAAAATGCTTATTTGTATGATTTTCTCACCGGGTGGGAGTTTCTCAGTTGGAGCGCTCAATTATTCCAAATTCCTAAAAAGGTACAAAAACAGCGCATTCCTCAATTACTTGACTTGGTTGGCTTATCTCAATTTGATGCTCGGAAAAAACAGATGCGTCGCTACAGTAAGGGAATGCAGCAGCGTGTGGCAATGGCGCAAACTTTAATCAACGATCCAGATTTGATATTTCTCGATGAGCCAATGTCTGGCTTAGATCCAGTTGGGCGCTATCAGATGCGCGAAATAATTTTAAACCTGAAGCAGCAAGGTAAGACGATTTTTTTCAACAGTCACATTCTTAACGAAGTAG
>ERZ1740052.720-NODE-720-length-11078-cov-9.965890_pt1 | contig 11078 bp, 8 predicted proteins | sample MGYA00581750_ERZ1740052 | MGnify/ENA primary metagenome ERZ1740052 (study PRJEB43018, sample SAMN04849743) | marine metagenome | isolation source: floating plastic debris | place: Pacific Ocean | collected 2008-08-30 | study: EMG produced TPA metagenomics assembly... | reverse complement strand
GTTCGCGGCTAGCGAAGCGTACCGTAGGTATTGCGTCTCCCTCCGGGAGATACCCGTTCCCTAGTCGCCTAGGGCTCAGGGAGCTTTGCTCCGTAGCAACTGTCGTTCCGAACTCGGGAAGTTACGGCGCGTATTTATCGAGATTAGGCTAATCGCCCTAGTCTGCGCTTACATCGCTAAGGAAGGTTTTTAGCAAGCTCTATCCCTTTAGGATTAAGTCAGTGAAACAGACGTACATTCTTTATTGGTACTTAAAACATAATAAATACTTTTTGTGTAAGTGACTTCTCTCGACAGACTAAAGTGTGAGTAGTAATATTTTTCTCACTCCCAGGCGGATGTCGTAGTATTTTCCTAACTTTAGTTAGTTTTAAATAGTTTTGTAAAGTCGCTTCAACGATTGTTCATGTTTTCTTAATGATTCGTGTGAGGATTAAATGGTAAATATCGCCTTAACTCTATTAACTAGTGCCGCAAGATTGTCTAAAATAAGTTTTGTCCGTAAAACCCGTAAAACGGCAATTTGTCAAGAGCAATTTTTGTTTTCACTGCTCAAAACTCATCAAGAAACTCAATTTGGCAGAGATTTCGGTTTTGAAGATATCAAAACCATAGAGCAGTTTAAAGAAAAAATTCCTATTCTTACTTATAGCGGTTACGAAAAATACGTTGAGCGCATCGCACAAGGAGAACAAAACATTCTCACATCCGATCCAGTGGTTTACTTTAATCAAAGTAGCGGATCGACGGGTAAACAAAAACTGATCCCGGTAACGAAAAGAGTGCGAAAAGTCCGCTCCAGGGTAACTCAGCAATCTTTGGGATTCATGGTAGATGCTGCAATAAAAAGAGGTTTACCAATTGGCAAAATGCTGCTGACTACCTCCATACAAATTCGCGATCGCACAAGTGGAGGTATCGCTTACGGCACTTCCAGCGTAGGGGATTTACGCAATATGGATTTTCTCTACAGACAAGTTTTTGTGCATCCTTACGATGCTTTGAAGCCAGTAGATAGTTTAGCTCGTAATTATGTTTGCTTATTATTTGCGTTGAGAAATCCCCAAATGCGAGTAATTGGGGCAAATTTTCCTATTCTAGCGCTACAGTTGGCTGACTATTTAGAGCGTTATGCACAAGATTTAATTCAAGATTTAGAAACTGGGAAAATAGCTTCTTGGTTGAAAATCGAGCCTGAAGTGCAGCAAGCATTAGAAAAGCAATGGAGTGCAGCACCTCGAAGAGCAGCAGAATTACGCTCAATTGTTAAACGCGAGGGAAGGCTGACACCCAAAATGGCTTGGAAAAACCTTTCATGGATAATTACCGCTCGCGGTGGTACTTCCGACTTCTATTTTGAAAGGTTCGATAAATATTTTGGCGATACTCCGATTTTTGGGGGAATTTATGCAGCTTCTGAAGCAACTTTTGGTATTTACGAAGACTTTAACAGTGATGGTACTATTTTAGCCATTGACAGTGGCTTCTTTGAATTTATTCCCTCGGATGAATGGGAGAAAGAACAGCCGAAAACTGTTTTAGCTCATCAAGTTAAGCAAGGAGAATACTACCGCATTGTTGTTACCAATTACAGCGGTTTATACCGTTATGATATTGGTGATGTCGTTGAAATTGTCGGCTTTTATGAACAAGCTCCCATAATTGTATTTCGCCATAGGATGGGAGGCTTGTTGTCTGCTACCAGCGAAAAAACTAATGAATTTCATGCAACTCAAGTTTTGCAGCAACTGCAACAAGAGTTTAATTTGCCTTTAGCAAACTACTGCATAACCTTATCTGAAAATGAAATTCCACCACACTATTTATTAAATATTGAATTACTGCCCAACCATCCTCTAAATAACCCAGAGAAATTTTTAGCTGAATTCGATCTAAAAATGCAGCAAGCGAACGTATCTTATGAAGATAAGCGGCATAATAATATACTACCCCCACCTCGTTTGCGTATTTTAGCTCCTGGAAGTTTTGCTACAGTGCGTCATCGGCTTTTACAGAGAGGAATTCCCGATTCCCACCTCAAAATTCCTCATATTAACGAAGATAGAAAATTTCTTGCAGGATTGGATATTGAGCAAGAAGTTAAATTATCGCAGTTGGAAAAAGTAATTCAATAATAATTAAAGAATAATTAAGAGCTATTTTGTACAAGACACAAACACGGAAAATAGTGTAAATCTATAAGTAATTGGTAAGGAATGCTAATTGTTATTTATCTTACCAATTACCTATAGATAACAATCGATATTACTTAGTATTGCTGTTGAATATTTTGTATTTTAACGGTATTGAATACCAATAGTTTAATTTTCGGCTGCTAGCTAAGGTAAATAAACTTTTCGATTGATTTTATTTAACCTTACTCAATCAATACTCGATCAATTCAGAGATGAAGACACCTTTAGAAGAGAAAAATCTAACCGCATCAGACAACGCACTGTTACCAGTTGCAAGAGTTGATGGAACTAATTTGACACCAGAAATATTCGCAGATAAATATCGAAAATATGGTGTTCCGGTAGTAATTACTGGTTTACTAGATTCGATGAATAGTTGGGATTTAGATTTCCTCCGCGAGAAGCTCGGAAATCAAGAATTTCCAGTTCGTTTTAACGGATGGGAAAGATATAAAAAAGAGAAAAATCAGTGGAATAATATTGGTAGCGGTGTTGAGTCGCGCACTCTTTCTTTTAATGAATATGCCGATTTACTATCATCTAAAGAAGCCCATAAAAATGATATATATCTTGGCAGATGCGCTTTAAAAAAAACACCGCTTGGCGATACGCCAGCACTTACAGAAGCCGACGAGAAACTTGGTTTAAAAATGCCGGGTACAAGCCCTAACTTATGGGTATGCCCTGGAAGTCATATAACTCCTTTGCACTACGATCCACTTGATGGTACCTTGATACAGATTCATGGTGAAAAACGACTTGTACTGTTTCCACCATCTCAAACCTATAATCTTTATCCACTATCATTATTTAATTATTTACGGCATGGTTTGAAACTGCGAGCTAATTACTCCCAGGTATATCCGGAAAAACCAGATTTAGAAAAATTCCCCAAATTCGAGAAAGCACTTGCCCATCGTTACGAAGTAATTCTCAAACAAGGTGAAATTCTATTCATTCCTGCGGGATGGTGGCATGAAGTGACTTCTTTGGGTGATGGAGTTGTCTGCTCAATTAATCGTTTTTGGCACGTTTTACCCTTAACAAGAGCAGCAACTTCTTGGAATAAATGGCGTTTACATCTTGGTGCTTTGATGACAGCTCCTTATATTATCAAAACTTGGCTAGCTGCCATTTTTAGCAAAGATAGAGAACAAAAACTGCGTCATTTGGTGCAAAGACTTTAATCAGTTAAAAGTTAGGAGTTAGGAGTTAGGAGTTGGGAGTTGGTAGTTGGGAGTTGGTAGTTGGGAGTTGGGAGTTAGGAGATTATAACAACAGACGTATTTATATTGGATTAAATATCTTCCCAATGCCCAATGCCCAATGCCAATGCCCAATGCCCAATGCCCGATTACCAACTACCTAAATAAACAATTTTATATATTTCAAAAATGCAAAACTTATCTAAACTAGCTGTTAAGCAATTAGAAAAATTACTAACTAAAGATGGTTGGTTGGAAAGGTTAATCGCTAAAAATTCTTTGGTTGGCGATTCTGTTTTTTTTGAGAAGGAACAATTTCCTTGGAGTAAAGATTTAGAAGCTAACTGGATGGTAATTCGTAAAGAATTGGAAGGGGTGCTTGAAAGAGTAGACGAGTTACCGAATTTTCAGGATATTTCTAAGCGTCAATCTCGGATTGCTAACGATAATCGCTGGAAAACCTATTTTTTCTATGCATTTGGTTTTAAAGCTACCAAAAATTGCGAAAGATGCCCCGAAACGACTAAGCTAATTGAACAAATACCGGGAATGAAAGTAGCGTTTTTCTCGATTCTTGCTCCCGGTAAACATATCCCCAGACATCGCGGTAAACTCAAGACAATGATTCGCTATCATTTGGGGTTAATTGTTCCACAACCTAAAGAAAATTGTAAAATTCAGGTAGCAGATGAAATTAAATATTGGCAAGAAGGTGAAAGTCTAATTTTCGACGATACTTTTTACCACGAAGTTTGGAATGATACTGATGGCTATCGTGTAGTTTTATTTCTAGATATTGCTCGCCCTTTAAAATTTCCACTTTCTTTTATCAGTGACTTAGCTAATAAGTTTATTACTGCAACTCCTATAGTTAAAGATGCTAAAGCTAGTCATAAGGTTTGGGAAGATAAGTTTGAGGCTAAGAATAAATCCAAAGAATTAGTTTCTTAGTTCGTAGTTGCGCTTTAGCGCTTTTATGCCCTGGTTTACCTGGTTCCTAGTCTTTGGCTAGGAACCCTTAATAGAAGGCTCTGCCTTCATTATTTAGGGAGGCAGAGCCTCAGTTAAATGCATTACAAGGCAGAGCCTTGTAAGGAGAGTTCAGAAAGAAATATCATCTACGAGCAAAACGTCTTTTTTTACGAAATAATCTTGATAAACCAAACCATAAAATTATTCCAACGCTTGATAGTGCTAGTAAAAGCATCCATAACGGTTTAGGTAGCATCAAATCGTAAGTAAAATCATCAAAGATGTTTTTAGGGATAGCGGCTGTATTAAGATTGATAACCCCAATATCTCCAACTATATCCATTTTAGTTTTCAAGGCTAAACTTCTTTGTTGAATTTCTTTTAAAATCTTTTGGCTTCTGTCTCCTTTTAACAAGAAAGGTTGGGCTAATTCTTGATTTTCTCCAGCTATTGGCAGAATTTCAATACTTTTAATTTTACTAGAAGTAAAAATAAATTTGGCTAAAAAATTATTCGTCCAAAATGGATGATTGTGCCCGAAAATAAAGTTACCCAAACAGTAAATTATCGGTTTATCTTTATAAATTTCTATCCCTTGGGGAAAATGGGGATGGTGCCCAAGAATAATGTCGGCACCAGCATCTATGGATTTACGCGCTAAATTACGAACCCAAAATGGTGGCTTTTTACTGTCATTAAGCCCCCAGTGAAAAGATAATATTACATAATCAACTTTTGGACGTAATTTTTGAATATCTTCTCTAATCAAAGATAAATCAGTAGGCATTACACCAGCACGATTCCGCCTTGCATAACTCGAATCACCGGAATTTTCCGACATGGTATAAGCTAGAAAACCCAAGCGAATGCCGTTTTTTTCGCTAATATATGGCAGTCGAGCCTCAGCTAAATCTTTACCGCTACCAACTGTAGGTAAACTTACTTGAGATAAACTTGTTAAAGTATCTTTTAAACCAGCAACTCCAGCATCGAGAGCATGGTTGTTAGCAGTAGCAACAACATCAACAGCAGCCCATTTTAATCCTGCGGCAAAAGCAGTTGGGGCTAAGAAAGCACCTTTTCTCTCAGCAGTATCCGATAAGGGAGTTTCTAAATTAACAAAAGCAATATCGGCTTCTTCTAATACAGGTTTTATCTTTTGAAATGGATAACGTGCTTCTTCCTGTTTTGATGCAAATTCTAAATTGTATCGAATAATTCGCTGATGAAATAAACTTTCTGTCGCTATTCTCGACCATTCTACATCCCCACCAGCTAGTAAAGATACTTGATTTGGTTGAGCGATTACCTTCGGTAGAGCTTCGCTTAACGCACTTTTTGAATTTAGGAGTAGGATTATTGCTATGAAAGCAATTTTGAAAAGTTTGTTCATGGGGATTAGGCTTAATTTCAGGAAAAAGTCAGTATTCCAGAAGTTTAAATCCCTAAATGTCTTTTTGAAAGCAGCAGTATAGCGATTTTGTGTTGGATGAATACAAATTTTACCTCACCCCCTTGCCCTCTCCTTAACAAGGAGAGGGGTGCCGTAGGCGGGGTGAGGTTTCTATAAGCGCCGCTTTTACTTATCGTATTCTGCTTTTTCAAGGGCTTTACCTTGTTGAATACTTAAAAAAGTAGTAATTAAAGCGACACCTGCTCCTACAAAAAATACTCCAATTCCAGCATTCTTCCAAACTGGCCCTAACAAAATAGGCGAGAAAAATTGTCCTAAATTACTGGCTCCCGTACCGATAGCTAAAACACTAGAACGTACTTCCTTCGGGGTTGATTTCGATAAAGCATCGTATAAGTTGGGCATGACAATACCAAATCCCATACCGAAAATAATTGCCGTGGGCAGAATCAAATAAACTTGTTTTACAAAAGGTATAGTAATCAATGTTACAGCCATCAATATAAATCCCAAGGCTATAGCTTTAGCGCTTCCCACACGCTTTGCTAATTTGCTGGCACCTACAGCAGAAATAACGGCGGCACCAATGGCTCGCGATGCTAATATTGCTCCATTGAGAACTGTATCGGCTCCGATGGCTTGTTTAAAATGTAGGGGAGCGTAGATGATTACTACATAAAAGATGGCAGATGTCAAAGCTAAAGCTGTAAATAAAGTGATGGTACTTGGAGCTTTCAAGCTTTGAATTAATTTATCTTTTTGACCTAACTTTAATGACGAAGAACCTTGACGCTTACGCTGTGGTAATAATAGGTATGCAAGTAACGCTGCTGGTAAAGCCAAACCATACATACAAAAGGTAAATCGCCAATTATTTTTACCAATTAAACCACCAACAAGGGGAAAAATAATGCTGGCGATCGCCAATGCACTGGTTGTATAACCCAAAATTCGGGTTCGCTTTTCTCCTTCATACATACTGCTGAGAATGCCGATACTCGCAGCTGCAATTCCTCCACTGGCAGCCCCTAACAATGCTCGCGATATTAATAAAGGTGTAAAGCCGTTTGCTAAAGCCCCAGCAGTACCAAAAATCGCGTAGCAAATAAGTGATGGAATTAACACTTTTGCTTTACCAATACGGTCGGCTAATATGCCACATATTGGGCTAAATAAGAAGATTGTTAGGCAGTGCATACTAACCAGAATACCAGACCACCGGGGGTCAATTAAAAGTTGATCTTTGACCTCCGGCATAACTGGCGCAACAACACTTCCCGTCATAGTAGTTAAGCTGCCACAAGCAAGTAGTACTAGTAATATTGGAATCTGTTTGCGAGTTTCTCTAGTTAGAAGCGAGCTAGACATATAAATCAAAAATCCTTAATTTTGTTTGGTGTAGAAAAGGTATTAAAACTAACTTCTAAAAATTTCCCCGCTTTCGGTATTCTTTTTTTGATTAATAGTTATTTATTTAAAAATAAGTGAATTAACGATATTAGGGAATTACAAGTAGAATAAACTAATTTATTCGCCTTGAATAGGCAAATTTGATCACAAAATCCCCTTCGAGAAAATAGTTCGAGGGGGTTTGTACTTTATATTTTGAATAGTTTTAAGCCTTAACTGTTCCGCTTTTTCTATGATGGTGCGTTGCGCCGAGTGACAACACAGCCTACGTTACAAGTTTTCAAGTGGCACAACCTTTAAGAAAAATTCAAAGGAATATCCAATGGCCACTGTTTACCTTTATAAAATAGTATTTGATGAAGGTGTAAACTACCGTATCGAAATGAAGCTTCAAAGGATTGCAAGTAGAGATACCACATCCGCAAGAATCGCTCATCATAGGTTGTCCCCAATGATGCAATTTTTTCTCGGTTTTGAGTAAAATTCTCTGCCCAACGCTTCATAGTTTCGGCATAATGAGCCTTAAGATTTTCACAATGGGCTACTGGTAGTTTTGCTAGCCGCAGTTCTTTCATTAATTCGTGAAGCTGTGGTGCATAGCCGCCTGGGAAAATATATTTATCACTCCAAGCTCCGTTTCGTTCGTTACTTTCGGTGACAATTGTGTGCAGAAAACCGATCCCATTGGGAATTAAAAGTTCTGATGCTTTCTGCATGAATGTCGCAAAACTTTTTTTGCCAACTGCCTCAAACATGGCGATGCTGACAAATTTATCATATTGCCCTTCTACCTCTCGGTAATCCGCAATCTTGATTTGGATTTTATCGCTTAAACCTTTTTGTTCGATTCTTTGTTTGGCTAATGCAGCTTGCTCTACACTTAAAGTAATACCAGTTCCCGAAATGCCATAGTTTTCTGCTGCATAAATCAGCATTCCACCCCATCCACAACCAATATCAATTAAAGATTCCCCCGGTTGCAACGCTAACTTTTTACAAATTAATTCGTATTTTTGTTGCTGCATCTGTTCGAGGGTATCAGTTTCTTTAATCTGGTATCCACAGGAGTAAGTCATTGTAGGATCGAGGAAGTACTGATAAAAATCGTTTCCTACATCGTAATGATGCTGTACGTTTTTGCGGCTATTTTGAATGTTAGTGGGTACCGTTCGCAAACGTTGAGTTAATACCTTTATCAATAAAGGAATTGTTACCCTTTGGTTGGCTTTCGAGTAAACGTTATTGCGATAAAATAAGCCGATAAGTTCAACAATATTATCGTTTTCCTCATCCCACCAACCTTCCATATAAGCTTCGCAAAACCCAAGTGCGGCAAATGCTAAAACGCGGTCGTAGGTATCGGGATTATATATTTTTAAAGTTAGTGGTGGGGAAGATTCTTCACCAAAGTGGAAAGCTGTACCAGATGGGTTAATAACTGTCAGATTGCCTTGTTTAATTAAAGTGAAAAGCTTATATAGATATCTTTCTACACTAGGTAGCTTAGAAAGAATATTGCTCCAATTGTGGCTTGAAGGAGAAATTTTTTCTTGTGTCTTTTGTAAATTTGGTGCTTGAGTTTGTGTCATATATTTAGCGTTCCTACAATTCTAAAAACAAGGCAATATAGCATTTATATGATTGTCTAAATTTATATTTTCTCGTCAAAAATATAGTAACTTTTTTTTATTTTTTAGTAGTTAATTGCACTTATTCTGATTGGTTCGTTTTTTGCGAAACCTTGTAGAGACGTGAAATTTCACGTCTCTACAATTACAAATCATAAAAATTACTTTTGTGGAAGTTTAACGTTAGTTGCCAAACCTAAGAATTGCAGCAACCTAATCGTCATCCAAGTCATATCAATCTCCCACCATTTCAAACCATGACGAGCAGAATATTGGAAAGCATGATGATTATTGTGCCAGCCTTCACCAAAAGTTAGCAGAGCAACCCACCAACAATTAGTAGAGCCATCGCTTGAATCGTGATTGCGATAGCCGATAGTATGACAAACACTGTTGACGAACATCGTAGAGTGAATTCCAACAAACAAGCGTACAAAAATTCCCCAAACTACAAAAGGCCATCCACCAAGCAAATACAAGATAACTCCTAAAGCAACCTGCAATTCAATATAATAACGATGGCAGAAACGATAAAATTGGTCATCGGCAATATCTTTTGTCATGCGTGGAAGTTCTGGGCGAGCGGGGACAGTGTGCATTAACCAGCCGATGTGACTCCACCAGAAACCTTCATTAGGTGTATGAGGATCTCCTTGTTCATCGGAATGTAAATGATGTACTCGGTGATATCCAACCCAGCCAAATACACCGCCCTGAAGAGCCAAAGTTCCACAAAGAATCAAAAAATACTCCAGCCATTTGGGTACTTTTAAGCTGCGATGGGTTGCCAAACGATGAAATCCAAAAGCAATTCCCAAACCAATAGTCATCCAGTGTAATAGCACTGCAACTCCGACAGCAGCCCAGCTAAAGTTACTGGGTAAGAATGCTAATAATACTGCTAAATGAAGTATTACAGTAAAAATAATCACCTTCAATCGCGGAGAAGGTGGATTTAATTGAGGTAAAGAAGCTGGAGATAAATTGGTAGTCATGATTTTTTTTGTTTTACACCTACTTGATTCAACATCATTTCTCGCGATACTTAATACCGGGTTCCATTCATACTTAGAGCAGAACTCAGTATTAAGCAATTCTCAGATATCCTTTTAAAACTTACCCTGCGACAACGAAAAATCTTACGTTCGACACTTCTGTTTTCTTCCAACCTTTTTATTATGTAGAGCTTTTTGTATGTCGAGCCTCTAAATAACCAAAGATTCATTTTGCACAAACTTTTCTTTGTTGTTCGCTGCTATAATCGGATATTTTCCCCTCAATTACATTTTGAACAATTTGATGATAATCAATATCATGCTCTAAAAGAGTGTACATGGTTTAGCGAGAGATTAAGATTTTACGTTGATGCCGAATTGTTGCAAAAATTTGACTAAAAATATTTTGGAAACTGAGAATACAGAAATAAAACTTGCATTTATATAACAATTTTGCTAACCATTGCCGAAGTCCTGTTTGTGAAGCCCAAATATTATACTTAAAGATTTTAATTCCCAATATTTTTTGACTCCTCGAATATTGTAATTATTGATACCTTTTTTTTCACGATTGCGGCACAAACGATAACAAAATACGTTTATGAGGTCAAGAAAATCTTTATCTACAATCCTCTATTTTTTTTAGTCTATAGATAGTTAACATGAGAGAATTTACATTACTATTTAAATTACTGCGACCTTACTTCTTGTGTAGTCAACAATAAAGCTACTTTAAATCAACTATCGGTTAAAAAAATTCATGCCCGAGGCGAGAAAAAATATATTTTTATTGTTGTTACAACATTATTGATGGATTTATTCCCAGAAATGTTTCCTTAAATTCAATATTGAAGTTAGGAACTACTTAATTTGTTATCATACATCGATGTATATCATTTTCTCAGTATTTAAAAGTTTTTTTTACAATCTGAGTTTGAACATTTTATATCGTCCGTAAAAGCTAAAGTTTAATTCATAGGATACAAAAGGCTATATTTTTTTTTAGCAGTTAGAAGTAATAAATACATCGAACGTACTGATTTTTTAAAATATTGCAAACTTATCTACCTAAAATATATATATCAGAAAAGTAAATTACAAATTGTTGCGAATAATTCAGTAATTAAACGTATCATCATACCGATGTATGTCTCCTGAGACACTTTTTTTTTGTAAGTGTAAAAAATCCACTGCCAAAATAGACAAGAATATAAAAGTGTCATAATACACTCGACATTTACGAAAAATCGGATAAAACT
>ERZ1740052.719-NODE-719-length-11083-cov-6.537994_pt1 | contig 11083 bp, 14 predicted proteins | sample MGYA00581750_ERZ1740052 | MGnify/ENA primary metagenome ERZ1740052 (study PRJEB43018, sample SAMN04849743) | marine metagenome | isolation source: floating plastic debris | place: Pacific Ocean | collected 2008-08-30 | study: EMG produced TPA metagenomics assembly... | reverse complement strand
TACCAAGATATTTTTTCACTTATTCATGGAACTCTAATGATGAATTAGTTTTTGGTGAAAGTTTTGGTATGAATAGATAATTTAAAAAACTCGTCATAGAGATGACGGCAACTTGACGCAATCAGTACAAATGTTTCTACTTTAGACTTGTTGAAACAATAAATTTTATTAAAATTACTATAATAGCTACTGTTTTACAATTAATTGGAGTTGCCTTTTTTATAGATTCTAACATAAAAAACAAAATCGTTCATTTAATTTTTAAACTTAAATAAAAACATAAAAATGCTACCTGAATTAGAATATACAGATACAGATGAACTAGGATATTATTTAACTTTCGGAGAATTATTTTCAGCATTTAATTCATATGCTAAAAAGGATAAGAATAAAGATTTAATTGAAATTAATTTTAGTTTTACCGACGAAGATACTGCTCCAAGTGAAGCACAAAAAAATGCTCATGAGTTTCTTTTAAAACATGCTAATGAAATGTTAGCACAAATTCTTCAGTATTTAAAACAAGATGAAGAATATTTCATGGAATTTTATGGTATTTACAATGAAATTACTCAACGTATTTCTTCTACAGAAGATCGAACTTATACTAATAAAGAAGGTTTTCCGGTAGTTGACAAATATGAAGATTATTTAAATTATTTTGAAATAAGCTCAATAGACATTAGTGATTCTGAAGAAGATGATTTCGCTTATATTGGTTTCACTGGTTCATCTTCTTGGGATAGTGAACATGGGGTAGGAATTTCTTTTTACAAATCAGAATTATTACATGTTGGAGATTGGGATTATGGTAGACATCCAAGTTGGGGTAAAAATGATAAGAAGAATTTATTAACCAATTATTTTACTGATTTTCATCTTTTAGAACCTTTAACCACTCTAAAATCTAGATTAGCTAATTCTGCTAAGAATATTACTAGTGAAAATGATGCTAGTTATGAAGAACTATTTGATTGGTTAGTGAAACACAAAATGATTTATGGGTATAGAAATACAAAGTGTGATTTAAACGTCTCAGAAAAAAGAGTTTTACTTAATGAAATTAAAGAGCTTTCCTTTTATGGAAACAAAATCTCTTTAATTCCAGAAAGTATCGGTTTACTAGAAAACCTTACATCACTTTCTTTTTCATTTAATAACATGAAAACTTTTCCGTTACAAATCATACAGCTAAAAAAACTTAAGGAATTAGTTATTATTGGAAACGAAATTGAAAATATTCCTAGCAATATAAAAGAGTTAGTGAATTTAGAGTCTTTACGAGTAAATCAAAGTAAATTACAGAACATTCCTGAAGAAATCGGATTACTATCTAAACTAAATTATTTAGATCTAAGTTCTAACCAACTTACAGATTTACCAAACTCTTTAAGCCATTTAAAAGAACTTAAAAACCTCGATTTAAGTTATAATTTACATACTGAAATTCCTAGGGTAGTTTTCAATATTCAAAACTTAAAAGAATTAAACATCTCTAGTAATCAGCTAACAAATATTACAATTCCTGATACACAAATTAATGCTTTAGAAAAATTATATCTAGGATTTAACCAAATTGTAAAACTTTCAGAGTCTTTATTTAATCAAATTCCGAATTTAAAACATTTTAAAATCGCTGTAAATCGTATTAGTTTAGAGAACTTAGAATATCTGAAAAATGTAATTCCTTCTGAAATTGATCATGACTTTGACAGTGCTATATCATGTGTACAGGATAGCTTAAGTAGAGAAAATGAAAATACCAATAAGTGGTGGAAGTTTTGGAATTAAATACAGTTTCTTTTATAAATTAACATAAACGAGTTAAAATTCATGTATCAAATAAAAAGAGCGATTCATCAATATTCTAACGTCGAATTACTAGATGTAATTAAAACGGAAAAGGATAAAATTAGAATCGATAAAGCTAAAAAAGAACTTGAATCTAGAAACTTAAATGATCAACACAGAAAAAATTTAGAAACTGAATATGTAATGTATAAAGAGTTGGAAGAAAAAAGAAAAGTAGAACCTCTTACTAGCGAAGAATGGTTTTCATTTTTTTTCCTTTCTTTTTTTACACCCAAGCCTCAATGGCAAGATAATGATAGCTTTTCAGAATCTGAATTGCAAAGATTTAAAAGATACGGATATTATAAAAAACTTAAACAAGCTAGAACTACTATGTTTCTTGGAGCTATATTTTGGACTGTAATATTCATTCTAATTATTATTTTATCTAAAATGCTACGTTAAAACTTAAAGAGTTATGTGTGATTATAGCAATGGAATACTTTTTTGCTCTTGCGATAGCGAGAAAATTAAATTTCGTAAACCTAAAATTATATTTAAAAAAAAAGGGAAAATCCTTAAAAAGGAAAATCCGAAAAATTCTGATATACCTGAAGAATATCTTTGGACACTTTTCAAATTTTATGGAGATAAAGAAATTACCGAAATCGGTCGTTATATGATTCCTTCTAATGATATCGGAAACGGTTTAAATGCTGAATGGATAGCACTAAACTTAAATTGTGAAGATTGTTTTGATTTTGATTACACACCTGAAGAGGGTGATAATTTAAAAATTCATCAAAACATTATTTCAAGTCCTTATTTATCTTTTGTTTTTAAAAACGATGAATGGACTATAGATGATCATGATCCTTTTTCTACTGTAGTAGAACAAATTAAACAAGGAAAAATAAAAACTCCTGAACAAGAAATATCTTAATAGACTACTTAATCTTTATTAATTATTTTTTTAAAATACTTTAGCACTCAAATAATTGCTTAACTAACTATTTTTAATGTATTTGTATTATGATACATAACAACACCTATTTTCAAATAGAACTTACTGCAAGAAAAATAAGACAGTATGGGCAAAGTATTTTGAAATCTCATAGAATAAATACTACTATTGAACAATGGTTAGTTTTAAATGTAATTCATGAAATGAATATATCAGTCAGATTAATATTGGTGAAATATTAGTAAAAGATAAACCTACAATTTCTAGAATGGTACGTCATCTTGAAAAAAAGGAAAAGCCTTAATAAACAACCTTTACCCTATCGTAGAAAAACTAAAACCTCATTTACATTCTAATTTTAGAGTTGCTTTGTATGATGCTAAAAAAAGAGGTGTATCTATTTTTAGATAAATCTACTTATCTGTCGTTTATTGGAAACAAAAAACTTGGTGGATAAAAAAGAAAAACTACTTATGAGAATATCGAATTTATAGGAAAAAATATGGCTTCTATAAAAGCAACACTTACAAGTCCTGAAAACTAACTTTAAAGAATTTTTATTCATTAGTTAAAACGAATAATTCGTGGGTTGTAATTCAAGATTATGTAACTCTTGTACAGTAAAAAAAATAGGCAGGATGATTTTAAATAGTGCATTTAGAAAAGTTTTAAAACACGAACTACTCTCTTGCCTTAAAATCAAAGTCTTATTAATTGCTATTCAAAAACTAACTTTTTTTGATTTTAAGTTTCATCCTTTTTCATTAAATTTAATATCTAGAAAAACGCTATAAAAAATTAAAGAAAAAGTGGTAGAAGAATATTTAAAAAATATTAGACTTCAATTTACGTCTTATAAAGAAGTAGCAGACAAAACAATTTCTCAATTAACCGAAAAAGATCTCTATTGGAGATATAATGAAGAAAGCAATGATATTGCTTGTATTATGATCCATTTATCTGAAAATATGTTGTCGAGATGGACAGATTTCTTTGATAGTGATGGTGAAAAAGACTGGAGAGATCGAGAAAGCGAGTTTACAACTCAAAATTTAAACTACAATGAATTAATAGAAAGATGGGAAAAAGGTTGGAATTGTTTATTTTCTGCCTTAGATTTTATGAATGAAAATAATTTCCACAATCCTATTTTAATTCGAAACAAAAAAGTAAAACTAATAGAAAGTTTAACTCGACAAATTGCTCATTATCCATATCATATTGGTCAAATTGCTTTTATTGGAAAAATGATTCTGAATAATCAATGGAACTCTCCTTCTATTCCAAAAGGAAAATCTAAAGAGTATATTCAAATGGAGTTTAAAAAAAATGCTAATTAAAATCATAATTTAAAAAAGCTATGAAAATAAAATCAACATTAGTAATCTTAACGTTAACACTCTGCTTTCAAACTAGTAATAGTCAAGATAGTTTTACTTTTAACTTCAACGAAAATGATTTAATCGGAATTTGGGTTCTCAAAAATTCTACTCACAATGGTCATGAAGTTTTCTTAAAAAAAAGATTAGATCAGCTTAAATATGGATTAAGTACTGAACTTTTTAATAATGGAAAATTCAGAAGTAGATACTCTGCTCCTTGTGGAAATGACACTTCGTTGTTTACAGAAAATTATATTGGAGAGTGGACACTTGATAAAAAGACCTCTACAATTACATTAATAAACCCGAAAACTCAAGTAAAGAAAATTCTTAAAATAGTAGATTTAACTTCTGAAAAATTAGTGGTAGAAAAGAAAAAATATATACATCCGAAACTAAAAAAAGCTTTAGACGAAATAATGAACAATTAATTTATTTCAGATATGAAAGGTTTTCCTAATCAAAAAACTAGTGCAATATTCAATAATCAAAATGAATATGAAATTGTAGGTTATCGTATAGAAAATTTCAATAACAATCAGGATATCAAGTATTTTATTTTAGATGATAAATACTTGATTCATGCTATCTCTAAAAGTAGACTTACTTTAATTGATGAAGCCAAAGATAATTTTGTACAAGTTTTTGAAGCTCCAAATGTAAAGGTATTTATGCATTATAATTTTGAACTCTTGTTTCAAAAATCTCTTTTAAAAGACGAAAACTTTAACACAAGCTCTGAAATTTGGGATAGAACTTGGTTAGCAATTTGTTTACTAGAAAAAGATGAGAAATTAAATCCAGAATTAATCAAAGCTATTGAAGACGAAAATCATAAAATAGATTATTTACATGGGGTATTAGATTTTGCTACAGATTATATGAACTTTGATGCCATAGGTTATTCATTTTATGATATTTCTTTTTCAAAAGAAATAATTGAAAAATCTCTTTTAAGATTTGAAACAGAATATTTTAGTAAAATAAATAAAGAACATTCAGAAGAATATCTAATAGATAAAATTGAAGCCTTTCTATTTAAAAGAAATACGATTGTAAATTATAATGGAGGATCGAAAATAACTAGCAGAAAAATTTTCCTTTTGTTAGAAAGTATTATTGCAAGTACTAACTATATTGCTTATGAATGTGAATATGGTTATAAATCTTCAAAAATTATATTAGAATATAAAGATGCTTATTACATATTACATTTAGATGAATACGACTAAATAGTATTCTTTCCTTAGTTCTTCTGTAACAAGTTGTTTTTATCCGCTACTTATTAGTAAAATTTTATAGTGAAAAAATTACTTCCGATATTATCTCTAGTTATAATTTTATTTTCTTGTAGAAATGAAAATGAATTCATAGGAAAATGGTACGAAATAAATGAAGAAAGTAGATTTGAATTTAAAAACGATTCTTTAATTGTTTCTAATCCGTTTTTTTATAAAGGTGCATACAGAATCAGTAAAAACACTATTTATTTTAAGTATGATAATATGTTTAATGATTCCTTAGCAAATCAAACTTATATCTATAAATTAAATCACGATTCCTTAGCTATTCAATATGCAACCAATCCCAATGAGAAAACTACACTTATAAAAGCAAAAAGTTTTACTGACTTTATACTTAAAAAGAATTATAGTAATATCGATTTAGGAAGCAATGAAAAAGCAGAATATCAAAGCACAAATACTAAATACGGAATTAAAGTTTTTATAGAAAAGATAAAAGACTCTATTAGTATTAAAACAGAATATTCAAAAAACATAGAGAATTTGAATTATGATATCACCTGTATTTTAAATGAATTAGAACCTAATTTTAAAAATGAATACAACACTTTTAAAGATCGTTGGACCTTTGATGAATGGATAAAAACGAATATTTACTATTCTTTATTCGTAGATAAAAACATATCTGAAAATGATATTGCTAAAGTTGTAAAAAAATTAAGAAAATCAGATATTCACAAAATATATAGAACCTATGAAACTAAAGAGGAATTCGGAATTCCTTTTGATAACCTAAAAGAAGTAAAACTATAAGTCCATAATACAAGAAAAACGATGACGACAATTACATTACCAGATGGACTGCCTATTGAAAACTCTAAATTAATTCAAGTTTTCGACTATCAAAGTACTCAAGAAATATCGAAACAAGAGATCATTTTAAATCAGAATACTTTTAGTTTTTTGTTAGATGGAACAAAGGAAGTTTTTTTCGACAACTCAACTTTGTCCATTGAAAATTCAGAATTTTTAATCATGAAATCTGGTCATTGTTTAATGACTGAAAAACTTTCTGAAGTTAAAAATTATAGAAGTTTACTTTTATTTTTTTCTAATGAAACACTGTTGAACTTTATTTATAAAAATAACCTTGTTGCAAAAAAATCTTCAGAATATAAATCTGTTTATTCTTTTAAATACGATAATTTTATTCGAAGTTTTGTAAAAAACCTTGAAGATATTTCAAAGCTTTCTGATCCTGTAAAAAATAAATTACTTCAACTAAAACTGGAAGAAATCCTAGTGTATCTGATAGAAATATACGGTACTGATTTCTTATTCTCGTTAACTATAAATAGCGATAATACTACTCAAAAATTCACACAAACTATAGAAAGCAATAAACTAAATAAATTAACATTAAAAGAGTTAGCCTTTTTATGTAACATGAGTGTATCAACATTTAAAAGAGAATTTGAAAAACATTATGCAGAGTCGCCTATTAAATGGTTTCAAAACAAAAGATTAGAACACGCCAATTATTTACTTCATAAAGAGCTCAAAACTCCTTCTGAAATGTATTTTGAAGTAGGTTATGAAAATTTATCGAGTTTCATTCAGGCCTATAAATCTAAATACGGAATTACGCCTAAACAGCATCAAAACAATTGAGCTTTTAGCAACACTTTTTGAACCTTTCAGTAAATTAAACTAACTATCATACATCTAATTTTGTTCTTGTAATTATTAAAAACAATTAGATGAAAACAATAAATTTAATAGCTGTGTTATTCTTTGTTATTTCTACAACAGCTTATAGTCAGAAAACTTTTACTTTAACCAGTAAAGATTTAGGTGGAGAAACCACAAAAACTCAAGAATTTAATGGTTTTGGTTGTTCAGGAGAAAATCAATCACCTCAATTATCATGGAAAAATGCTCCAAAAGGAACAAAAAGTTTTGCCATTACCATGTACGATCCAGATGCACCAACTGGCAGCGGGTTTTGGCATTGGGTTGTGTTTGATATTCCTTCGAATATAAATGAATTAGTCACTAATGCAGGAATCACTTCTCTAAATTTAGCTCCCAAAAAAGCAATTCAAAGTATAACAGATTATGGAATTAAAGGTTTTGGCGGACCTTGTCCTCCAAAAGAACATGGATTTCATCAATATATTATTACAGTATATGCTTTAAAAACTGATACATTAGGACTTAATGAAAACACAAATCCTGCTGTCGTTGGATTTAATCTTTGGAATCAAACATTAGCAAAAGCCAGTATCATAGCATATTACAAAAGATAAGTTTTAACATTAGGCAAATTAAAATACAAAAAGCGATTTGAGTATGGACTCAAATCGCTTTTTTAATTTAAAATCCGTATATTTAAATGAAATAAAAACAACTAAATAAAAATTCTATAATGAAAAAAGTATATATAACTATTAAAGTAATTCTACTTGCTGTTTTTGGCATTTTAGGCGGATTATCTTTAATGATGTTTCCTTTATTAATTGGTGCTAAAGATTCTCAAACTTCTATGATTGGCTTTACATATTTAGCACTACTCTTAATTTCTATTTCTGTAATTTTCTTTACTATTAAAAAAGATTTAAACTTAAATAGAATTAAAGCTGATAACAATACTAAATCTTAGAGCTATTATCTAAATAGCTCATTACTTTTTTTAATACAATCAAAAAGTATTCAGAATTCGAAAATCTGTATAACAAACTAGGCTGATTTGTATTCTAGTTTTGCTTTATTAATTTTTAATAAGCATAAAATGAATACAAATCAGTTTGGTAAAAAAGGTTGGACTCCAGATAAAATACAATCTTTAAATGGTAAAACATATGTAATTACAGGTACAACTAGTGGTACTGGATTTGAAGCTACTCGAATATTACTATCGAAAGGAGCAAAAGTAGTAATGCTAAATCGTAATCCTAAAAAGGTAGAAAATGTTATAACTACATTAAAACAAGAACTAGGAAATCATATAGAAATATTATCTGTAATTGTTGATTTAGGAATACAAGCTTCAGTTAAAAAAGTAGCAAAAGAAGTACTAGAAAAAGTTCCTCAAATAGACGCTCTAATTTGTAATGGTGCTATTGCTCAAGTTCCTAAACAAGTATTAACTGTTGATGGTTTTGAAAGTCAACTTGGTGTAAATCATTACGGCCATTTCACTTTACAAGCATTACTTTTTCCTCGTATTGAAAAATCTAAAGGACGAATTGTTGTCGTTGGAAGTGAAGGTTATAAAATGGGACTTAGAACTATTAAGTTCGAAGACTTAAATTGGTATAGAGATTACAATGAAAACCATGCATATAGCCAAAGTAAATTAGCGCAAATCATGACTGTTTATGAGTTACAAGACCGATTAAAAAAGGCAGAAAAAACAGATGTAAAAGTATACGCATGTCACCCTGGTGCTTCGAGTACATCGTTAATTAAAACTAGCGGAAGTTTACTAACTCGATTTATATGGCAACTTATGAAAATTTCACCATTAGTTCAATCTGCTGAAAAAGGTGCTTACCCAGAGTTAATGTGTGCCACAGAACCAAATTTAAATCAAAGTAGTTTTTATGGACCAACAGGAAGAAACTATTGGACTGGTCCAGTTGGTGAATGTAAACTAGAACCGCACGCTAAAGATAAATCTGCAGCTAAAAAGTTATGGGAAGTTTCAGAAAAAGTAACAGGTTTAAAGTGGAATGTATAAATTAGTGAATCATTATTATGCAGCATTTTAAAACATTACCTTCTTACTTGGATTATTTAGGATTACCAAGACCAGAACATCCAATGCTAAGTGTTTTTAACTCTAAAGGAAATGGTTATTTACCTTGTCCAAGAGAAAGCTCTCCTCCTATTACAAACAATTGCTATTCTATTAGCTTAAAAAAGTTTGTAAAAGGAGATTTAAACTACGGAAGAACAAAATATGATTTTACTAATGGAGCTTTAATTTTTATTGCTCCAAGACAAGTATTACAATGGGACAATAGCGTAGTTTTCGAACAAAAAGGATTTGCTATTAACTTTCATGAAGATTTTTTAAAAGGAACAGAATTAGCGAAACAAATAAAAAAATATGGTTTCTTTTCTTATGCTACAAATGAAGCTTTACATCTTTCCCCAAAAGAAGAGAAACAAATAGAGGCTATTGTAGAAAATATTGAAATCGAATATGAGAATAATCAAGATAACTTTAGTAAGGAAATTATTATTTCTCAACTTAACACTTTATTGAAATATGCCGATAGATTTTATGAAAGACAATTCATAAACAGAAAAGAATTATCGCATGACTTATTAGAAAAATTCAATTCATATTTATCTGAATATTTTGAATCAGGATTATTACGAGAAAAAATTTTTATAAATAAACCAATTTGGCGAACAAGTTCTATCACGATTATTTTATTTTTAGTAATTCTCATATTGATAGATCTCAATGCAAATTCAAGAATTGAATCTTATCATGAAGCATTAAAATTAGCAAACAATAATATCAAATAAATTAAAAAATTGACTTTAAGAAAAACTGAAAGAATATATTCTTTAGATGCGCTACGAGCAATTATGATGCTTTTAGGAATTGTATTACATGCTGCATTAACTTACAATGTAACCAATCATGGAAATGCCTGGTCTATAAAAGATCCAAATACAACAGATCTTTTCAGTGATTTTTTAGTCCTCTTAATTCATTCTTTTAGAATGCAAATATTCTTTGTCATAGCAGGTTTTTTTGGGGCTATGCTTTATTATGAAAGACAACCGAAACAAATGATTAAAAATAGATTTTCAAGGATTGTTTTACCGTTTATTGTATTTCTACTTTTACTTTGGCCATTCATTGTTTTTGCTTACAACTATACAAATGCGACTTTCTCTCATAAGGTAAATGCTTTAGATATTTCTTTAAATATCTTTTCTAGTTTTGCTTCTATTCTACCGAAAACTACATCACATTTATGGTTCTTATACTATTTATCTTGGATTACCGCTACAATGGTAATCTTTAAGCAAGTATTTAAAAACCAAAAAATAAACGATATAATTCATAAATGTTTCGAATGGATTATTCAAAGACCTTTTCTAAGAGTTTTGTGTTTTTCTATATTAATTTTTATTACACTTTACTTTTTAGGAACTTCTATGATACAGGCTTCTGTGTCTTTAATTCCTGATAGAAACACTTATGTTTACTTTTTAGTTTTCTATGTAATTGGATGGATTTTATATTCCTCTAAACATCATTTAGAAAGCTTTATACAGTACGATTGGCTTTTTACATTAACAGCTGTTATTTTGTCTATTATTCAAGGTTTAATAATTCAAATATATCAACTCAATCCAAGTAGTAATTCCATAATATTAATTGCTTTAAGCGCTATAATTGTTTGTTTATTTACTTCTGGAATTATTGGACTTTTTGTTCGATATGCAAGTCATTACTCAGCAAGAATGCGTTATATTTCAGATTCTTCTTATTGGGTGTATCTGATCCATTTACCATTAACAGCTATACTTCCTGCTTTTATTTGGAATTTACCTTTACCTGCAGTTGCTAAATTTTTAATAGTTGTAATTTTGACTACAATAATTTGTTTTAGTACATATCATTATTTTGTTAGAAATACTTTTATTGGTAAATTTTTAAATGGAAGAAAATA
>ERZ1740052.718-NODE-718-length-11085-cov-8.754306_pt1 | contig 11085 bp, 11 predicted proteins | sample MGYA00581750_ERZ1740052 | MGnify/ENA primary metagenome ERZ1740052 (study PRJEB43018, sample SAMN04849743) | marine metagenome | isolation source: floating plastic debris | place: Pacific Ocean | collected 2008-08-30 | study: EMG produced TPA metagenomics assembly... | reverse complement strand
ATTTCTATAGGGCATTGGTTTGATGGAGATGGTGCAATTCTTGCGGTTCATTTTACGGGGGGTAATGCTTCGGCAGTTTACCGTTACGTACAAACTGAGGGATTTAAGGAAGAAGCTAGTGCAGGAAAGTTGCTTTACGGTAATTATGGAATGACTGCACCGGGAGCTGTTTGGAATCAGTGGTTTAAACCGATTAAAAATGCTGCGAATACTTCGGTTTTGGCTTTACCGGATAAACTTTTGGCTTTATGGGAAGGCGGAAATCCTCATACACTCGATTTACAAAACTTGGATACTTTGGGGAAAGATAATTTAGGAAATTTGGATGATGGGATGGGATATTCCGCACATCCGAAGGTTGATTCTCAAACGGGAGAAATTTTTAATTTTGGTGTTTCACCTGCTTTGAATGCAATTCTTAATCTTTATAAAAGCGATGCTACAGGAAAAATTATCAAGAAAGCCGCACATCAATTAGATGGTGTACCTTTATTACATGATTTTGTTTTAGCTGGAGAATATTTGATATTCTTTATTTCCCCAGTGCGGTTAAATTTATTAATGCCAGCAATGGGGTTGAGTTGCTTTAGCGATTCTTTGGAATGGCAGCCAAGTAAAGGTACTAAAATTATAGTTTGCGATCGCGATTTAAATATTGTCAGTCGTGGCGAGACGGAGCCTTGGTTTCAATGGCATTTTTCTAATGGTTATATCGATGATAGTGGTGCTGTAATTGTGGATATTGCTAGTTATGAAGATTTTCAAACCAATCAATATCTTAAAGAAGTTCCCACAGGTGAAACTCATACTGCTTCTAAAAGTAAGTTATCGCGAGTTAGCTTAAATCCCCAGACTGGTAAAGTAAGTAATATAGAAACTTTATTCGATAGACACTGCGAATTCCCTATCGTACCGCAGCAGAATGTGGGAAAATCTTCTCGATATACCTATTTTTCTACTATTAAGGAAGGTACGGATATTGGTAAAGAGATATTAAATAGTATTGCCAGATACGACCATCATACTGATAGTATCACCGAAGCAAACTTTGATGAAAATCTTTATGCTTCCGAACCAATTTATGCTAATGATTTTGTTTTGACGGTTGTTTACGATGGTAATGCTGACAGTAGCGAATTATGGATATTTGATGCCGATAGATTAAATGAATCACCCGTTTGTAAATTGAGTTTACCGAGTGTAATTCCTCCCGGTTTTCATGGTACTTGGAAAGATAGGTGAATAATTAGGTTTCGTAGTTGCGCCGTCTTCGCCTCTTATAGGAAGCGCTAAGGGAGCATCCCAATGCAGGAACAAACATTTTATCCAACACCCTATAAGGGTGCGGCTACAAAAACGAAGCCCCTCTTCAGGGGCTAAGAACTTCTATAGCCCCTGAAGAGGGGCTTTGCTTGGTTAGCCCCAGGCTTACAGCCTGCGGGCTTTTTGCATAATTGGGATGCTCCCAGCGCTAAAGCGCAACTACGAACCTTTTGATTTTTTTTAGTTATTTCTTTCTGTAATTACATAAAATAATCATTCACTAACTTTTGCGATGCTCTATGTAACTCGAACATCATATTTTTTTTAATTTCCACAGATAAAGCTTTAAAAATACTTTCATATTCTTCCTTAAAGCTTTCCAATACATCTTTTTCTAATAAATCAACGATTTGCTGTTGTTTCTCTATATCTCCATCTGTAACTCTACCGAATTTTGAAATTACATTATTTAACCTTGTCACAGTAACCAAATCAAGCATTTCTTGAGATAATTCATCTTCAAAGCTCAATTCCTGACTTTGATTTCTCGTAAATTTATTTTGATAAATCCATTTTTGTGCTTGATGGTAGCGGCTATCTTCTGCAAATTCGGGAATCTTCTTTTTAATAATTGGGCGAATTTTACCTTCACGATTTATATAGATCGATTTAACTGGTTTAATTACAATCCCTTCTGCTTTATTAACTTGCTGCAAAGAAGGTAAATTTAAAATCGCTGGAATTGTAGATTCAAACTCAATATTATATGTAGTTGCTTCTTCAAATTTACCGATAAATAAAGGTTTTGCAGCCATGATTCCTACTTTTTCAAATAGTTGCAGCGCAATAGAATAATCTAAATAAATTTTCTCCGAATCATTCCCATTTTCTATAACAGCAAGATCGAAAGCACAATATTCTATATTCGGTGAATAATACACTCCCGTTTGTATTGCTTGAACTCCAGAAATGGGATTTACTTCCGGATGGGGATATTCTCCGCCAAATAATTCGCCGTAAATAAATATTTTCTCCAAATTCAATAAATCAACTTGCAAAAGCTTAAATATTTCTTTAGCTTTTAAAATTAATGTCTCTTGCAGTAACTGATAGCCGAAAAAATCTTCCTCGGAATCTAGAAATTCTTTTCTTTTAGCAAATCTAACCTCTAAACCATCTGTAACAATCCCAAAATTCGCACCGTGAATCTTTTCTGTCACTACCCAATCGGTTTTACTCAAATTCCGATAATCGGATTCTGTTAAATTCCATCGATTTATGTTTTCGGGTATCTTTTCGTAAGCTATATACTGCCAATCCATGATTTGAGGGATAAATCCCTTACTACAAACAAGTAATTTATTGTAGTATATATGAAGTGTAAAGCGAGCGATCGCCGACTGTAAGTAAGTCGGCACAAATAAAGTATCGCTATTTAACATGCAGGTAAATTATCCTTAAACCCAAGCACGCTACTCGCTACTTGCTACTTGCTACTTGCTACTCCGCGATCTAAACTACAATTTTCAATGCCGACCTACTTAATCAACTTATTAACTGCCCATCAAAAGAGCAGTTCCCAAGCCAACGAGGAAAAGCCCGAGAACCATGTAAAATATTCTTGCCCCTTTACGACCAATTGTTTTTACAAAGAAGCGAGCGCGATAATTGTTAAAATACCAATCCCAATTGAAATAACTTGCTGCCACTGAAAGCAGCCCTACTAATATAAATAAGATGCAGGCAATTACGTTGTACATTTTTTTAGCTTAAATAATTTTATTTGTTGAGAGTATTTTAATTTATATCAACATAGCGGCAATAATTTATTTAGAATTGATAATGAAATCAGTAAATCCTACCTACGAACGCGAAAAATTACCAATGACCACCAAACGCCAATACCACATTACTACCTTCGGTTGCCAGATGAATAAAGCCGACTCGGAACGAATGGCTGGTATCTTAGAAGATATGGGCTTTGAGTGGTCGGAAGATCAATATGATGCGGATATAGTTATTTGCAATACTTGTTCTATCCGGGATAATGCTGAGCAAAAGGTCTATTCTTATTTGGGCAGACAAGCAAAACGGAAGCGTAGCAAGCCCGATTTAACTTTGGTTATAGCCGGTTGTGTGGCGCAACAGGAAGGAGAAACTTTATTAAGAAGGGTTCCGGAATTAGATTTGGTTATGGGGCCGCAACACGCTAACCGTTTGAAAGATTTGCTACACGAAGTCTACGGTGGTTCTCAAGTTGTGGCAACCGAGCCGGTGCATATTATGGAAGATATCACCAAGCCGCGTCGCGATAGTAAGGTTACGGCTTGGGTGAATGTAATTTACGGTTGTAACGAACGTTGTACTTATTGCGTAGTGCCTGGAGTGCGCGGTGTGGAGCAGTCGCGGACACCGGAAGCAATTCGCGCTGAAATGGTAGAGTTAGCAAAGCAGGGTTATAAGGAAGTTACTTTACTCGGTCAAAATATTGACGCTTACGGCAGAGATTTACCAGGAATTACTCCAGAAGGTCGTCGTCAAAATACTTTAACGGATTTATTGTATTACGTACATGACGTACCGGGCATTGAAAGAATTAGATTTGCAACTTCTCATCCCCGTTATTTTACTGAAAGATTAATTAAAGCTTGTGCCGAATTGCCTAAAATTTGCGAGCATTTTCATATACCTTTCCAATCGGGAGATAACGAAGTATTGAAACGCATGGCTCGTGGTTATACCCATGAAAAATACCGTCGAATTATCAATAAAGTTCGCGAGTATATGCCAGATGCTTCGATTAGTGCCGATGCAATCGTGGCTTTTCCAGGGGAGACGGAAGAACAGTTTCAGAAGACAATGCAGCTAACAGAAGATATTGCTTTTGATTTGTTAAATACCGCTGCATATTCCCCTCGTCCAAATACACCTGCTGCCGAATGGGAAGAACAATTGAGCGAAGAAGTTAAAAGTGACAGATTGCAGCGATTGAATCATCTTGTAGGAACCAAAGCCGCCGAACGTTCGGAAAGATACATGGGACGTATTGAAGAGGTTTTGGTAGAAGATGAGAATCCCAAAGATAAAAATCAAGTTATGGGGCGTACAAGAGGAAATCGTCTTACCTTCTTTACGGGTGATATTAATGAATTGAAAGGGAAGATTGTGAAAGTGAAAATTAACGTAGTGCGTCCATTTAGTTTAACCGGGGAAGTTGTCGAAGTGCGGGAACCTGTTGGTGTTTGATTGATAATGGTGTAGAGACGTTGCAGTGCAGCGTCTCCCTACAATTTCAGGTAAAAAAGACTTTAATATGAAAATGTATAATAATACTATATTCATGCATTTAAACGAAAATAAGCAAGCAGTATGGCAAAATATGCATTGCTGATTGGTACCAGCGAATATCAATCTCAACACATAAAGCCCCTAAAAGGTGTCATCAAAGACATCGAAGCAATGCGGCGGGTTTTGCAGGACAAAAAAATAAGTGGCTTTGATGATGTCCAATTATTGCTTAATAGTGACTCTAATGCCGTAAGGTCGCACATTGAGCAGTTATTCATGGAAAAATCTCAAAAAGATGACACAGTGCTGCTCTATTTTTCTGGACATGGTTATAGATATGAAGACGGGAATCTGTTCTTTATTAGCCATAATACCGAAACCAATTCTCAAGGAAAACCAAGAATTGGAACAGCAGTGCGTGCCAAATCTATCCATGAAGATTACATGAGTCGCAGTAAAGCAAAGCGACAGGTGTTAATTCTTGACTGCTGCTTTAGCGGTGCTTTTGCGAAGGATATGAATGCATAAGAAATTGTTCTTGTCAGTATTAAGGACGAAATTGAGCAGCGATTAGGTGGTGAGGGCAGGGCTGTGTTAACCTCTTCCACATCTACACAACCCTCCTTTGAAGATGCGGGAGGGGGAATTTACACCCAGTATTTGGTTGAAGGAATTGAAACGGGTGCTGCTGATGCTGACAACGATGGTGTAATTACGGTGGATGAATTGCATCAATATGCCAAGCGTAAGGTACGGGAAGCAAAACCCGCAATGCAACCGGAAATTTATGCTGTTCGAGAAGGTTATGGAATCAGTCTTGCAAATGTGTCAGTTAGCCGCCCAGAATTAGAATATCGTAAAGAAGTTGAGGAATGTGTAAAATATGATGAGTTCTCAGTTGAAAATAATAGCTTCACTGAATTTGCGCGGGAACATCTAACTTTTGAGCAAGAAGAATTGGGATTAGATCCAGAATTAGCAAAACGGATAGAAGAGGATGTTCTTCAACCAATTCGTCTTAGATATCAGAATTTGCAAAAATATGAAAAATTTGTTTCTTTAAAATTGAGAGGAAAAACTCTTATCAATAATGGTGTTTGGAATATTTTTAAACGGCGTCAGGAACGCTTCGGACTTCGGGATGAAGATGTCGCACCCATACACCAACGCTTGATTCCTCAGCAGTCAACTCAGAAGCAGCCACCCAAACAAACACTACCTGATGAAGATGACCTCAGTTCAGAAAAAGGTATAGACTACAGCAAATTGCGTGACTTATTAAAAGCACAGAATTGGAAAGAAGCTGACCAGGAAACATACACAATAATGCAGGAGTTAGCTGAGACAACAGAAAAATTAGGTTTTCAAATTCAAGATATTAATAGATTGCCGAATAGAGAGATTTCGAGTATCAACAACCTTTGGGTAAAATTCAGCGATGAGGTCTTCGGATTTTCAATTCAGAAGTCAATTTATGAGCGTGAAGGTAAAGACTTTACCAAGTTTGCAGAAAAAGTAGGGTGGAAGAAAAAAGAATGGCCTTTTTGGAACGAAGAAAAATATATATTTTATCCTGAAGATATTTATGCTAAATGTTCAACTGGTTGTTTACCAGCTAGTTGGTTATTAATATCTACTATGTCCTCAAAGAAGGCTAGTACAAGAGGACGATGGAGAGAACGTATTTTTGATTCTATTATGGAAAAAGTTTGAAATAATGGATTTGGAGCTAAAGTTAAGGAGGATATTACGGGTAAACTCACTATGAAGAATAAATAAACTTTTACTAACATTCATTATAAGATTCTTTCAAGAAACACTAGCCGAAACCCTTGCAAGAAGGAGCTTTTTTTCGAGTGTTTATTTAATTCGTAGCGAGGGGACTTAATACTTTTGAATTTTGACTTTTGACTTTTGACTTCCCCCTCGTTGGGTTGCTTTTAAGGAATATGGATGGATTAAATCCATATTCCCAAGGTTAAGGATACCCCAGCGGGAAATATCACATAGCTCACATAACGCGCATAACTTACCTAAGTTGCATACAGTAATTGATTGGGAATCGGGATACCCCAGAGGGAAATATCACATACATTCAAGAGTTTTCACTTGCTCTATGTACCCAATTTTATAGCATACTCACATGCGTCATCTTAAGTTGCTTACTGGACGTGTATCATTGAGACACAGCGAATCAAATGCGGACTACCACTATCAGCGACCGTACATCAAATGTGGATCATCGGTATTATGCATTGGCAGGGCTGCTAAGAACCTAGCCTAAGTATAACATTTTAGCGTTTAGGGTTTTGTAAATATTTATGTTCTATGGCTGTTGTCACGGATTAATGAAATATAGATCGATACCTGGCACTTAGGGGTTATAGCAATTTGCCTGAATGAATTTCTTTACTATACTAAAAACGGCTGATTGTTAGACTTTTGCATAAGCAAATAAACTTTTGCCTTGGGAAGGTGTGTGGTGGGAAGTGCGATTCGTTATCATAAACCTATAAAAGCCAAGTCCCATATAATAAAGTGGCAAAAGGGATTTAAACAATGCAAGCTCAGGAGATACGAGAACAAAGATTAATCTAAAAAATACGTCAGCTAGTTCCCGAACAAGTGGTATTAGTTGAAAATTTTATTGATGCTTTATCTGAGCAAAATGAAGATAATAATCTGACTCTAGCTGCTACCAAGCTTTCTAAACTAATCCTGCAAAAAATCTGGGATAATCCTGAAGACGCTGAATATGACCAATTATAAATTTGGCGATGTTGTTTTAGTACCCTTTCCCTTCACCGACCAAACTACTACTAAAATATGACTACTAACTTAATCAAAAATACTACTGAAACTGATAAACTAAATTATTCAATATTAATTGAAGCCAAAGAAGGTGGATATCAAGCAACAGTTTGGGGTTTGCCAGATTGTCAAGTATTTGCGACAACAAAAGAAGAAGCAATCAATAATTTATACGAATTGATGGAAAATCGATTGCAAAATGTAGAGATAGTTATCCAAGAAACACAAACACCTATAACTAATGAGCATCCTTGGATGAAATTTGCCGGCAAGTATAAAGATGACCCGCAATTTGATGATATGCTGGCGGATATTGAAGCATATCGACGCGAACTAGATGCTGACATGGAAGAATATTATCGCCTATTGGATGCAGAGGAAGAAATTAAGTGAAGCTTTGGATACTTGATACGGATACTTTATCGCTTTTTCAAAGAGCGCATCCCTTAGTAAGTCAACGTGTAAATGCGATACCTAAAGAACAATTAGCTGTCACAGTTATCACATTTGAAGAACAGATGTATGGAAGGTTGAATCGTATCCGAAGAGCCAATTCACAAGAATCATTGGTATTTGCTTATACGCAATTACGAGAAACGTTAGAGGATTTTAGAACTATTCGAGTATTGGATTTTACCCAAGAAGCTGCTAATTGCTATTCTCAATTGTTGCGTCAAAAAATTCGTATTGGTACGCAAGATTTACGAATTGCGTCAATTGTCATTTCCAATGATGCAATTTTGGTCACGCGGTTGGGAACGAGATTTTTCTCGCGTACCCGATTTACAGTTTGAAGATTGGACGGTAGCTGTTCCCGAAGAAAACGGATAAATTTCTTTCAAACAAGGCGCTTCACCCAAAAATGTATGTTGGGTAATTTCAGATCGAATCATAACGGACTTTGTTGGGTTACGACGCAATTTAAATTGATTGGTTAATTATGAAATTTTTAGTGCGTCTAACCCAACCTACTACTTTGTTGGGTTACGACTATGAAATTTGTCGTGCGTCTAACCCAACCTACTACTTTGTTGGGTTACGACGCAATTTAAATTAATTGGTTAACTATGAAATTTTTAGTGCGTCTAACCCAACCTACTACTTGTCACTTGTGGGATGGGCATCCCTGCCCGTCCAAATGTGTTCTACCGCACAATAAGTATCCGAAAAAAATATTTTTCAAAAAACTTTTAAAGTTTCCGGAATTGACATCTTAGTATGAGTATCCTATCTTAGATGAGCGCATTATTGCTTGTTAACTATATTTAACTGGGGAACTATGGCCCCTCTTCTTATATGAAACCTTCAAAAACCCGGTCGTTATGACTGGGTTTTTGTTGTTTAACAGTGTTGTAATCAAAAATATTCAGCAATTCTAACTGGTTGTGATACCCTCGAAGCAATTAGTTATTATATTTAAGTATTCAACATGACAAAATTAAGGGTAGGTTTACTTTTTGGCGGTGTATCTGGAGAGCATGAAGTTTCTATAGTTTCAGCTAAAGCAATTGCAGGGGCTTTAACTGCTGAAGAAAATGCCAATAAGTACGAATTATTACCTTTTTATATTAAAAAAGATGGTAGCTGGCAAAGTCCCGATTTCGCACATCAGGTTTTATCATCGGGTGAAGCATTATCAAGTGAATCTAAACCCAATCTTTGGCAATTCCCAGTAGAAGCGGAAACTGTTGATGTATGGTTCCCTATTCTTCACGGTCCAAATGGGGAAGATGGTACTATTCAAGGGTTGCTAAGTTTGATGCAAGTTCCCTTTGTGGGTTCTGGGGTGCTGGGTTCATCTGCTGGTATGGATAAAATTGCCATGAAATCCATATTTGCTCAAGCCGGATTGCCGCAAGTTAAGTATATGGCTCTAACTAGAGAGCAAATTTGGTCAAATTCTTGCGTCTTCCCCAAACTCTGTGATGACATCGAGCAAACTTTGGGTTATCCTTGTTTCGTTAAGCCCGCGAACTTGGGTTCATCCGTGGGTATCGCAAAAGTGCGATCGCGCTCTGAATTAGAAGCCGCTTTGGATAGTGCGGCAAGTTACGACGATCGAATTATTGTAGAAGCTGGGGTAACAGCGAGAGAAGTTGAATGTGCTGTTTTAGGAAACAATAATCCCAAAGCTTCTACCGTCGGTGAAATCACTTACGACAGTGATTTTTATGATTACGAGACTAAGTATACTAGTGGTAAAGCGGATTTACTGATTCCCGCACCCTTGTCAAAGGAAGTAATTGAGCAAATTAAAGAGAAAGCAATACAGGCATTTACTGCTCTTAACTGCGCTGGATTAGCACGAGTAGATTTCTTTTATGTGGAAGCTACGGGAGAGATTTTAATCAATGAAATCAATACTTTACCCGGTTTTACGGCAACAAGTATGTATCCACAACTCTGGGCAAATAGCGGTGTTTCTTTCCCAGAGTTAGTTGATAAACTTATTCAATTTGCGATAGAAATCAATTCAGTTCCAGAAAACAGTGAGGTAGCTTTAAGCACTTGATTTGGGACTAAAAAAACAGATAAAGTAGTCTAAATTTATAAAAAGGACTACTTAAATTCAAATTATGAGTACGGATACGTGAAACCTTCGTACTCCAGTACAATCTATATCTTGAGAAGTACAAATCTGAAAAAAGGTCATGCAAAATACTCAGAGTGTACAGCAGGAGTCGTCTGAAGTCAAAGAGTCGGTACCCATTTCAGACAAGAACGAACCAGCAAGCAAAATAAACAGGTTTAAAAATGTAGCGATCTATTTATTCATGCATTACCCCTGGCTATTTTTGGCTGGTGTGTTACTAATGTTTTTGGGAGGGGGTGCTTTATCGATATATAGTTTGGGTTATGTCGATGAAATTGAAAAGCGTAAAGACTCTGAAACATTACAGGCTGAGGTAATACCACCGAAAGCACCCCGGCACGAGACTGAAGAAAATAAAAATCCCATACCTTTATGGATGGTAGCTGCAATAGCTCTTAGTTGTGCTAGTGGATGCTTAGTGATTCTAAAAGTTCTAAACCGTCCGAAACAAAAACAAAAAGTCAAGAGGCAGGTTGTTAATCGTAATGAAATACGTTTAGCACAGCGACGCTTTCAGGTAATGGAAGCACGTTTACCAAAAAGAAAAACACCCCCTCGTCCTCCCGGTGCGCGTAGAACTCCTATAATGGCTATGCCTCCACAAAAATCCAAGCCAAAACCTGTTGTTACTGTTTTACCACCAGAACACAATTTTAAGCCTAAGCCGAATCAACAAAATCAAGATTCCTTGGCTGATGTTATGGATATTCGCAAGCAGACATCTTTGTCTTCAATGTTACGTAAGTAATAATGAATGGTTCTTCCGTACTTCAGAATGCGGCATTAGATATTTAAAACAAGCAAACGGGAGACGGGGAACAGGAAAAAGTTTTAAGAGGTAAAATTCTTAAATAAAGGTAATGAAGAACTTAATTAGTTAAATTTGACTAATTTTTTAAAGCTAACTACTAAGAGTAAAAAATAAAAGTTTATCGTTATCATTCACGCTTTCGAGAGTTTACATCGAGATGCGTGTTTTTTTATATGAAATTGGGAATGGGGAATAGGTAAGTAAGTCGGCGTTGAAAATCATAGTTAAGACTAAGCAGTAGCAAGTAGCAAGTAGCGATAAGGTTTTAAGGCTAATTTACCTGCATGTTACATAGCGATACTTTATTTGTGCCGACTTA
>ERZ1740052.717-NODE-717-length-11095-cov-20.420562_pt1 | contig 11095 bp, 10 predicted proteins | sample MGYA00581750_ERZ1740052 | MGnify/ENA primary metagenome ERZ1740052 (study PRJEB43018, sample SAMN04849743) | marine metagenome | isolation source: floating plastic debris | place: Pacific Ocean | collected 2008-08-30 | study: EMG produced TPA metagenomics... | reverse complement strand
CCTTGCTGTTTCTCCTATGGTCAGTTCGGTCTAAGAAATTCAGCAAACTATAAGTAGGGAGTAGCAAGTAGCGAGTAGCAAGTAGCAAGTAGCAAGTAGCAAGTAGCAAGTAGTGAGTAGTGAGTAATAAACAAACTTTTTACTATTTCCCAATTACCTATTAACTATTACTAACTAACCATCCTGACGGGATATTTTTTCTTAGTATAATCCCATCAGTACCGCAGGGTAATCTTAGAGATAGGAAAATTAAATTTGCTCTCTCATTTACTATTTATGGCTGTATTTTTACTCGCTACTCATTACTCGCTACTCGCTACTCGCTACTCATTACTCTACTCAAACACCACAGTTCTATTACCGTAGACTAAAACGCGATTTTTTAAATGCAATCTGACTGCTCTTGCTAAAACTATCCTTTCTAAATCTTTGCCTTTTCTGATTAAATCTTCAACAGCATCGCGGTGGCTGACTCTAACAACATCTTGCTCGATAATTGGACCTGCATCTAAATCTGCCGTGACATAATGAGATGTAGCTCCGATAATTTTAACTCCTCTTTCATAAGCTTTATGGTAAGGATTTGCACCTACAAAAGCTGGTAAAAATGAATGATGAATATTGATAATTCGAGGAAATTGAGTTACAAATTCATTACTGAGAATCTGCATATACTTTGCTAAAACAACTAAATCTATTTTATAATCTGCTAGTATTTCTAGCTGTTTTTTTTCTTGTTCTGCTTTTGTATCTTTGGTGATGGGGATATGATGAAAATCAATATTAAATTGTTCTGCAACTTCTTTTAAATTTGGGTGATTGCTAATAATCAAAGGTATTTCGGCTATAAATTCTTTAGCACGATATCGCCATAATAAATCTAGCAAGCAGTGGTCTTGTTTGCTTACCCAAATCGCAAGACGGGGAATACTATCGGAAAAGTGTAGTTCCCATTTAGCTTCCAAAGGTTGAGCAATAGAGTTAAAAGCCGGTGCAATTAAATCTTGGGGTAAATTAAAATCATCTAAAAGCCATTCAATACGAGTTAGAAATAGACCGTTTTCAAAATCTGTATGCTGGTCAGCGTGGATGATATTGCCACCATTTGAGTAAATAAAGTTAGCAATTTTGGCAACTAACCCCTGTTTGTCGGGACAGGAAATAAGTAAGCAAGCAGTAGAATTTCCCATAGTCTTAGTAACGGAGCAAATTTATTACATTTACTATTCAGTTATAATTCAAAAAAACCCACCGTTAAGGTGGGCTAAATTCGGCTAAGTTTTCTAAACAAAAGGGAGTAGGGAACAGAGAATAAAAATAGTATTTATTCTTAAAATAGGCTAATAAAGCTTATTTACTGTTACCTAAGAAATTGGAAATAGCATCATGTGTAAAGTCTTAGGTTTAAACAAACTCGATAAACGCAGTACTTCTTTAATTCCCAAATAATTATTACTGTTACCCACTGAATCAGGATAAAGACAATCGAGCATACTGCTACAATGGTAGATACTATCGATATTTACAGCGAGCATTTCAAAACCTTCTTTACTAATACCTAAATTTGCTTGACTCTCATTACCAACTAAAGGAATAATCCGCGAATTAAATTCTTCCTCTAATATTCCATAAGCCTGTAAATTTTGCTGTAACTTTAACTTTCCTTCTTCAAAATTATCAGCTTCTACCAAGCAATAAATATCGGCTGTAGTCTGTTGTAAAAGCTTGTATATCAGGAATGCTCCAGCCAATTCTGTACCACCGAGAAAAAAGATATTATTTGGTAAAGTGCCAAATTCTATTGGTAATAAGTTACTATTTATTGATGTATCAGCAAAAATATCTGAATAAGTACTATTATCTATAAACTGATTGATTGGCATTTTATCGAGCGGAGCTTCTGCTGATTTCTGAGAATCAATAAATAAATCTAACATGCTATTTTGAGCAATTTTCTTCTGGTTAACGAACATAGCTTAATATCTCCAAAAATAGTTGTTTTGAGTAAATGAAACAAAGAAAAGATACTAGAAAAGATGCTGATATTCTTGTAGCTAAATAAATTAAATTTGAGTAGCGAAACCTGATAGAAACTCCTGATGTTTCCCTGGGATTAATCGTAAACTTTCGAGAGAACCATGTTGTTCTACCCGTCCTTTATCTAACATCACCACCCAATCAACGCGATTAATTGCACTCGGTCGGTGAGTAATGATAATAGTTGTCTTACCCTGACGATGGGATAAAATATTTTTCAAAACTCTTGATTCTCCGATTGGGTCTAGTCCAGAGGTAGCTTCATCCAATATCAGTATGGGAGGATTATTAACAATGGCTCTTGCTATTGCTAGTCTCTGTCTTTGTCCTCCCGATAAATTAGCTCCGAATTCTCCCAAAATTGTTTGATAAGTGTTAGGAAGTTGAGCAATGAATTCATCAGCTTCGGCAATTTTACAAGCAGTTATAACTTGTTCAAAAGAAGCATAAGGATTACCTAAACGGAAGTTTTCTAGAATTGAACGACTCCAGAAATGGGGTTCCTGGGGAACCAAAACTATTTGCTCTCGCAAACATGACAAAGAAAGGTCTTGCAAACTGTACATTCCAACGCAGATATTTCCAGATTGGGGTTGGTATAAACCTGCAATCAGCTTAGCTAAACTGCTTTTACCGCAACCGGATTTACCGATAAATGCCATTGATTTTCCTCCAGGAAGCTTTATCGTAAAGTCTTCTAGTAAGCTGGTTCTACCAGTATGATGAAAGCAAAGATTGTTGCAGTAAATATCTTCACTATGAGGAAGTTTTACAACTGGTTTTTGACTATCTGCAACTGCTTCTGGTGTAGCGTCAATAACTTCTAAAAGTCTAGAAACAGCAGTTTTCGAGCGGAAATATTCATCAGCAAGGCTCATTATTAAACTTATAAAAGCTAAAACATTTGCTTGCATTGCATTAAAAGCAAGCAACTGTCCGATGCTTAACTCTCTTTGAATAACCAAAAGACTTCCTAATACTAATAAAGTAGTTCCACCAAGTTTAGAAGTTAATTTTGTCAGAGTGCTATTGATAATTCCAATGTGAATTGTTGCAAAAGTTAAATTAGCTAAACGACCAAAACGGCTTTGTAATTCTTCCCAAAACTGTGGTGCAGCATTAGTTGCTTTTAAGACCAAAGCACCCTTAAATGTTTCGACTAAAACCCCTTGATTTTCTGCGGATAAAACTAGAAGATTGCGAGTTTTTTGTCGTAAAGCGGGGAGAAATGGTAAAGTAGAAGCCGCCATAATTAGAGAAATAATTGTCGCAACTACAGTTAATTTCCAACTGTAGAAAACCATGAAACCGTAAGAAATTATAGTGATAAAAAACTGACTGGGTAAACTAGCAACAACCTGGGCTACCAACTGATTTATTTCATTAATATCGCGCAATCTACTAATAATTTCTCCACTGCGGCGAGATTCGTAATAATTTAAAGGTAGATGAAGCAATTTGTAGCCGAATTCTAGAACTAATCCTAACTGTAACCTTTGAGTAAAATGGGCGATTATGATTGACTGAATTAGCTGTAAACTGCTCGCGAATATACTCATAATTACAACTGCGGTGGCGACAATTGTGAGTAGATTCGTATCTTGTCTAACTAATACATCATCAGTCAAAATTTGAATTAAAATTGGGCTAGTTAAGGATAGTAAACCCAAAATTAAATTAGCGACTAAAATCTGAAATAATAAAGTTCTAAATCGCCAAACTCGTTTAAAAAAGCGTCCAAAACCTTCTTTTGAAGTATCTTCATCTGAAGATTTATTGGAGAAATCAGCATCGGGTTCTAATAACAGCATCACTCCGTTCCATGCTGCTTCTAATTCTCTTCTTTTGAGATAGCGTAAACCTACTGCTGGGTCGCCAATTGCGTATTTATCACCAGATTTACCGTATAAAATAACCCAGTGAGTTCCTTTCCAATGAATAATAGTCGGTAAAACAATTTCTTTCAATTTATCTAGTACAGCAGGAGAAGCTTTAACAGCACGAGTATTAAATCCGACTATTTCAGCACCTCTTTTTAAACCTAAAAGAGTAGTACCAAATTGTCCCGTACCAACCGCTTCTCGACTGCGATTAATACTAATAAAATTACCGTAATATTTAGAAACAGCAGCAAGACAAGCCGCTCCACAATCTTCTTCACTAGATTGTAAAATACATTGATATTTACGTCGTGGGAGTAAAGAAATCATAATAAAGGTAAGAGGGAATAGGTATAGGGTAAGGGGGAAAAGGTAAGGGGTAAGGGGTAAGGGATAAGAGGTAAGGGGTAATAATCAAAAAATAAATTTTATAGATGTAGGCATTATGATTAAAGTAAATTAAAAAAAATGAGATTAAATTAACCTATTACCTATTACCTATTACCTATTACCTATTACCTATTACCCGTTACCCATTACCTTTTAAATATTTGATATCAATCTTGCTTTTCTCATAATGAAATTTAGCAGTGTTTCTCGACGGGATATAATACTGGCTTTACCTTCCATTCCGGGTAAGAGAAAACATTTATGATTATTTTTTTGTGCAAATAAGGTATCGGGTTTAATTATCACTTCGTATATCCCTTTTGGTGATGTATTGGTATTATCTATAGTGACAGGTATGGTATCCGATGCAATTGTTTGAACGGTACCTTTAAATGTTCCAAAATCTGGATAAGGACAAGCTGAAACTTGCATTTGAACTTTTTGCTTAGGCTTTACTTTATCAATATCTTGAGCAGTTACTTGAGCTTTAATTTCTAAAGGAGCGTTGCTAGGAGCAATACGAGCAATTATTTCTCCAGGTCTTAATACTTGTTGGGGATTGCGTAAGTTTAATTGTAGTATTGTTCCAGCCATAGGAGCGCGTACAATAGTTTGCTTTAATTCCTTTTCTACAAGTTTCATTTCTTGTAAATTACTTTGAATTTTTTTTTTCAATTCCACATTAGAAAGAAATAAAGTTTGCTGTTCTTGTTTTAAAGCAGCAATGGTTGCTTTTCCCTTTGCTCTTTCTTGATTTATTCTTTCTTTAACTACAGTTACAGTAGCGCTATCCGGGTTTATTAAGGTGCGTGCTTTTGTTATATTTATCCGAGCAGTACTCAAAGATTTTTCTTTTTCTGCTAGTAAGGTTAAAGCGGATGATTTTGCTTGTTCTAAATTTGCTTGAGCAGCTTTAACAGCTTGTTCTTTCTCTTCAAAAAAAATTCGCGATATCGCTCCTGAATTCAAGATTGCTAACATTCTATCTCTCTGAGCTTTTGCCAATTTTAATGAAGCTTCTGCTTCCTCTACAGTTGCTTCCAATGCTTTCTCTTTTTTTATGCGTTCTAACTGTATTCGTGCAAAATTTTCGGAAGATTGTGCTTGTTTCAAATCGCTTCGAGCAATAATTACTTTGTCTTGATAATTACGCTGAATCAATTGTAATTCTGCTTCTGCTGCTGCAATATTACGCTTAATTAAATTAGTTTGGGCTTGTATTTGGAAATCAAGTTCTTTTTGCTGAGCTTCAATTTGCTTTACCTGTAACTGGGATTGTTTGATTGAAGTTTCGAGTTGATTTTTCTTAGTTTGTAGTCGAGAGTCATCGATACTAGCAATCACATCTCCCGATTCGACTTTTTGATTGCTGGAAACCTTAATTTCGCGAACCTTTCCTTCAATTGCAGATTGAACTAAACCTAATTCTCCTACCGGACGAATAGTGGCTTGAGTTTTGACTGCTACGTTATATTCTAATATCGAAGTAAGAGTTACAGCTAATAAAAATAAACTTGTAAGAGATGCTCCTCCTGCGGTTGTCCAAGAGTCAATTTGGGGAAGAAATTCATCTTCTTGAACTTGGGGAATTTGATTTGGTGTATAAGAATCCATAACATCATAAAACTAATTTTGAGTTAACTTTGCTTTGATTTTTTGCGATGATTTTAACAACTTAAAAATAGCCGATATTATCATCATCCTGGTTGGTACGTAACACTATATACAAAGGTGATTACCACGTTGATAAATAGTAAAAGTATCACAGCACCCTACAATAACAATATGTAAATTGTGTAAGTTATATGATTTATATGATGGTGGGTTTTGTGGAAGAATCCACTATTAGTGTTAGTGAACTCTTCCCTTTATTTATCGAGATTAAATTAAACTACCGATAGAGTTGAAACCGCTTGTTTTCACAACTTGAACGTTAGCAGAACCACCAGTTACACTTCCGTTGGGACCAGAACTAGAAAGGGTATTTAGGTTCTTAACTTCAGCCAAGAAATCAGTACTGCTCGAAGGACTATTCTTCTTACCTAAACCACCTTGATTTCCTAAACCTCCCAAATTCTGAAAATTGTTGATTGGTAATCCAGAATTTCCTCCAGCAATAATTTCCTGCTGTTCTTCGGTTAAGTTAGAGAAAAAGTTGATTTGTTTGGTTGTGTTACTCATGATGAAAACCTCTGTAAATAATAATTAGGGTGAACGATTAAGTCGGTATTAAATATAATATTAAATACAATATTTGACCGACTTATCTAAATGTGAAATAAAAGTAGATGCACCTGAAATATAATTGACTAACTAATTAATACCTAAAGCATTAATACCATTAGTTTTCAGTAATTGTCCGATAGAAGAACCACCCGCTACACTACCGTGAGGGCCAGATGCAGAAACTGTATTTAAAGCAGAAATATTTTGCAGATAACTAGTTTCGCTCAAGCCAAAGTTACCACCGAAATTTTGGGGAAACTGGAAGCTATTACCTCCAGAAATAACCTCTTGCTGTTTGTCAGATAATTGTGCAAATAATTCTGTATCGTTCATACTTGAAATAGACATAATCCTAACCTCAAAACACTAAAATAAACTAAAAAAGTAAACTACCAAATTTGTTTTAATTCATAAACTTATTGGTGGTGTTTGTTCTTTTCTATGTTTTTATTATGGCAATCATTTTTAGGTTTGTCGGTCGGATTAGTTCGGGACTATTTGCTGAAAATAAGTCGGAATAAGTTGGAATAAGTCGGATGATTTTGGGATAAATATTCTAGAAGTGAGAGAGACAGTTTAACCTCACCCCGTCCTTACGTTCTCACATAGACATTCTCTCCAAGTTAGCAGAGAAGGGAAAGAGTAAATCATACAAACACCCCTCTCCTTGATAAGGAGAGGGGAAGGGGGTGAGGTTCCGAATGAATATAAAAACTAGCTGCTTATAATTAATTCTTCTTCGACTTTTTCTGTTTTAATTCTACCGATTTTTTTGAAAATTCAGGTACTACAGGTCTATCTGTAAATGCTGAAAAATCTTTTCGTCTATTTGTTAATAGCGTTAAATAGTTTGGAGAATTATTATTGTTCATATTTAATGGTAAACCTAATACATTTACAGGGGTAGTTAAACTACTAGAAATGTCAAAGAAAGCTACAGATAAATTGGGTATAGCAGGAATTGCGTTTGCAATTGCAATTGTCGGTTTAGCGATATTACTGGTAGTGAAACTAGATTGATTTGATGGAATGAAATCAATTTTTGATTCTAAATTTGGGCTAAAATTGATAAATTCGCTTTCAGTTATAGGATAAGCATTAATATCATTTTCAGGTTTCACTGTAGGATGCAATGAAATTTCTGATAAACTCAGATTTTCTGGCATTTGTAAGGTTTCAAAGGGAACTATATTTGTTGATATTTGAGGAAATTCCAAAAGAGACGAATTATCCCTATCTGAAATAGAATTATCGGATAAGAAAGGTATATTACTATGAGTATTTTTAGAATCATTCCCTACATAGTTATCTAATCCCCCAGTTGCAAAATTCATATCGTTGTCTAATGATGTTTCCATTTGCGGATTTGTGAATAAATCTGATTTTGCTTGAGATGAGTAAACAGGTTGTGAATTTGTATCGTTAGGAATTGCTAAATTAATCCCTAAAATTGAATCAACTACTGTTTCTAAGCTATTAATTTCACCGAAAAGGCTATAAGATTGATTTGAATATCTTTCTGAGTCAAAGTAAGTATTGCTAATACCAAACTTTAATCCACCAGTTGGTGCTAATGTTTCAAAATCAATCATATTATCCAAATCATTTTCGAGAAATATGTTTTCGGATAAATCTTCAAACTCTACTCTCTGTAAAAATGAGGATAAATTAGCGGTACTACCCAAAATACCAGAAGTCGTATTTATGTCTAGCAAAGGTGTTTCTGAAAAAAACAAGCTGTTTTCAGTTTCTAGACCTAATGAATCTATCATTTGTGGATTATTTACCTCAGATAAAGAACCCGATTTTAATGGTTTACGTGAAACAAAAATTCCGCTTAAAGCTGCTGTATCGATGTTTAACGAGTCGGTAGATATAATTTTTGCGCTAGTAGCAATTCCGTTAATTTCTAGATTTTGAGTTTTCTGTAAATCAGCAGAATAGCTAGTTAAACTTAAACCCAAATCGCTGATATTTCTTTTTCCCAAAAACTGAGTAATTGATTGCTGATATTTTGCAGGAATTAAATTCGAGATATCAGATTGTGAGATTACTGATGAGGATTGATTTTCTGATAAAAATAAACCACTAACAGCCGCAGTTTCTACATTTAAAGACCATGAAGAAGAACTATTGATGCTACCACGATTACTTGAAACAGTTAAATTTTCTTCCCCGTAAATACTGGCTGAGAAAGTAGTGATACTCAAGCCAAAACTGTTGTTGGTATTTGTTTCTAATAACTTGGTTATAGTTTGTTTGGATTCTGTGGGAAGATTATTTAATATTTCAGATTGTGATGATATTTGATTTGCTGGATATTCGGAAAAAATAATATTACTTGAAGAAGTAGTATCCGCACTTATGGATAATGTAGATGAACCAGTTAAATAGTTATTTCCATACTCAGGAATAGCAAAACTTTCGCTAATCGAAAATTGGGTAGAATTGTAACCCTGCACGTTAGTATATTTATCAGCGATATTCTCTTGTTCTGTAGATTTATACAGCTTATTCTCTATTGAAGAAGAAACACCACCAGATATTAATGACTGTTCCAACTCAGATAATTCTGTAAATAATCCTAACTCATCAAGACTATTTTTAGACATCTTGACACCCCGTTGTTAATATTTCAGTCAGGATTCAAAATCTTTTCTTAGTGAAGGTTAAAGTTAAATACTTGCAAGTTTTAGGCTTTATTAAATAATTAAAAACTTTATTACCTATTACCTATTCCCTGTCTTGGAAAATTGCGACCCTTGGGGAGACCTCAAGACCGAATTTTCCGCTATTCCCTATTCTTTAATTACCTTATTTATCAATTATTCAGAAAAAAGGGGAAGAATACATAATTAAATGCTCTTCCCATAAATTCCCAGGTAAATCAATAAATACTATGAAGACTAATAATAGTGATGCAAATTTTTAACTAGATACTGAAATTAGCTGACAGTTAAACTATTTGCATCAACTGTTTCAGAATTGGAATCATTTACGGAGAAATCACCGTCTTTTCCTGATTCAGAAAGCTTGTTTGAATTAGCTTGCTTTTCAGAAAAACTGGTTTTATTAACCTCACCACCGAATAATCCAGGAAAAGATATTCCTAAGCTAGGTATACTTGGTAGTTGAGGAAATGAAAGCTGAAGAGACGAGGGTTGCGAACTTCCACCGCTGAGATTTTCTTGCTGTTCGGAAGATAATTCTGTAAACGGATTTTGCTTTTGATGATTATTTGACATCAGCTTACCTCAATGAATTAAAAGTTTTTTATCAGTTCTTTAACACTTGAATTTCCAGTTAGTGAGTGTGAATATTAACCGAAATTCATACAACTACAAAATTTTGCTTTTAAATTATTAATCTTGTGTGATAAATCCTGTAGTTGTACATGAATCAGAACTGATATGACGATGGTTTTTTGCGGAAGAATTCATTTGTTATTTTAATGAACTCTTCCCTTTCCCAAACCTAAATTAAGCTACCGATAGAGTTGAAACCGCTTGTTTTCACAACTTGAACGTTAGAAGAACCACCAGTTACACTTCCATTGGGACCAGAACTAGAAAGGGTGTTTAGGTTCTTAACTTCAGCCAAGAAATCAGTACTGCTCGAAGGACTATTCTTCTTACCTAAACCACCTTGATTTCCTAAACCTCCTAAACCCTGAAAATTGTTGATTGGTAATCCAGAATTTCCTCCAGCAATGATTTCTTGCTGTTCTTCGGTTAAGCTAGCGAACAAGCTGGTTTCTTGAGTTTTGATAGACATAGTGTGAAAAACCTCTGTTGATAATAATTAGAGCGGACAGGTAAGCCAGAATTAAAATAGATATCAAAATAAATATCTGTTCTGACTTATTAAAATACAATTTCGGAGGGTAGATGCATTTAGAAATAAGCGAATTATTTAAGACCTAAAGCATTAATACCGTTAGTCTTAAGCAGTTGTTCGATAGACGAACCACCAGCTACACTACCACTAGGTCCCGATGCAGAAACTGTATTTAGAGCAGAAATATTTTGCAAGTAACTAGTTTCGCTCAAACCGAAGTTACCACCGAAATTTTGAGGAAATTGGAAGCTATTACCTCCAGAAATAACCTCTTGCTGCTCGTCAGTTAACTGTGCAAATAATTCTGTATTGCTCATACTTGAAATAGACATAATCCTAACCTCAAAACACTAAAAGATAGAGTTAAGAAAAGTAAATTACCAATCATGAAGTTTAGAATTAAACTTGTCGGCGGTTTTTGCTCTTTTCTATGTTTTGATTATTGCAAGTAATTTTGGGTTTGTCAGTCGGATTACTTCGGGAGTATTTGCTAAAAATAAGTCGGAATAAGTGGGAATAAGTCGGATGATTTGAGAATTATTTGATATATAAATGTAATAGCTTGATAGTTGATGGTTGGATAATAAAGGATAAGGGATTTTATGGTTTATGTGTATGGCTAGACTGTTCCTACGCAATACGAACCTCACCCCTTAACAAATATAGGGGTTTCTGAAATCTTGCATGAATATCAATTAGCGTTCAAAATCGGCTGGAATTGCAAA
>ERZ1740052.715-NODE-715-length-11106-cov-5.153470_pt1 | contig 11106 bp, 9 predicted proteins | sample MGYA00581750_ERZ1740052 | MGnify/ENA primary metagenome ERZ1740052 (study PRJEB43018, sample SAMN04849743) | marine metagenome | isolation source: floating plastic debris | place: Pacific Ocean | collected 2008-08-30 | study: EMG produced TPA metagenomics assembly... | reverse complement strand
TAAATCGGTGGGCTGCCGCATCTATCTCTAGGGTTGGGCGATAGGCCCGTACTGCCTCAGGGTAGAGGGAGACACCGCCATAGCCCGTATAGTCGGGGCTCAGGGGCAGAATAATTTCTTTAAGCTGGCCCTCGGTCGTGTAGCCACCAAAGGCATTGGCGGCTAAAAAATAAAGCGACTGACTCCCAGGGGTAATCAGAATATTTTTAGCCTGGAGGCTGAGGCCATAGCGTTGGTTAAAATCGGCTGTAATGGCCTCAATCAAAGGTTCATAGCCCCGACTAGACCCATAGCGACAGACCACTTCGCCATAGTCTGAGCTGGCCAACAGCTCGGCGGTGCAGTCGCGCCACAGCTGCTCCACCTCTGGCAAAATCACCGGATTGCCCGCACTTAGGTTAATAAAGTCTGCGGACTGCCCCGACTGTAGGGTTTCGATGATATCTTTCATGATTGCCCGCACCCCTGTGAGGTGAGACATCTGTTGACCAAATTGGGTAAGGGCTGGGGCCATGAAACACTGCCGCACGGGGCTAAATTGACTGCTCAACGGTGACTCCACTACTGGCTCTATCCGTTGTAAAACCCAGGCTGTTACCAAACCCAGGTTCAAGATTGGTTCACTATACCGCAGCCTTTCGCCGTTAATTTTGCAGCAGCTGTGCGAATTTTTTGCACGATTGCCTATGCTGCTGTTATCCACTCCCACCCTTTTCTGGAAGGATCATGACTCTTCGTCGCTCCCTTAGTGCCAAGCTACCTCCCCCGCTCAAGCCCCTAACCCAGTTTATTTACAACTACTGGTGGAGCTGGACCTCGGAGCGGGGGTCGCTGTTTCGTGTGTTGGCCGCTGATTCCGGTGTGTAACGAGCATGGCCAACGGCTCAAGATTCGGGTGACGATTCGTCAGCGGATGGTCAAAGCCCAGGTCTGGCAGGTGCAGGTGGGGCGCAGCCTATTGTATTTGCTGGATACGGACATTATTGAGAACGATGTTGATGATCAGCAAATTACCGCTCAGCTGTATAGCGGTGACCCCCACAAGCAGCTGGCCCAGGAAATTCTTTTAGGTGTCGGCGGCGTGCGTATGCTCCAGGCACTGGGGATTGAGCCTGCCATCTATCACCTTAACGATGTCCATGCAGCCTTTGCACTGTTAGAGCTGGCACGGTTTGAGCTGGATCAAATGGGGGGCACCCTGGCGGATGTGACCCCCTATGTGTGCGATCGCACCCTATTTACTACCCACACCCCGGTGCCAACGGGACAGGTGTTTTCCTTGGCCATGATGGACGACTACTTTGTCGACTACTGGCCTCGGTTAGGGCTAGATCGTGCCGAGTTTTTTGCCCTGGGTGCCCAGTCGTCTAATCCTGATGTGTTTAGCATGACGGCCCTGGCGCTACAGCTAACCCGTTCGGCCAATGCGGTGAGTAAACGCCATGGGGAGGTGTCCAGTCAGCTCTGGCAAAACCTATATGCTGAACGGTCGGAGAAAAAAGCGCCCATTGGTTACATTACCAACGGCATCCATTCCCGCAGTTGGATTGCGCCTCTACTGGAGGATCTGTATCAAGATTATTTGGGTAAACATTGGGCCGAGCGTCTCAGCGACCCTGACATCTGGAGCAAAATTGAGCACATACCCGATGAGCGACTATGGCAGCGACATCAGATTTTAAAGGCACGACTGATTGCATACACCCGCGATCGGGTTCTAAAGGCCAGACGAGAGCGTAAGGAATGTTCTGACGATATTAAAGCGGTTGAGCGTCTGTTGGACCCTAAAGTGCTTACCCTGGGGTTTGCTCGGCGTTTTAGTGACTACAAGCGTAGCGATCTGATTTTTCGCGATCTCAGTCGGCTCACACGGATTTTTTCTAACCAGAAGCGACCGGTACAGCTGATCTTGGCGGGTAAGGCGCGCCCCAACGACACCGCGGGCAAGCGGATTATTCAGCGAATTACTGAATGGAGCTGCCATCCGGATCTGCGGGACCGAATTGCCTTTATCGAAGACTACGACATGTACACGGCTAAGCTGATGGTCCAGGGGATTGACCTCTGGTTAAATACGCCCCGCCGCCCCCTCGAGGCGTCGGGCACCAGCGGTCAGAAGGTGGCGCTTAACGGGGGGATTAATTTCAGCGTTTTAGATGGCTGGTGGTGTGAGGGGTATAAACCCCATCTCAATGGTTGGGCCATTGGGGAAGATGCAGAAACAAGGGATCAGGAGGTTCAGGATACGATAGATGCAGAATCGTTCTATGCTCAGCTAGAACGGGATATTGTGCGGCTTTATTATGATTGCGATCGCAACCATATTCCCCACGGCTGGGTAAAGCGAATGAAAGCCTCTATCCGCACCATTGCGCCCATATTTAATAGCGATCGCATGGTGTCTGACTACGTTAACCAGCTCTATATTTCATGAGTCCCCCCTGGCAGCTCGACTTCTACCGCCGTCCATTAAAAAACACCGACGCCCATTCCCTATGGGAGTTACTGCTGTGTACCCCCGACATGGGTTTTAGCTATGGTGAAACCTGTCCCCAGCCCGAGGCTAATGCCATGTGGCTACGGCATCAGCTAAAACGGGCTATCCATCGAGCTGGCTACCGTCCTGAAGCACTGTATGTCTTTCGACCCCAGACGCAAACCTTAGCAGAGGTGGCCTGTCGAGAATTGGATATTCCCGTGGTGCCCAAGCGTGATGTTGCCACCCTAAAGCAGTGGTTACGGCAGCGCACCGCCTGGTATCCAAACCTCAAAACCTATACCGGAGAAACCTACTCTCCGTTTGCCATTGAGCGCTCTACTCCCGTACCGCTGCCCGACAACTTGTGGGGGGAAACGTGGCGATTTGCGGGGCTCTCCAACGCTGATATACTACGGTTCCAATACGAATCAATCCCTATTCGCTCAGTGCCCAAAGAGCTGCTGCCCCTAGAAATTGGTCTTTCGAGCACTGTGTTGATTCCGGGGGTGGTTATTGATGGCGGTCGCCGCGCCATGGGGCTGGCCCAGTGGCTAGAGTCGGTACGACCTGCTTTTTTGAAGTATATTGCCGGTCAGCCTGACGGATTGATTTTGGAGGCGGGACTTTGCGATCGCTTTGTCTTGACCACCTTTGAGGATAACGATGTTCGCGGTGCTGCCAATGCGTTTGAGCAACGCAAAGCCACCGCTAAGGGGTTACATTTTCTGCTCATCCGCCCTGATGATTCAGGTATGACCTACAGTGGCCTATGGCTGTTACAGGAATCGCCAGACACAATGGTTGGCTAGTGTCTAAATCTAGATTAAACGTACGGTAGGGGCATGGAACACCTCTACCGTACGTTTAGGCAGCGAAAAATAATTTCTGAATTAGCCAAAAAATTGCCTGGGGTAAAGGCATCCAGAGGGGCATCAAAATCAGTAAACCCAAATAAAGCCGTGCAATAAAACTGCTTTTTGTTTGGATAAGCCCCATCACCATGAGTAACGCGCCAAAGCCTAAGACTGGAATGACCGCATAGGTGGTAGTCACAAATATAAATAGCAGCCAGTCCCGTTTTTGATACAGCCAACGGGGCACCGTCAGCAAAAAACTAGCCGCCACCAGCCCTTCGATCAAAATCGTCCAGTAGGACAGCACTAAGCTCACAGCCGCCATGCGAGGTGTCGTTGCTAACTGCTGTGGGTCCATGACAGCGGCTGATGCCTGCATGGTTTCAAATAGCTGACGATTATCTGCCAACGTTGTCAGATCTAGCCCCCCAAACAGCACAGCCCCCATGGCTAACCGGCTGTCTAGCAAAAATGTTAGGTGCAAAAACGAGCCGTCTAAATATTCCCCACCTAGAAATTTCCAAAGGGTAGCGAATAAAAAACACAGACCAATCAACCAGCGGGCATTCCATCGCAGCACCTGCTTGGGGGTGGAACTCCAAATTGCTAACGTGCAAACCAGCACCCAGTAGGTGTAGAGATATTCATGGTTGACCAGGTTAGACCAGTGCCACAGATTATTAAAAACGAGGCATAGACTCATGGCTAGCCAGATCCACCGCTGGCGCACAAGCGGTGAGTACAGCAACATAGCTAACGCCAGCAGCTTTTCTGGCAGCATGGTCCAGAGCCAGTGATCGATCCCATGGAGTAGGAGCAAAATCGTCGTCAGCCGCAGCACCAACAGATATAGGGGCGGTTGCATGAGACCACTCAGCCAAGAGTTCCATTGCTTGACTAGCTTCATGGCTGAACCTCAACCCTGTCTGTAAGCGGCTCGTAGGTAATCACCCGACCGTCATAACTTAATCGCCATGGCTGCAGTGCAAGTTTAGAATCGCAGTTCTTATCCTGATTCTGGCTGTGAAGTTCAGCGATAGGATTTTGCGCATCTGTTGAGAGCAAACGCCTACCGGTACGACGCAGCTGAGACTGGGTTGGAAAGGTGCTGATATGGGTATAGGCATGGGCGCTGAGCACGTCCGGGGAGTCTGTCAAAATCTGTGACAACACAAAATCATGGGTATGACTGCAATCAATCAGCTGGGTGGTCACCACCCGTCGTTCATCTCGATCAATTGAGGCGAACATACCAAACCCGCCTCCATGCCAGGGGCTTAGACCCGCCGTATGCACTAAAACGATCTGTCTCAGGGCAACGGTGGTGAGCAGCAGGGGGATGGCACCTGTTTTGAGAAATTTTAGGAGTGAATATTTGAGGATCATTGAGCGGTTGGCCTTAACGACGCAGCCAATTTAGAAATCCCACCGTAGCAGCAATCACCGCTGCTAGGTAAAACACATGTGTGCCAGCACTGGCCCACACAGGTCCAAAAATGAAGGGGGATATAAACTGCCCCAGAGAGGCGCAGCCAGTGCCAATGGCTAATACTCCAGACCGTTGAGTGTCGGGGGATAAATCGGCTAGGGCGCTGTAGAAGTTGGGCATGACTAGACCAAATCCTAGACCAAAAATCAGCCCTGCAGCTAACATTAGCGGCGGGGATAGGACATTGGGAATGGTGGCTAAGGAGATGGCCATGAGGAAGAAGCCAGTTGCGATCGCACCCCCAGCCCCCAATCGTTTAGAGACCTTGGCTGCCCCCACCGCCGCAATCACCGCCGCTCCCACCGAGCGAGCCGCCAAAACACAGCCGTTCAGGAGCGATGATGCGTTAATTGCTTCCTTCAGGTAGAGCGGTGCATAAACGACGACGACATAAAAAATTGCTGATGCCGTAGCCAGAGCTAGCAACAGTAGCCATACCTTACTTTGCCGGATCACATTTCCGATGCCATGGGTCTTGGGTAAGGTGGCCGTAGAGCGTCGTCCCCGAGGCAAAAACAACAGACTTGCCAAGGCCGCCGGTAGTCCCAAACCATAGAGGACAAACGCCCAGCGCCAATGATACAACCCCAACCAGCCACCCAAAATTGGGAAAATTACGGTGGCTGTGGCCAAGGCACTAGTGGCATAGCCCATCATCCGTGTGCGGGCTTCGCCATCATACAAATTACTCAAAATCCCAATGCTGCCTGCGCCAATACCGCCGCTAGCGACTCCCACCAGCGCCCGTGACAGCACAATTCCCCAAAATCCTTGGGCCGTTGCCCCCAAACTACCAAACACTCCATACGCCACCAGGCAAGCGATCAAAATGCGGCGGCTGCCTAAACGATTGGCTAGCAGACCAAAAACAAGACTGGCCAAAGCCGTCGTCAGGGTATGGGTACTCACCAGAACCCCGGCCCACCGGCTGTTCAGGCCAAACTGCTCAACAATTTCTGGAAAGACTGGGGCAACGATGGCTCCGACTGCACTGGATAAACAGCCTGCCACCATAAGTACAGCGAGTACCTGCCACGGTGGACGAGTCGGTATTTGCGGTAACCTCCCTAGTTTTGAGGCAACCGGTTTTTGATAGACAGTGGTCATAGGGGAGAACACAGCTACACTTGCAAAGAACACACCTCAACAGGCCAATGGTTCGCGACAAGTAAATAGATGTTAACATTACCCATAACTAGGCATAAGCAAAAACTTATACCTGCCCAGTTGGCGTTGTTACGTGCATATGTCTACTGGCGTTTGAGGTGGCTGTTTATGTTGTAGCCGACTGTTCAAATCTCCCTACCTGGCTTCATTGACAGTTCGTGAAGCGTCACTGAATATTGTCAGCATCGAGTTGACTACCGTCATACTGCTACCACTATGGGCCCCGTTTGGAGCCCAAAAACTGAGTTTATTGGGGGTTACTCAGTAAAAATCAAGATAAGTCTCGTACAGTGTAAAAACGCTGTCACTGACTAGCCTCAACCCTTATTTCTAGCCTTAGACGATGGAATCATCTGCTGTTCTCAAAGGTCAACCCATATACCGGCGCGCCCGTGCTGTTGGCATCAACCCAAACTACTGGTATCCAGTTTTGTGGGCCGACCACCTGAAGCCAGGGGATGTTGTCTCTATTCAGGTTTGGGAAGCTTCCTTGGCGGTCTATCGCAATGCCGATGGAGTAGTCAGCGCCCTAGCGGATGCGTGCCCCCACAAAGGAGTGGAATTACATCGAGGAGAAGTGCATGGTAACAACTTGGTGTGTCCTTACCATGGCTGGGAATTTGATAGTGATGGCCAGTGTGTTGGCATTCCTTACTTTCCCAAAGAGCAAAAATTACCCTGTGCCCAAGCCCGTAGCTATCCTACCCGCGAGTCCTATGGAATTGTATGGGTCTTTCCGGGGGATCCTCAGCTAGCCGAGCAACAGCCTTTACCAGAGGTGCCTCAGTACGGGGAACCGGGCTGGTTCATGGTGCGTATTCCGGGACACTTTAAGGCCCATTTCTCCATTTGTAACGAAAATACGATGGATGTGTTCCACGGATTTTTGCATAAGGATCTGCAAGGCTGGTACGACCCCAAGCTATTGGATCTAAAACAAGATGAGCATGGCGTCGCCGCCGATTATCAGGTATCTTACGAGGGTTTTTTAAGTAAGATACTAGGCTTGGGCACGCAAGGAAGCAACAGCGCTACTCGCACGGTTTCTATCCGCTATCGCTATCCCCACTACGCTACTGCATTAGAATCTGTATCATCGCTCTACCTGATGCGACTACCTGTCGGCCCCCGCGAAACAAGATCTTTTTCCCTATTGTTTCTCAAATTGCCCCTGCCCCAGTGGCTACTCAGTGGTCCCCTAGCTAGAGTGCTAGAAAAGATTATTTTGAACAGCGTTTTTCTCAAGTTTTTGCACCAAGACGTAGAGATGATGGAAAGTGAGCAGCGTAACTACTCCATCGATCCGCAGCGTAACTACGTCGAAGTAAATCCGGCAATTATCGCTCTACAGCGAGTAATTGTTGGACAATATGAGCGATTAGAAGTTTCTCCTTCGTCTGCTTTGGAAGCGGCAAAAGAGTCTTCTATCCAACCATCTCAGGAGGTTAGTAACGGTATGCTTGTGTGAATCGCCCGCTTGGGGATACCCAAGCCCCCGTTGCCAGGACCCATTATCAAGGGGGTTGGCTGCTGGGCTAAGCCTTGGTTGATTGATATGCTCAATGTAGGTGATGAGGAGTAAATTGTGGAAGTCGTTAATGACTATGTGCAGCGTTTACATTCAAGCGGTTTATACCCCGACAAGTTTATTTGCCATCAAAAAAATGGCAATCAGATCGAAGTAGAAGAGCAAGGGACCGGTCGGCGGCACCAGGTTCTGACATTCTGTACCAATGACGTGTTGGGCATGGCTCAAGATGATGCGGTAACTCAGGCTGCTATTGATTCCATCCGCCGCTATGGTACGTCCAATAGCTCTTGTTCAGTGCTTAGCGGTCGGATTGATTTGCACCGTCAGCTTGAAGAAGAAATCTCTGCTTTTAAGCACTTGCCCCATACCCAGCTTTTTCTGAATGCATGGATGGCATTGCAGGCTCTAATGGATGGCTTTTGCCACTTAGCAGTCCCCGTGCAGGGCTTTCAGCATACCCGTGAAACCATTATTTTTAGTGATGTGCTCAATCACGGTTGCATTATTGCTGCGGTGGTAAATGCGGATAATCGCTCGGGCAAGATGTTTGGCCACAGCCCCAAAGTGCGGGTAAAGGCCGACCGTCACTGCGACATGGATGATCTAGAGCGCAAGATGCGCCGCTATGTGCGTCCTGACGACCGGGTCATTGTGATTTCTGACGCGGTCTTCTCCATGGATGGTGACGTGGTGCCCCTGCCCCGCATGCTAGACATCATGGAAGACTATCCGGGCAGTGTTGTGGTCATGGATGAAGCCCATGCCAGCGGCGCTATTGGTGGTAAAGGCGAAGGCATTTACGACCACTTTGGGATCACTCCTCAGTCAGTGATTGAGCGCGGTATTGTGCCCATTATTATGACTACGTTTTCTAAGTTTGCCGGGTCGGCTGGCGCGGCCATTAGTGCCCCTAATCGTGAGCTGATCGACCTGTTGGATGTATCGCCTACATCCATTGGTACGATTTCTCTACCGCCGCCAGTTACGGCTGCTGCCCTAGAAAGCATTCGCCTGGTTCGTAGCGAGCCGGAACGTGTGGCTAAGCTACAGGCAAATACCCGTTATTTGCGCTCTAAGTTAATTGCGGCCGGTTTCGATGCCATTGGTGAAACCAACGTAGTTCCTGTGTTGTTACCCCCCGACCTAGATCCAAAATCCTTTGCCCGCGCCTTAATGGAAGAGTACGGTATCTGGGTTTCGGCCATCTGGTTTATTGCTAAACCCCGTCTTCGGATTACGGCCAATGCCCTCCATACCCAGGCTGATATGGATCGGTTGATAGAATCTATGGTGGCTGTTCGTCAGAAGTTGGGTGGAGCGGTTGCCCAGTACGCCTAGGGTGCCAAAGTATAGGAAGGAGTAGGTGGTGAGTGGTAATAGAGAAATAAGGCTAGCTTTTTTGTAGCTCAATGGTCTAATTTCAAACACAGCTCACCATCTACTACTCACATTAGCCATGAGTAATTTTTCTATTCGGCCGGTTACTACATCCGAAGAGCAAGCTGCTTTTATTGCTGTTCCAGCCTACGTTTATAGGGATAACCCTCACTGGGTTGCCCCCATTGAGACCAGTACGATTAAACAATTCTCCGAAGAGAATTCTTTTTTTCAGTACGGTAGGCTACGACAGTTTATTGCCTATCAGGAGAAACAGCCTGTGGGTAGGGTGGTGGCTGCGGTCAATGACCGACTTATTGAACGGGAAAATACCCCTGTCGGGTTAATTGGTTTTTTTGAGTGCATTGACCATAGCGAAATTGGTCAAGCGTTGCTGGATGAGGCGACTAACTGGCTGAAGCAACAGGGGATGACCCAGGCGCGCGGACCCATTGATTTATCTACCCACAACAACTGCTGTTTTTTGGTAGATGGATTTGAGTCAGATCCGATGTTGATGATGCCCTATAACCCCAAGTATTATTTGGACATCATGAAAGCCAACGGCTGGCATCAGGCTAAAGATGCCTATGCCTACGATTTGTCCTTAGACAAGCCTTTGCCTGACAGCTTTGAGCGGGGCTATAAAATTGCTCAAAGGGCAGGGATTACATTTCGGACTATCCACACCAAAGGTGAGGCCTTTGAGCAGGACTGTCGCCATATCTACGAACTGTTTACCACTGCGTTTGCCCATAACTGGAGTTCTAGCGCCCGCACCGAAGCGGAGTTTATGGTGGAGGCACGGGAGCTGCAAACCTTAGTAGATACGGATATTTTTGTAATTGCCGAAGATCCTAAAAAAGAGTCGGACAACAAAATGGTGGGCTTTTTTATGGCCCTGCCGGACTACAACATTGCCCTCAAGCATGTGAAGGGTAAACTGAATGTTTTTGGCATTTTGAAATTCCTGTGGCATCGCCGCAAGATCAATCAGGCCCGAGTCTTAGCCATTTGCACACTACCGGACTATAGTCGCAAAATGGTGGCCCTGGCGGTGGTGTATTTGGGCATGAAGGGCGGTACTGATAAAAAGCCTCCCTATAAACGAGCTGAGTTGTCTTGGGTGTATGAGGACAATATGCGATCGCGAAATATTATCGAGAGCACCGGAGCCACCATCTACAAGACCTACCGAATTTATGAAAAGGCCTTAGCCTAGCTCACTCTAACTCACTCGCCTAGTAGCGATTGCAACTGTCAGACGCTGACTTGGGCCGCAGGTCTAAAAGACTTGATCGAGACCAATTTATTCTCATCAGAATCCCACAAAATAAATTGAGAACAATCTAGAATATCGCCAATGCCAATGGTTTTTACCTGGGTAAGCAGGTGACTATTGGCTTGGTGACAGGCTTTGAGGTTGTAATTAGGAATTCTTTCGGAAAGGTGATGAATGTTGTGATAGCTGATATCAGCGGTAAACCATTTGAGCACCGCCGGTATATCTAGGTAGCTACTGCCTTCAATAGCGCCGGTCAGATAGTTCCACCCCTCTGATGTGTGAGCATAGGCCTCATCAAAGTTGTGCTGCACAAAGAAGACATTAATAAAAATGGCGGCAGAAAATGTGAGAACAATTGAATACACACTTAAAAAGAAGCCCGCCCCGAGCCAATGACATAGAAAAATCCATCCCCCAACCACGACAAAATTATTGCGCAAGATATCCCAAAACTCTGCTGCCGTTGACCAATGCTTAGGTTTGTGGGCTGACAAGATAGAGGCTAGGTCCATCTCTGGATCGGTTTTTAGGGATGAAACTAGATCGACGAGAAACTCATATATCCCTAGGATAAAAATAAGCCTTGGCTTAAATGCAAGGTAGAAAAAACCGCCTGGAATCACCATCAATGGGTGTCTAAGGACGCCGTACATCTTTTGGTCAGATGGTGAGAGCTGAGTGTATTCTTTAACTGATAAAAAATCTCCAATCCCTCGATATTGTTCCCAGTCACCATTTGTTTTGTGGTGATAGGCATGGTCTCTAGACCACCAATATTGCGGCATGGCATTGACAAGACCCAGGATAAAGCCTACAACCCGATTTATTTTTTTTGAGCTAAAAAGTGAGTAATGTCCACAATCGTGCATTAGGGAACAGCAGCGAAGAGAAAATAGCACGAGTAGAACAATAATCGGTGGCAGG
>ERZ1740052.714-NODE-714-length-11116-cov-4.964741_pt1 | contig 11116 bp, 9 predicted proteins | sample MGYA00581750_ERZ1740052 | MGnify/ENA primary metagenome ERZ1740052 (study PRJEB43018, sample SAMN04849743) | marine metagenome | isolation source: floating plastic debris | place: Pacific Ocean | collected 2008-08-30 | study: EMG produced TPA metagenomics assembly... | reverse complement strand
CCGGGTAAAGTACGAGTCGGCGGCCAAGTCGCTGATCTTTTTACCCATGGCCATTTCCTTTGTGGGGGCTAGCGGCATTTGGCGATTTATCTATGCCTTTAAACCGGCGGGCAGCGACCAGATTGGTTTACTCAATGCGGTGCGACAGACCTTTGGCTTAGACCCATTGGGCTGGCTGATTGAGCGGGATGGACTGCTGGAGCCTGTGTGGGAAACCCTAAAGGTTCCGAGCATTGATGCTCTGCCGACGCTGCTGCCGTTAAATACCCTGGCCCTGATCGCCATTATGGTCTGGCTGCAAACGGGGTTTTGCATGGTGCTGCTATCGGCGGCGGTGAAGGGGATTCCCAAGGACGTAATCGAAGCGGCCCGCATCGATGGGGCCAATGAATTTCAGATTTTTCGGCGCATCATTATTCCGATGATCATGCCCACCATTACGGTGGTGGCCACAACGGTGGTGGTGGCGGTGCTAAAGGTATTCGACATTGTCTATGTGATGACCGGCGGCAACCTGGATACCGATGTGATTGCCAGCCGCATGATCAAAGAGATGTTTAACTTTAGAAACTTTGGTCGCGGCAGCGCCATTGCGACGGTGCTGCTGCTGGCGGTAATTCCGGTGATGGTGACCAACATTCGTCGCTTTACCCAGCAGGAGGCTAACCGATGAAAATTGCCCGCAAATCAACGCCGGCTTGGTTTGAACGGCTGCCGCTGCATACGGCGGTGGTTGCGATCGCACTCCTTTGGACCCTACCCACTGCCGGTCTCCTCATCAGCTCTTTCCGTCGTAAAGACGCCCTGCTGCAAAATGGCTGGTGGACCGTATTCCAACATCCCTTTGACCTAGCCCAGTTTCACATTGGCAACTATGTTGATGTACTAGCTAGTCAGGGCATGGGCCAGGCCTTCCTCAATAGTCTGGTTATCTCTATTCCGGCTACGGTCATTCCCATTTCCATTGCCACCTTTGCCGCCTATGCCCTGGCCTGGATGCAGTTTCCGGGGCGACAGGCGTTGTTTGTTGCCTTTGTGGGGCTGCTGGTGGTTCCCTTGCAGATGACCCTGATTCCGGTGCTGCGGGTCTATAACGAACTGGGGCTGGCGGGCAGTTTTCTGGCGGTGTGGTTGGCCCATACGGGCTATGGCCTACCCCTGGGTATCTACCTGCTGCGCAACTACATTGGCTCCCTGCCCCGAGACCTGATCGAGGCAGCGGCGGTGGATGGGGCTTCCCATTTGAAGATTTTTATGCGGCTGATTGTGCCGTTGTCGATGCCTGCGATCGCATCCTTTGCCGTTTTCCAGTTTCTGTGGGTTTGGAATGACCTGCTGGTGGCCCTGGTCTATCTAGGAGGCAACCAAGATGTGGCCCCAGTCACCCTGGTGCTACGAAATCTAGTGGGCGATCGAGGTCAGGACTGGCATCTGCTGACGGCTGGAGCCTTTATCTCCATGGTGGTGCCGTTAGCCGTATTTTTTGCCCTACAGCGATACTTCGTCCGCGGTCTGTTGGCGGGCTCGGTCAAAGGATAGTGCTTTAGTTGTCACCGGTAGAGAAGGGACATAGAACGGCGGACATGTGTCTGGTTGATGCCGCTGCGCCATGGGAAACGACTGGGAAACCGCCGTGGTTGTGGTCTGGGGCATGTCCTGACGACAGGTGGAACAGTACCAATAAATGCGGCTATGGCGAATATGACGCAGTAGCGAGGTATGGCAACAGAGACATTTATTCATACGTGTTTGATGCCCGGGGAATGAGGGGGATTGAGTAAACGTAACCAAGTGGGTCGAGTGGCCTCTAGCATCTATAAGCTAGCTATTAAGTGTGGGGAAAATGTGGAGAGAAATAACTTGTATGGGGACAAACGGTAGCAAAAATCACAAAAAAATCACATTTTGTTGATTGGATTGGAGATGTGAGCGTCATTCACCTTGTGAATCAAGCGACGGCCATCATCCCATAAAAAATATTCGCCATACCCAAGCTACACGCTGGAATTTTCCCCTGTGGAAACGACAGGATTAATTGGGAACGAAGTTTAATTCAAGTTTGGGTGATCGAATTCCTGAACAGATTTATCCTTTTCTCGTCAGAATAATCGCCATTTAGCCAAACGCCCCTATAAAAAAGCTAAGAGTTCCATCTGCCCATGAAAATCTTAATCGTAGAAGATGATGCTGGCCTCGCTGAAGTGCTCGAACAGACGCTCAGTAAGCAGCATTATCAGGTTGAGGTGGCCACCGATGGTCAAGCTGGGTGGGACTTAGTAGAGCTATATGAATATGATTTAGTGCTGTTGGATCTGCGTCTACCCAAGCTGGATGGCATTAGTTTTTGCCGTCAGCTGCGGTCAGTGGGCCATACGGTGCCGGTGTTGTTAATGACGGCTGAGAATACCCAGGCTAGCAAGATTGCAGGTTTAGATGCTGGGGCCGATGACTACGTGCTCAAGCCCTTAGATTTGAGCGAGCTGCTGGCCCGCATCCGGGCACTGCTACGTCGGGGACAGACGGAAGCGTCACCGCTGTTGACCTGGGGGATGGTCACGCTGAATCCGAGCAGCTGTGAGGTGTTTTGTAACGGTCAGCGGCTAAATCTGACCAGCAAAGAATATGAGTTACTAGAACTGCTGTTGCGACACCAACACCGAATTTTTAGCTTGAATACGCTGATGGAGCGTCTGTGGACATTTGAAAAAATGCCCTCTGAAAACGCGGTGCGTACCCATGTCAAAAGTTTGCGTCGTAAGCTGAGACAGGGAGGTGCTGATGAAATGATTGAAACGGTCTATGGCTTGGGCTATCGACTCAACCCCGAGCCTGTGACCCCATCTCCTCCGTTGCAGTCATCAAAAAATCTCTCCCAAGAGCCCCACACCATGCCCTTGGTATTTGCGGAAGGCACCCCAGATCAGGTGCTGACACCTCTAAAGAAAATTTGGGAACGTCACCAACAGAAGTACTTAGATCTCATCGCATCTTTAGACCAGGCCGCAACTGTTTTGCAAAATGGACAATTTGATTCGGTGTCATCCTTAGCCCACAACCAGTTAGAAGTGGCTAAAGCTCAAAAGGTGGCCCACACATTGAAGGGGGCATTAGGTAGTTTTGGTCTAGTAACGGCGTCTAATATTGCCGCTCAAATCGAACAGCTACTTTTGGTTACCCCCTCACCAGCAATCGAACAGGTTCAGCAACTGCCTAGGTTAACTCAGCAATTGAGACAGTCTCTGCAGCTATCAGAAACACTCCCCTTCCATCACCAAATTCCCCTCCAGCGGACTGACTCCCTCATTTGTCAGTGGTTGATTATCGATGACGATCGATCGCTGATTGAGGAGCTCATCCATGAGGCCTCCCTATGGGGGATTCAACCTTGGATTGCGACCACCATCGAAGACGCTAAAAAGACATTAAAGCAGCATGTCATCGATGTGGTGATGATGGATGTCAACTGCGCTGACAATGTCAATGAAAGCTTAACGTTGCTGTCTGAGCTATCCCATCGACAACCGTCATTACAGGTGATTGTCGCCACCCAACAAGATAGTTTGCGGGAGCGAGTGAATGTCCTAAGGGCCGGGGCCTGTGCGTTTATTCAAAAACCGGTGACCGCACCTCAAGTCTTAGAAACGGTTACCCAACGTTTGGGGCAAACGACGTTGCCTGCCGCTCGCATTCTTGCCCTGGATGATGACCCTGCAATTCTTGAGTGTTTGAAAACATTGCTGATGCCCTGGGGGTTTCAGCTGACCCTAGTGTCTAATCCTATACAGTTTTGGGATAGCCTTGAGCAGGCTCCTCCCGATTTGATGATTTTAGATATTGAAATGCCTGATTTCAATGGCTTAGAACTGTGTCAGGTGATTCGTAATGATCCGGCGCTCCATCAATTTCCCATTCTGTTTCTATCGGCTCACACTGAGCCTGATATTGTCCGCCGCGTATTTGAGGCTGGGGCTGATGACTATTTGAGTAAACCCATCATTGGCCCAGAACTGGTGGCTCGTATTTTGAATCGTTTGGAACGAATGCGACTCTTGCGGGCGTTGGCTGAAATCGATAGTCTTACGGGGCTGCAACGGCGGCATCAGTCGGTCAAAGCATTTAATCGATTATTAAAGCTGGCTGATCGGCAACAGACAACCCTATGTTTTGCCATCCTAGATCTAGATCGGTTTAAACAGGTCAATGACTTTCATGGTCATGACATTGGTGATCAGGTGCTAAAAACCTTTGGAGACTACCTGCGCAGAGCCTTTCGGGGTGAAGATGTGCTGGCTCGGTGGGGGGGCGAGGAGTTTGTTGTAGGGCTGTACGGCATCTCTAAAGAGCTGGCTGTCCAGAGGTTAACTACCTTGTTGCAGACATTTAATCAGCATGTTTTTCTAGGAAATGAAAAGTCGCTATTTCATGTCAGTTTTAGCGGTGGTGTGTCTGAGTATCCCCAAAATGGCAAAGATATACAAACCCTGTATCGGAATGCTGACAGGGCTTTGTATAGTGCTAAGGCCGCCGGGCGCAATCAAATTTTCTCTAGCTGATACCTATCGGGGATAACGGGGATGGAAATACTACAGAATATTCTTTTTCCTACCCAATTTATTCCCCATGGGCACTGCTACTTGTGGCAGCCTGAGCTGGTGTGGCTACATTTGTTGTCGGATGTGCTAATTGCGATCGCATATTATTCCATCCCCATTGCCCTGGTCTATTTTGTTCGCAAGCGAGAAGATATCCCCTTTCCAGGTATTTTTCTACTGTTTGGGTTGTTTATTGTTACCTGTGGCACCACCCACCTGATGTCGGTGTGGACCCTGTGGCATCCGGCCTACTGGCTATCGGGCACCATCAAAGCCATTACCGCAACGGTCTCTATTTACACGGCCCTGATGTTGTTCCCCACTCTCCCAGCCGCCCTGGCCTTGCCTAGCCCTGACGATCTCAGACGCATTAACCAGCAGCTAGAAATCGAAATTGAAGAGCGCAAACAGGCCGAAGTTAAACTACAGCTTCTCAACCAAGAACTGGAAACTCGTGTAGAGAAACGAACGGCTAGCCTACAGGAGTCTGAAGGACGCTGGCGAAGCTTTCTAGACAATGTTCGGCTCATGGTGGTTGGTGTGGACTGCTTAGGGCAAGTAGAGTATGTCAACCCCTATGCCATGAGTTTAATGGGTAACCATGAGGAAGATGTGTTGGGCAAAAACTGGTTTAAGGCGTTTGTCCCCCCTCACCAACAACAGCACAGCAGAGCCATGTTCCAGACGATCCTTGAACATGACAAACGCCCCTATTATCAGAGTGATTTGGTGACCCCAACCGGCGATAAACGGGTGATCGCCTGGTATGGCACCCTATTAAAAGATGCTCAAGGACAACCCACGGGAGTGCTGAGTCTGGGGGAAGACATCACCGAGCGCTATGCCATTGATCGGATGAAAGATGAGTTTATTTCTGTTGTTAGCCATGAGCTGCGCACACCGCTTACCTCTATTCACGGGGCCTTAGATCTGCTGACCAGTGGTCTAGTAGAGCTAGGATCAGAGCGGGGGCACCATGTGCTGACCATTGCGGCTGAAAATTCATCCCGCTTGGTGCAGCTAGTTAACGACATTTTAGAACTAGAGCGATTAGAGTCCGGCAAAGTTAAACTTCACCAGGCATCGGTTTCTACCCTGGAGCTGACCCAGCGAGCCTATGAGCTGATGGAACTGATGGCGGAACGTGCAAATATTCAGTTAGAGATAACAGAGCTTGACCTGTTGATCTGGGCCGATGGCGATCGCTTAATCCAGGTGTTGACCAATTTGCTGAGCAACGCCATTAAGTTCTCAGAACCTTCCTCAACGGTAGGCATAGTGGTCGAAGACCTCACCACATCTGACGGCAAGTATGTGAAATTTTCAGTGAAAGATCACGGCAGGGGAATACCGTCTAACAAGCTTGAGTACATTTTTGAACGTTTCCATCAGGTCGATGCCTCTGATTCTCGCAGTAAAGGGGGTACGGGGCTGGGGCTGGCTATCTGCAGTAGCATTGTCCAGCAGCATGGGGGCACCATCTGGGTAGAGAGTCTGCTAGGAGAAGGAAGCTGCTTCTCGTTTACGGTACCTAGCTGCCGTCAGACCGATCTAAAGAGAACTTCTAATATTAAGAACTAAATATATTCGCAGGCATAGCGTACCGTGAAATATAAAGTAAAAGTTAAGGCTGTTGTGCAAACTGTCTTTGCTGTTGTTTATCCATCTAACTACCCATGGCAAAGCAGATTTTGGTTGTGGATGATGATGATGGTGTCCGCGAGATTATTCAGCTTTCATTGGAGATGGCTGCTGGATGGACCGTGGTTACGGCAACCTGTGGTCAAGAGGGGATTGCGATCGCAAAATCCCACGCCCCCGATCTCATCCTATTAGACGTGATGATGCCTGATGAAGACGGCATTGAGGTCTTTAATCAGCTCCAGAGCGATCCTTTAACTCAACCGATTCCAACGATTTTACTCACCGCCAAAGCCCGCATGAGTGAGCGCCAAGAATTTATGAAAATAGGCGTGATGGGGATTATCACCAAACCCTTTAAGGCTCGGGAACTGACACAGCAGATCAATCAGATGGTGGGTTGGTAAACTAAGGTCCTAAGCTTAAGTCACAAAAATCTCACATTCCCTCTATAAGCTAAAGGCTGACCTAAAAAAGCCCATAGCTGCAAACTATCTAGCCTTTTTAAAAAGACGTTGCTGCTCCTCGCGATGATTTTATCTGCAAGATGCTGTCCCATGGCCTATCTGACTGATCGGTTCATCGTCTAAATCAGCAACGGCGAAAAAACAGTGACGGGAGTGACGGCGAATGCCCTACCGTCTGGAAAGATTGGGGATGGTTTGCAAATATCAAAATGGAAACCAACGATTTTCAACGCTCTCTGGATGTTGTCATCTGTGTTTTAAAGGAAAAAGACACCACCGCTATTGTCAAAGTTAAAGACTTTTTGTATTCACTGCCCAGCCTAAAACAAATCGAACGGGCTTTAGCCTCAGCCGTCCTGTACTTTGCCCAGCACGACCAGCCGGTATTTGACTGGATAATTGCCCATCAAGCGATGCTAAATCCTGAGCTGGATTTGTTTGCCTTTACCCGTGCCTTAGTGCGCACTCGTCTGTGTGAGAAGGGATGGATTCAAGGGAGAGATTTTTGGTTTGATCTGCAAAACATACTCCGCATGGGGCCGTTATTGAGTCCTCACTTTGCCGATTACTTTAACCAAGGTGAATTGCGCTTAGTCAGGACGATGCTCAAGATTAGTGCCTAATACTCACAAAATCTTCAGATTTTCTCCCTATTCTGTATACCAACGGCATCAGAGTTTGCCGTTGCTGATTTAGGGATGTGCAGATCTCACGAAGATTCAGCACATCAAGGGTTTCTAGATAAAACCATCCCAAGGATTGGCAAGGTCCAGATTTTTAGTTTGAGAAGAATTTTTAGATATGCAATATACCACCACCTCTGTATCTCAGGTCCTAACCGATAAGGTTGACAGCTTTTTGGCGGCCTATCCTGTCCATCCCTATCAGGTAGCTCTGAGTAATAGCTCCATCAAGCAGTTGCTGCTGGACTATGTCGAGTGCAAACTTAAACAGACCATGCCAAGTCTCAATGCCCCTGACCAGTGGCAGCGTTTACCCCAACATTTAAACCGGCTGGTGGATTTAGAACTGCGTCTGGAAAGCTATATCTACTGGGGAATTGAATACATTATTCAAAATAAGCTGGATCTACTGTTAAATGCTGAAGCGGCGGTCTCGCCATCTTGGAATGTCCAAGATATGGAACAAAGCTGTTTACCGGCGCATTGGTTTGGCTAACGGGCTCAGGGCCAAAGCAGGGCAGTGTAACTATCGCTTAATCTCCAGTTAAAACCTTATTGTCTTCATCCTCAGTGGCTTCGATGGCGGTGATGACCGGTACCTTGAGTTCTGCTAACTCACCATCGGTCTCCGCCTCCACTCGCTTAGAGAAACCCCAGCTAAAAATAGCGGCAATTAGAGCCACCATGGTCCAGTCTGGCGGCACCCAGCCTTCGTTGATCACCCTGACTAGCAGCCTTAGGCCGACAAAGGCGACGGTGACAAATCCGGCGTCTTCAAGATAAACATACTCACTTAGCCAGCGGATAAATAGTCCTGCCATAAACCGCAGGGCAATGATGCCGATGGCACCGCCCAACAAAATAATGGCCACCTCATCGGACAGGGCAATGGCGGTGGTAACGCTATCTAGGGAAAAGGCTAGATCGGTAAAGGCAATAATCGGGATGGCCTGCCATACCGAGGCAAACTTAGGGCCGTGGTGCTGATCGTCATCCCCCTCACTGCTGCTAAAGTGCTGATACACCAACCTCAGCAGATAGGCTGCGCCCGCCACTTCAAATTGCCAGAACTTTAATACCCAGCTGGCCGTCAAGATCAGGGTCATCCGCAGCACAAAGGCAATGACCAAGCCAAAGTTTAAGGCCCGTCGCTGCTGCTGTTCAGATTCTAGACCCTGGGCAATGGCGGCAAGTGCGATCGCATTATCTGCCGACAGCACCGCCTCTAGGGCAATCAGCACGGGTAACAAAAGCAGTGTGTCCAGCCCTAAGTTAGGCGACCATTCAAGTAACTGATCTAACATTTAGCCCCTACGGTTCGCGGTAATTACAGTAAACATGGTGTTGGTATTTGGGCCTAGGGACGCCCTTATTTAAGATAGATCGGATACAATCCACCGACATCCTTCTCAGTGATTTCCCGCCCGTGATTTCCACCTTTTTTGCCCAATTCCGTCACCAGTATGCCAACGGCGGTCTTTCAACCGAACTGCTCATGACCCACGCTGAGCAATATTTAGTAAAAGCAACGGTGACCATCGATGGGCAAGTGGTTGCCACCGCCCTAGCCGCCGACCCACACCTGACAGTGGCGGACGATCAGGCCAAATCACGGGTATTGGCAATGTTGGGCTTTGGGCCGCAATCCGCTCAAGCATCCCCCAACGGAGTATCGCAATCGGTGGTTAAAACCACGGTCGCAGCCAGCTCTGCCGTGACCACATCCGCTACGGTCAGCGCTCCAGAGGCAACACCCGAGAAGACATCGCCCCCGTCGGCTGCCCCTGCTGCCCCTGAGCCCGCGCCTGAGGACTCTGAAGCTATCGGTCGCCCCCTCGATAGCATCACACCAGACGACGCCCCGGCCCCATCGGATGTACCGGCCTCGTCCTTAGCTGCGGTAGCCATCGAAAACTTTGATGACACTCACCCGGTGGACCTGTCGGATGTGATTGCCCAAACCGACGTAGAGATGGCCCGGCTGGGGTGGAGCAGCCTCCAGGGACGCACCTATTTAGAGCAGACCTTTAGCAAGCGTTCACGCCAGCAGCTTACGGACGAAGAGCTGCTAACGTTTTTGCTTAATCTTGAGTCCCAAGCCACCCCAGAAATGGGGTAATGGGCAGGAGGGCGTGCCTATTCCACGACCGTTGGCCGACCACCAATGGCATGACGGTCAATCACCTGATCGATCAAACCGTACTCAGCAGCTTCGCTGGGGGACATAAAGAAATCCCGCTCAGTATCTTCTGTGATTTTCTCAATTGGTTGACCGGTATGGTCTGCCAGGGCATCGTTTAAGGTTTTCTTGATGTAGAGAATTTCCTTAGCCTGGATTTCAATGTCAGTGGCCTGGCCTTGAGCGCCACCCAAAGGCTGGTGGATCATGATGCGAGAATTTGGCAGGCTCATGCGCTTGCCCTTGGTGCCCGCACTGAGCAAAAAGGCACCCATACTAGCGGCCAAACCCACACAGATAGTAGAGACATCTGGCTTGATGTGGTTCATGGTGTCAAAGATGCCCAGCCCGTCATACACAGAGCCACCAGGGGAATTAATGTAGAGGTAAATATCTTTTTCGGGGTCCTCAGCTTCCAGAAATAGCATCTGCGCCACAATCAGGTTTGAGGACTCAGCCGTTACCTGCTGACCCAAAAATACAATGCGTTCCCGTAGAAGGCGGGAGTAAATGTCAAAGGCGCGTTCACCGCGACCCGACTGCTCAATAACGGTAGGAATCATAAGGGCCTAAGCGTATGGGTTCTTTTGCTTGCTTTTAACGATTGTACAGACTTAGCTGTGGCAATGGGGGAGTGCGGATAACCCGACTCTGCATTAGTACAGCACACGGCACCACGGGTAGGCTGCATAATATGAAATAACGTACAAATTTGTGAAAATTTGAGGGATATCAGGGTGCCCCTCTATCAATCGTTCGTTAAGTTCAATCGTTAATTTGGCGTTGCTGATTCGCAGGATGATGTTCTCTGAAAGATGCGGCCATTTGGCCTATCTAACCGATGGGGGCATCTCTTCGTAGATCGGCATACTTTCGACAACCTACCTATTGACGCCTGTCATGACCGTTGCTGATGGTCCTAGTACGACGACATCGTCCCTGCCTAGAGCATTCCTGCCTAGAACGTTATCCCCGATTGAAACCCTGGGGTTTGGTTTAAGCGGTCTACTGCTGTGGCTCAGTGTGGCCCCCGGTGTCCATGCGGAGTTGGGGAGACAGGCCATGTGGGTCTGGATTCCAGGAGCCTTGTTAGGCATTTTGATCAATGTACAAGTGCGGCAGCTGGGGCAACAGCTGCCGGATGTGGCTGGGGGAACTCCCAACTATTTAACCCACTTGCTGCCCGAGATGCGATGGCTGACATCCTATGCTGCCATTGGGTACCTGCTGAGCTGGGTGGCTGTCATACCGGTCAATGCCATTATTTTGACAGATTTAATTGAAGCGTATTTGCCACCTTTGGGTATCACCATCCCTGGGATAGTTCTAAAATTTGGCTTCGTTTTAATGGCATTTGTTGTTGCCTTTAGTGGCAACCGTTCCCTCAGTGCCTTGCATTTAGCGTTTTTACTACCGGCTGTTGGGTTGCTGCTGTTGTTTTGTATCCAGGGGAGCGTGTGGCTGATCACAACGGCACCCCCGCAAAGTGCGATCGCAACTCCCAGTTTTTCAATCCAGGGCTGGGCCAAGTGGTATCTCAATGGTACCTATGCC
>ERZ1740052.712-NODE-712-length-11122-cov-20.045722_pt1 | contig 11122 bp, 8 predicted proteins | sample MGYA00581750_ERZ1740052 | MGnify/ENA primary metagenome ERZ1740052 (study PRJEB43018, sample SAMN04849743) | marine metagenome | isolation source: floating plastic debris | place: Pacific Ocean | collected 2008-08-30 | study: EMG produced TPA metagenomics assembly... | reverse complement strand
ACACAGACAGCTACTCCCACACAGACACCAACTCCAACAGCAACCCCAGAAGCCAAAGCAACAAAACTACCCACCATTCCAGCAAAAGATTTTGCGGATGTGGCTCCTACTTTTTGGGCAAAGCCTTTCGTAGACAAGCTTTCATCCCGGAAAATTATTACGGGCTACAAGGAAAACAACCAAGAAATTTACAGACCCGACCAACCTGTAACCCGCGCTGAGTTCGCAGCGATGATTGACAGAGCATTTCAAACTGACCTTACCAATGCTAATAGAAATTTTGATGATGTAGCCAATGATTATTGGGCACAGAAGCAAATTAAAAATGCTGTCGATAAAAAGTTTATGAAAGGTTATGACGCAAATACCTTTAGACCCGAGCAAAGGATTCCACGGGTGCAGGTTATAGCGGCTTTAGTTAGCGGACTTGATAAAACTTTAAAAACTCCTGCCGATCCAAAAAAGGCTTTAGGAACCTATCAAGATGCGGAGCAGATTCCTGAATGGGCTAGAGAACAAGTTGCAATTGCCACAGCTAATGGTTTAGTTGTAAATTATCCAAACCTAAATTCTTTCCGACCTAATGAAGAAGCTACACGTGCAGAGGTCGCAGCAATGCTTCACCAAGCTTTAGTGAAAATTGATCAGGTCGAACCTGTGAAATCGCAGTATGTGATCAATCAGTAGTAAAGTAAATCGAATAGAAATCCAATCAAAATCAAAATCAAATTAAAAGCGGATAAGTATTTTAAGTAATACTTGTCCGCTTTTTAATAGAATAGTATTGAAAAAGGTAAGTTGGCTTTTAACAACGTGCGAACTCACGAGTTGCACTAACTTGCTTACCTGCATGAAAAATGCTTTGAATCGTACTAGTCTTGAGAATGGCTCATGACTAACTTTTAAGCATCCTTGCCTACTACTTGTGATTTAAGGGTTGTGATTTCACTAGTCAACTCATTGCGAGTGGAGGCTTTGAGTAAGTAACGGTAGATAAACCAAGCAGAATAGCCTATACCAATCAATTCAAATGTTGGGGCTACTAAAGGAACATCATTCAACGCATCCAAGATAGAAAGCACTACTTTAACTGCGATTAAAGCAGCTACACCTATTCCTAGATAAATAAAAGGCTGCTTATACTGATTAAAGAAGGTTCCAGCATTATCGGTGATTTGTTTTAAAAAGCTAGAAAGTTGCTCTCCGTATTTCAACCATTGCTCTTGAGATTGCGTGGAAGGCTGAATTTTGGTTATAGTCCCAGTAGGACTGTTCATTTCTGGCACTTTTGTTTCTGAGGTTTTAGTTTCCACGGTTTCCGGTTCCTGCATTGGGGCTTCCATAATGGTAGTACTTGTTTTTATTGTTCTGGGGACAATTACAACTTTTAAGTTGTTTGGGTATATATACCGCACGGGCTTCAAGCAAAGTAGTTTCCTGCTTTTAGCGTTGTCCCTTAACCGCAACCTCATCAACTGCTATAAGTTGAAATGAAGGAAAAGTACGGTTATGAATAGTGATGCGAGCAGAACATAGTATTTCCAGAACTTTGGACTTCCTAGTTGAAGGAACTAGAATCCCAAAAACGGTAATTGTATCCTGCCCTTACAAGTTGCTAATTATCATAGCCATTTAAGTACGGATTTTGCAAAAATCTGTTAAGTTTTTCGTTTTTATATTAATTTGTCGTTCGGGGATAGCTGCATACCGAAGAAATATTTATTTACTTTTATTCTTTGGTCGAAGCTAAATCTAAGTCTGAATTGATATCTTAGACGTGATGGTGCAACCTCTAGACACAAGTAATGATTGTCTTATTAATCAAATTTGTAGTTTAAATCAGTGACACCTTATTATTAGAATAATTTTGTAGGATTTCAGCTATTGAGAAGCTAATTAGCTCTGTTTTATAAAAAAGAGGATTTATTAATTATTACTTCGGATTTAGCATCACTCTGCGCTATACTCCCAAAAAAGGTCAAGCGTCGCTTCCTCAACCATTTAACAATGAGCAAAAAATCTTCACAAAAGCGATTATTAATTTGTACTTTTGTCGCTTTAGCATCCGGGCTTTTTGGTGGTTACATCGGCGGACAAATCAGCATCCAAGTCCACAGCCAAAACTGTCAAAATCAACGCTGGGACTTATTTAAAGCAGGTTGTAAAATTGCGATCGCACCTGGTGCAATGTGGCAAGGAAGCACTACAGGAATTTGGACGGGAAGCATTTTAGGTAGCTTTTTTAGTGGCTTAGTAACGCGGAAGGAGTGAACAAGTAGTGAGTAGCAAGTAAAAAGTAGTAAGTAGCAAGCAGAAAGTAGCGAGTAAAAAGTAGCAAGTAACGGATGGTAAAGCTTTTGATTTGATAATCTGCTCTCAAAGTAGGAATTATTATTATCCTCCGGAACCAAAACCTAATTTTTACTCACTACTCGCTACTTTCTACTCAATATTCCAATTTTCTTAATTGAAGCGATGAGGGTTCTGTAGACTATTCCAGTTTTCCCAAGTATTGCTATTGGTGTCAAAACATCGCCAAGAACCGTTGTTTGATTCTTGATAGCAAAATAAACTGCGTTCGCTGGCGTAAAGGTCGTCAGTAAAGTAATATACGATATCCCGGAAAGGATAGGTTTTGCGACTTAATCGTTTTGCTACAGCTTGGTTAGGACATTCGACGATAAAAACTGGTTCGGAATCCATATAACCCAAGGAGAAAATACACATTCGTAAGATAGCTCGCAGCCAACTCTCGGAGTTTTCAAAACATTTATCAACAATTGTATTGCTTAAAGCTCTTTCTAATTTACGGTTTTGTTTGTTATCGGGAATACGATGCTCTGACATAGCTTCACCATATTGCAGAGGGCGTTGTTTCGAGATTAAACTATAAACTTTATGAGTGACAAGCGCATACGCAAAATTACTGCACCTTAATGTTCAGTTAGGTAATTAGTAATTGGCAATTGGTAATTGGTAATTGATAACTGGTAAAATTCAGTTACGTTAATAAAAATAATTTCTTATGAATCCATCAACCAAGGGTGCAGATGCTGTTGACGAAGCTATTGCGAAAGGAATTGACTTAGATGGTTCTGCAATTGAACCTGAAAAATTGGATTTATATAATCAAGTTATGGCTTTGGAAGGCAATAGACAGCGTAGTGGTGTAAAGAATACTATGCGGTCTCGTATCGTCCGAATCGGGGCTAAACACCTAACCCAAGCTGAACTTAACAAAATGCTTTCTGAAGCTGATTTTCTACCTTTAAAGGAAAAAGAAATCGCTTTTTATTATGCTGGGAAGTAAGCTGATGTGCAGCTAATTTGTATAATGCAAAAGCACCAAAATATTGTAGTGCCTTAGTGTTAGCGGAGTGTGTCCGATAGGACATAGGGTGTCTCCGAGGAAAATGTATCTTGTTCGCTAATAGTATACAAATTAAATGCGTAACAACTTAATAAATTATTTAACAAAATAGTTAATAAACCCGGTTTTTTGGAAAACCGGGTTTTTCAATGCTTAGTAACCTCGTAGATTGTTGAAAAACTTCATACATTCCCTATTCTCCGTACAGAAAATAACTGTTTTTGCGTAAAAGTTTGAGATAGAGGAAGATACCAGAATAGAAGTTACCAAGCCTATTGATGAACAGTGATTCTCAACAGAGGGATAATGCACTCAATCAACAGTTACAGCAATTAGTCGAGGAGATTAAGCGATATTCGGCTATGGATATCGAATCAAAATAGTTAAAGAACAAATTACTAAAGATTGTGAGACGAAAGCCGAGAGTATTAAACTGAATTTTAATAATTGCTATGGATGAGGAGGAATTACGAGCAGCGATTGAACAACCAGCAGCGAATTATAGTGTTGGTTTGAGAGAGGGGTTAAGTCTTGGAATCTCCGAGTAATTTACCTTTGTTGGAATTTACTTTGACTCAGTAGTGGGAAAAGCAGCATGATGGTTGGTTAACCCACCAAGCTTATGAAGAAATTGGTGGTGTGGAAACCGCTTTAGCAAATCATGGGGAAGCAATTTATGCTCAATTGAGTTCAGTAGATCAAGAGAAGGTGCAGCAGATATTTATTCAGCTGGTACAACCTTCGGAAATAAGCGCAGATATTCGCCGTTTGGCTGTTCGGGAGGAGGTGAGAGATTGGGATTTGGTAACCATCCCAATGGCGGCAAGTTAAATTAAGCTTAAGGCTTTTGTAGAATGCGTAGTCCTGAATTAATTTTTGGTACAACCCAAAATAAAAGAGAGACATAGCACTGCTACGTCTCTACATAAGTTATGTGTTTTATTTATCACTTTAATTTTTGCAATTTCTCTTCACTAACCCAATCACCGTGGAAACCATAAGGCACTCTTTGTGGAATCAATACCCGCGCTACTGGCTCCGATGTGATGTCTTGAGCATCAGCAATTACTAATTCAGATGTATCTTCGTTAGAGTCATAGACGAAAGTAATTACCCAACCTTTATCTTCCCCGCTTCCATTAACGCGAGGTGCAAATACAGCTTCACCACCGTAGCGACTTCTGCCAAATTCGTGAGTTTGGGATTTACCACTTTGCAAATCATACTTGATTACACCTTCAAAACTAGGCATCGAACCTTGTCCCATTTTCCCAGCGTAACCGTAGCGCGTGGGTTGTCCTAAAAAGTTGTCGTTGACTCTGGGGAATTCTGAAGGTACATCATCTAACTTTTCTTCTTTGACGCTACCGTCTTTCATGTTAAATCGCCACTGATGCAAGAATGGAATATCTCCTTCTGCATCACGCTGCTCGTTATTGATAGCAAGAACGTTTGTAGAATTCATCCGACAAGCAACAAGTACTACTTCATCTCCTTCCTCATAAGCATTTAAAGTATGCCATACGAAACAAGCGGGAGCTTCAAACCAACGAATATCATTATTATCGCCGTGACGGGGAACTATACCAAAACGACTGGCTCTATCTTTCTCAAACATCATACCGGGTTCGCCTTTCTGCATCCGCATAGGATTGAAAGTTAAAGGCAAATCCATAAATATAGTGTAGTTGGCGGTGATGGCGAAATCGTGCATCATTACTCCCATCGGTAATTCAATGGGTACTGTTCTCAAAAGTTCGCCTTCTGCTGAAACTACGCTGTAATGCAAGAATGGTGGAGCAAATGAATAACCGAAAAACATCATTTCACCGGTTATCGGGTCTACTTTGGGATGTGCGGTAAAAGCAGATTGCAATTTACCGTTGTAATTATATTCGCCGAAAGTCTCTAGTTCTGGAAGTTTGATTGCATGAGGAACCCCTCCTTCCCAAAGCGCAAAAAATTGACCAGCATGCCATACTAGTGCGGTATTTGCAGCGTTTTTATATGGTCCGTGTGGATTATCCACCTGCGGAGGCTCTAACATCCCACTCCAGACGGCTTTACCTTCTTGATGTTCGATTTGCCATCCTTTGGTTCTTACGTAACGGTTGCGATAGCTGGCTTTACCGTTGGAAATTCTTACCCCGTGAACCATTCCATCGCCATCAAACCAATGATACTGTCCTTTTGGCTGCCATTGGGGGTTGGGGCCATTTCGCACAAACATCCCGGATAAATCGGGGGGTAATTCTCCAATAACTTTTAAGTCGTCGGTGGTGATTTCTTCACGTATCGGAGCATAATTACCGACGAGGAAAGGATTTACTGCTGCTGTTACCATTATTTTAAGTTAAAGATTAAAGGTTAAAATTTTGAGGTTAATCTGTTTTAGATTAACAATTTTGGGTTTATTTTACGGATGAATCGCAATGTTTAATTTATAGAGTTGAGAAACCCAGTTTTTAGGAAAAACCGGGTTTATTGAGTTTAATGCATTGCTCTAAAATGCAATAAAACTTCTAATTACGAATTAAGCAGTGACTAGCCCCTGAAGTGAATATATAGAGTTGTTGGTTGAGTAATTTTAGTCTGCCTGTTTTACGGGAATCGTAGCAACTGCTTGAGCGTTTGGTTTACTTTTAACTGCAACAATGGAAGATATGATTTTGGGAAATATGATGCAGATGACAGTGCTGACAAGAGTCAATAAAAAACCATCAGTTAAACTCATCTTGAACTCTCCATTTACTGAAAAAGTCTATATTCTATTTTGGAACAAAATCTTAATAATTAAATCAGTACTGGCTTTTAAATTTCTTCTGGTTTATATAACTGGCTTTTAATATTTATATAATATTTGACACAAGTAAACCACATACCGTAATGCAATGAAGATGATAAAAATTCTATTTTTTGAAATTTTATTCGCCAATAAAAATTTGAAATTATTTTGAAATTATTGCCTCAAACACCACTTAATAATTGTTTTTCATCTAAAATGCCGTCCTAAAGAGAATTTTTTTATTGCTATTACAGCTTACCTATTTAGTGAAAATTAGTTTCATATATCTACTATGCCTATAAATATATTTAATCGAATTAAGTTTACCAAAATTAAGTTTATCAAAATTTATTTTTATAGATATAAGTTTACATTAATTTCCAGAATCAATCCTACTTTTGGTAGAAGCAGTTGTATTTATAATAGTTATTAATTTTTACTAAATTATGACTTACACAATTGTCATAATACCCGGTTGGTGTGTGACACTGAAAAGCTTATTAATACGTTCAAAATTAGTAAAAGTGTCACAGCAACGGCAATAAATGGGGATATTATCTACACTCCTTTTTGCCTCCCCTATAAAAGAATGTGCCGATTGCGGTCATTCCTATAAAGAACGGAATATACTTTCAGATATAAATAACTGGCTATAAGGCTGTATATGGTGTCTATTATGAATAGTACAAATAATCAGTTTCCTCAACTTACTGAGAAAGACCAACAAAATTTAAAAAGCGTAGTTGATTATTCCAGTGTGGAATCGGTACCCGAAATTTGGCCAATAGCAGCCCAGCGTTTTGGGGATACCATCGCGCTACACAATCCCCATGCTCAGCCAAATGAAGTCAAAGTAACTTATAGCGAGTTATTTAACCAAATTCAACAGTTTGCTGCTGGTTTGCAAGCATTAGGAATCAAGCCACAAGAACGTATTTCATTAATTGCTGATAATAGTCCTCGCTGGTTTATTGCCGACCAAGGTATTATGACTGCTGGGGCTGTTAATGCGGTACGCAGTTCTCAGGCAGATATTGATGAATTGGCGTATATTCTGCAAAATAGCGATAGTACGGTTTTAGTCGCGCAGGATTTGAAGACTTTTGAAAAATTGCGACCCCGTTTGGATGATTTACCAATTAAATTAGCAATTTTGTTAACGGTCGAACCAGCACCGAGTGAAGAAGTTATCAAGGTATTGAATTTTGAACAGTTAATGGAAATTGGTGCAAAACATAATTTGGAACCGGTCAAGCAAAACCGAGATACTTTAGCTACTTTACTTTATACTTCCGGAACTTCAGGTAAGCCTAAAGGGGTGATGCTTTCTCACGGGAACTTGATTTACCAGATAACCAACTTAGGTACAATAGTTCAACCGGAAAGAGGAGATGTTGCTTTAGGAATTCTCCCTACTTGGCACGTGTTTGAACGTACTGGAGAGTATTTATTGCTTTCTATGGGCTGCACTCAGGTTTATACGAATTTGCGCTCGATAAAAAATGATTTGAAAAAGTACAAACCCCATTACATGATAGCGGTACCGCGTATTTTAGAATCAGTTTATGAAGGAGTGCAAAAACAGTTTCGCGAACAACCTGCATCCAAACAAAATTTGATTAATCGGTTTTTGGGTATTAGTGATAAGTACATAAGAGCGCGAAGAATTGCTCAAAACTTAGATTTGCAAAACCTTAATCCCTCAACAGGAAAGCGAATCGCAGCTAGCATTCAGGAAAAATCCCTTTCACCGCTACATGCTTTGGCTGGAAAAATAGTTTATGGCAAAGTGAAGGAAGCCACGGGAGGAAGAATCAAACAGTTTATCTGTGGTGGTGGTGCTTTAGCCAAGCATATAGATGATTTCTACGAGATTATTGGTATAGATATTGTAGTAGGTTACGGGTTAACAGAAACTTCCCCCGTAACTCATGCGCGTCGTCACTGGAGTAATTTACGTGGTTCTTCGGGATTGGGGATACCGGGTACCGAAGTTAAAATTGTTGATTTGGAAACTCGTAAAGAATTACCGAATGGGGAAAAGGGTTTAGTATTGCTTAGAGGTCCGCAAGTAATGCAGGGTTATTATAAAAACCCCGAAGCAACAGAAAAAGCCATTGATGCGGAAGGTTGGTTTAATAGCGGTGATTTGGGTTGGGTAACTCCTCGTCAAGATATAGTTTTAACTGGACGAGCAAAAGACACTATTGTATTAACCAACGGGGAAAACATTGAGCCGCTTCCTATCGAAGACGCTTGTTTAAGGTCTGAATTTATCGACCAGATAATGCTTGTGGGACAAGATAAAAAAAGTATTGGTGCTTTGATTGTCCCTAACTTAGAAGCATTGGAAAAATGGGCGCAAGGACAAAGTTTGGAATTATGTGTTAAAGAAGACAATGTTACGTCATCCACAAGCCAAAAAATCAACCTTGAGAGTAAAATAATCCAGGATTTGTTTCGGCAAGAGTTGAATAGGGAAGTACGAAATCGTCCTGGATATCGAGCGGATGACCGTATTGGCCCTTTTAAACTGATTCTGGAGCCGTTTTCTATGGAAAATGGCATGATGACACGCACTCTCAAAGTCAGAAGACACATTGTGATGGAACACTATCACGATATGATTGAGCGAATGTTTGCCGCTAACTAGTTCACTGTTATTGAATTCAAAAGGAAAAAAAGATACTTTTATGGACATCTCCAATCCTCAATTGCTGCTTAAGCGCGTTATTAACGTTAAAGCTATCGTTACACCTCTATGGAAAGAGGAAGTAACGCAGCAACTTCAAGGACAAATAAATCAAACCGACCAGCAGTTACAGCAAATTGATGTCCAAGGACAACGTGCAATTACCGAAATTCAGAAGCAAGGTTTGCAGCCCCCAGGACCTCAAACTCTACAACAAATTGAGAATATTCAAACTCAGGTAAATGAGAAAAAAAGCGAGATGCTAGAGCAGAAAAATCAAAGCTTGCAAAATCTCCAACAGGTGCAAATGCTTGAGTTAGACCAAGAAGTTAATCAATTTCAGTTGGAAGGCTTCTTCCGAGCAGAACAAGGCGATAATTTGATTAGCAAAATGCAGGTCGAAATTGTTCTGCGCGACGGCGTTATCGAAGAAATTCGCGGTGATATTTAGAGGTGATATCTAAAGCGCAAAACGCAATCATAATTTAAGTTCATGATTGATGATTCATAATTCCGAATTCGGGATTATGAATTTTTTTATGGGGTTTGTAGTTGCGCTGTCTTCGTCAATATGCACCTTTTTTCAACCAACTTTTCTTACCTTATACCAATTCTGTATGAGGCTGCACTCAATCACCCGCAGCCTAGAAGGCTGGGGCTATAACAACAAAGCCCCTGAGCCGCACTTTGTGAACGGGTTCGCTAGTTTCGTCGCGAAACCGACACCCCAAACTAGTCTCACAACCTACGTTGGCTTAATTCGGCGCATCTTTGTAAAGAAATGGTATTAGCAACCCTCCTCGGAATCACCTGCACCATAACCTACGTTCTCACAGCTTCCCTATGGATAATCACCTTCATCCATTGGTTCCTAGTAGTACTTTGGCTTTTGGTCTTCGGGGGAATACAGAAGCTGGTTCCAGAGTTAAGAGTTATTCTTCCCTTCTCCTTTCGTCAATCAAAAAATAAAATTAAATTACGTTTGCTAATTAAATAAACACATAGTTATTAAAAAATTATTAATAACATTAATTTTTGTAAAATGCATGACAATTGATGAAATAGGTAATAGACTAAAATCGTAGTTAAAAAGCTTTATGGTTGGAGTGTAATCTAGCTTTGGTATAAGCAAAGAAATATTTCTTTTTCGGGAAAATGATATCTTAAGGTACTACAGGCTGAGAAAATATTTGTTGTACGTTAGATATGTGAAGAAAAATATAAATTTACAGCATTAAATAAAACAGAAATCGGGAACTTTGTCTAATCTTTGTATTTCTGTATTAACCAGAACAGTTTTTAGCTGTATGGTGAAGTTAAATAGTAAATAGCAAAAGTATAATCAGCGATAAAAAAGTTGAATACTTTTGTCAGTTTAGAGTCGGATTATTAGGAACAATCTGAGGGGAAACTCATAATAGCTATGTTAGAAGCAATCAGCAATTTTTTTAAATTGCATAAAGATTCAAAAAGTAAAAATCAATTACTTAAACCTAAATTAGACTTTTTGCAGCCTTTGCGTAAATGGCTAGATTCTCTAGAAATTCACAATCAGAAGTTAGCGCATTTCATTGCCAAATTCATTCCAGCGGATTGTCCGTTTGAACGAGATATAATCTTACTTGGGCATAAAATGGCTCATATACCACCTTTATGCAAAATGAATCCACTTTACGAGCAGTTTGTTAGTTTGCGTTTTAAGGCTTTATGTTATTTGGTAGACCAGTGTGGTGAAGACATTCAATCTTACTGCTAAATAGTACTTTAAATCATATCAAATAGCTGCTCTAAATATTAGTAATAGAAATTGAGCGTCAACCTTTTAATAATGTCTTAACTACCTAGATATTCTTAAATAGGAGATTTTGCCAAAAATAGCATTACAATTTCCTTACGGTTATGACGCTCAAGTAATAGTTATTTGTTAGTCATTAGCGGTTAGTTGTTAGTTGTTAGTTCTTGAATATTGCAATTAAAATTTTATATATTAATTATATTTACTTTCTAGAAAAATTTTTAAAATACATTTACGAATATACACATATAATAGCTAATGCTGACTCGTTGGATAAATAATAGAAAAACGTTTTTAAAATAGCTTAGTCTCAAAGTAACCTTGAGTTTTGAATTCAGCAGCTATTACTTTGATTAAATTGAATTGAAATTAAAGAACAATTAAATAAGAAAATAGGTTAGTAGTAGCGCTGACTTGGTATCCAAAGGGAGCATCCCTCCAAAGAACAAATATTTTACCCAACACCCTGTAAGGGTGTGG
>ERZ1740052.711-NODE-711-length-11126-cov-13.958811_pt1 | contig 11126 bp, 6 predicted proteins | sample MGYA00581750_ERZ1740052 | MGnify/ENA primary metagenome ERZ1740052 (study PRJEB43018, sample SAMN04849743) | marine metagenome | isolation source: floating plastic debris | place: Pacific Ocean | collected 2008-08-30 | study: EMG produced TPA metagenomics assembly... | reverse complement strand
TGTTAGTATTAAGTTTGATGAAATGATCATTTAAAAACATGTTCCAACAACAAACGTCATTACGAAGCCTTTTCGGCTGAAGTACTCTTTAAAAAAATCATTTCCTTTTTATGGCATCCAAAGTAACTCCGTTTTTATCCTTCCAAGCAGTCCAACCATTGGCAGTTCTACCTAAAACTGCAGCAGCAGAAGCACTAGGGGAGTTAAAAATATAATCAGCCTGTAAAACAAACATAGTATCCTCTTGAATTAATAATTCCTCATCAATCAAACGCTTTCGCAAAACCTTAATCCATTTATTAATGCCGTTAGTTTCACTTCTAGAAAACTTTCCTCCTTTGTATACTAAGAAACCATCATCAACTAGTTCACCAGAAGCTATAGCGTCTTTTCCAGTGCAATAAAAAATTTCTTTAGACTTTGTAGCTTTACGTTTTTCCTCAAAAATAGGATATCCCAATGTGGCCAATAAAATTTTAGCAGTCTCAAAGTTGTCTAGCAAATCATACTCTCTACCTTCAGAAATAGATAATTTATTAGACCCTGTATCATTATCAAGCTTAAACCTTCCTATTTCTTTCGTTTTTTCAATACAATAATGTTCTAGAAACTTACTATCTGCCTTATCATAGGTATTGGCTTTAGCAGCTACAATAATACAATGTGTCCAAAAATCTTTCGTTCTATTATGCGACTGAATACGTTTAAAACAATTTTCTCCCTCACCAATATACACAAGTGGCGTTACACCGTCGTCGGACATACCAAATAAAAAGTAAACCCCTGTAAAGTTAATAACCTCTCGTTGGGTAACCTCTTGCATTTTATTTCTAGGAAATAAGATTGCTTTTACCAATCTGCTTTTAATATGAGCTTCGCGTATACTAATGGTTGAAACAACTGGTAAAAGAATTTCTATAGTTTGTGGATGATTTTTCATAGTTGTAGGTTAATAAGGGGCAACAATATCAACGAGTTTTTGAGTAGCTTCTTTAAGTTGGTCAGAGATACCTTTAATTTCTCGAACTTCAATCTCTATTTTTTCATCTACTGTATCTTTAATTTCGTCAAAATGCTTATTTCTATTTTCAATTATTTTTTTTAAAACGTATTCACACCATTCTTGGCTTGGTGCTTCGTCGTTATTAAATGATTTTGCTAAGTCTTTAGCTAACAAATAACGATACATAAAAATACGTAATTGACGTGGTGTAATATCTCCTTTTAATACTCTCGCATATCTTTTTAGGATACTGAGATCTTCCGATCGAATTGTATAAACACCTTCTTTAGGTTTTTCTTTGATTTTTTTTAATTCATATTCAGAAGGATTAAGGTCTTCCTTTAATGAGTCTACAATATCAAGTGCTACGACATCTCCTTCTTTAATATCATGTAAATGTTCTCCACCAACTGTATTAATACCAGGAATTAAAGTTTTAAGAGTTTTCTCCTCAACATCATTATTTTGCCCTATAACTTCAAGCTCTAATTTACTAGCATAGGCGTCAATTATAATATCTTTTTCTTTGTCATACAAAGGAGGAAGTTTAATACAAGCGATAAATAATTTATCCAGATATTCCTTTACTAAAGTATCTTTTACATTCTTTCCTTTATCAGTATTCTCAAACCTTCTATATTTTAATTCAATAGCTCTTTCCAAAATTTTCTCATCCACTGCTGTAACAATCAGCACTCTTTTAACAATTTCATCATCCTCAAGCATTACGCGTAAAGCATCTATTACTTGTACTAGTTGGTCTTCCTTACATCTATCTAAATCATCAACAAAAAGTAACAATCGTTTTTGTATACCACCTTCTTTATTGGAAGGCATCCAAGCTTTCAGTACATGCCTTAATTCATCTTGTATTTCTGCTTGTATCCCTAATAAGTTATTAAAAGTGGGTTTATGAGTGTATTTTTTAACTAAACGTTTTCCTTTATCCCCCAACTTCCAAGCTTTCTTGAAGAATAATAATATTTGAACAGAAGCCGAACTAGTAATTAACAAGTTCCAAAACCCAATATCTTTTATAAAACTAGGGTAAACGAAGCGTATAGCTACTACAAGAATTATTAGGCTTAAAAATAGAATTACATCTCCAAATCCATTCCTAATTCTATTTAACCGAAACAAAAGAGAAAATTCTTTTAGTTTTGAAGTAAGTAAATAATTATCTTTTTTATGCGTAAAATACTGCTCTGCAATCTGCTGATATAAATATGCCCAAACACCTTCAGTATCTTGATACTTCCATGCATGAAATTTTATAAAATAAAATGCACTATCTTTCTTATTTTCAATATTTAATTTTTCATAAACCTGTTGCATAAAGAAAGTTTTTCCTCTTCCCCATTGTCCAAACACACCTAACATCTGTCCGTAATTTCCTTTAAGATTAGTTAACAACCGGGCAAAATTTTCACTTATTATGTCAACATCCAACTTCGGAGTTATACCATCTTCCTCAATTCCTTTAAATGATTTACCTCCGCTAAAAGGAGAATCTGTTAAATTTGAAACTTCTTCAATATTAGTTGAATTTTGGAAAGTTTTCTTATAATGTTTTTCAAACCATAATTTAGTAACTATTTCTTTTATTCGTTGTTGTCTAACTTGCCTTATACCAGCTTCAAGTTTATAGTTAACGTATTCAGATTTATGTAATTTGTAAGTAGTAGAATTAGCAAATAAAATCCATTCTACCCATTCAATTTGAAATTCTAGAAACTTTTCTTTGAATTCAGGTCTTTTAAAAATAGATTGCATTTCTTCATTAACTCTAGCAATAGCAGTTATGGTATGTCCATTTGCGATTGCTACCAAATCTCCAGTTTTATATAGATGTTTACCTACGCTTAAAACAATATTCCCTCCATCTAGTAAATCGATATAATCAGGCTTTCCCGTTCCCCATCTTGTTCCTAACTTCCATACCACTCCTGTATCTCCGCCGCCTAAATAATTACCTTTTTTATCATAAATAGGAAACCCCATTTTTTTAAGGTAGTCATTGGTAGGATCACCTCCATTTAAAGAATAATCATTAGGATCTAGTTTTTTAGATACAGCAGCTAATCTAATTACTTCCTTCGGAGGATATAATTTATCTAGAATTAATACATCATATTTAGTAGAAGGAATCATACTACTTGGTGAAATAGCACCATGTTTTATTCCTCTAAAAACGTCTTCTTTGGTTACAAGTTTGGCTAGATTTTCAGGCATATCTTCTTTAGTAGTTCAGGTTCATTTAAATGTGAAACTAATTTTCGGGGACATTCTTATTGAAAATAAATTTCTGTCAGTTATAAAAAATCAAAGTCAGAAGGTATAATAGATATTTCATCTTCAATGTTTTTTGTTTTTCAAATAATAAATGTAAAACAGGGTTAATTATATTTTTTGTAAAATCAATCAATTATTAGATGTTTTTATTTTTGTTCATCAACGGTAACCTGACCATTCATTAGCATAGGTAATAACCAATCACGTAACTCTGCTAGTTTTTGGTTTTGTTGATTGTTAGACATGACTAATTCAAATATGGGACTGAGTCTGTCATCAAGTTTTTTACAAATATTAATAGGTGGAATACATATTTTACTTTGCTTTAAGTGATCTTGAGTAATATGTCCCATCGTTGTCTTCCTTAAATCAGCAATCATCTTAAAATGTTGTAAATAGTTAAGCAGTTCAAAATAATAGTATGATTTTGGAAATATATCAGAAGTAACTTTAAAAATATGTTGGTTCAATGCACCATTTCCATCTGACCAAACCATAACTTCTAAAGAGGCAGACCAAGAAAATAAAATATCACCATTATAAATTTTAATCTTATTTGGTACATCAGGTCTTACCTTTTCAGTTTTTGAAGTAAACCCATCTCGCATCTCTTTAATCTTAATCACAGGAAGGAAATTATTATCGATTGGTCTAAATTTTTGACAAGCTAAACCATTTTGGAAATTAGCAATATCTAATAAGTTCCCAACCTCCCAACCCTCAGGAATTTCACGTTTCAATTCCTCATTAAAAACCATAGTACCACCAGAGGACTTATAAGGTTTGCCATTTTTATCAGGAAAATCAAACTGTACAAACCAATAATTGTACAGTGTTTTTGCCATCACTTCTAACTCTGTATTTATTTTATTGTTAACTTCTATTTTAGCATCTAAATCTGATAAAACCTTGGCTATTTGTTTCTGATAATCAATGGAAGAATGAATTTTAACTTCTAATTTTTTTAATACACTAACTGGTGGAAAATTAGGAATGGTAGAGTCTCCTTTTTTTCCAATAATTTGATTAACTAAATGATGTGAAAAAAAGTAATCAAAGTATTTATCAGTTATTAAATTATTGTTGAGTCTTATTCTTAGTAACGCTTGATTTATTACTCCTTTTTCGATATTATCGGGCATTTGGAATATAGCACCATAGTTTGCACCAGAGCAAGAAACAAGAAAGTCTTTTGGAAATACTTCAAACCTATTCATTTTTGTGTTGAAATAATCTTCTGAAATATTATACCTGCCAATATTAATATTTTTTCTTAAAACAACTCCTTGTTCATAGACTTTATAAGTGTTTTTAGCTTTTGGAACAAAAATTTCTTTTTTCAAATTACCTCCAAAAGGACCTCTTAAAAAACCTCTATCTTTACTTACAATATCCTCAAATAAAAACTCTGTAAAATCTTTACTCATACTTCAAACCTTTTAAATTCTCTTGAATCTCTTTCTCCAAACTTTTAGACTCCGCAAACAAACTCTCTAAATTACTTTCAAAAGCCTTCATTTTAGTAGCAAATTCTTCCGCATTAATATCAACATACTCAATCTTCACTTCAAAATACTGCCCAGCACTTAAACTATAATTTTTAGTAGTAATTTCATCATAAGAAACCACTACCGAAAAATCATCAACAGCTTTTTTGTTTACAAAGGTTTGCGTAATTTTTGTTTCTTCTTCTGCGGTAAGTATTGTGCGTTGGTTTTTTCCCTCTTTTATCGTAGTTCCTAAATTAGAAGCATCTATTAATACTACTTCACCATTGTTTTCTTTATCTAAAAACACAATAGATACATTAGTACCTGTAGAAGCAAAAATATTAGAAGGCATGCTAACTACGCCAGCCAACATGTTACGAGCAATCATTTGCTCACGTATTTTTTTATCTAAACCAGTTTGTGCAGTAATAAAACCTGTAGGTACTACAATAGCTGCTTTACCCTTATCACTTAAGCTATGCATAATATGTTGCAGAAACATAGCATAAATAGCCATTTTATTTTTTGCTTTTTTAGGAATATTAGGCACACCAGCAAAAAAACGTTCGTTATTTTCTTTCTTTTTTAAAGCATCTATATCATCACTAAAATCGAGTTTAAAAGGAGGATTAGAAACAATATAATCAAACTTTTGAGTATACTTAGGTTCAGTCATGGTATTTCCTTGTACCACATTATGTATAGAATGTTCTAAACCATTTAGTACCAAATTTAAGCGTAATAATTGCGATGATTTTTGTGAAATGTCCTGAGAATATACAGTACATTGTTGCGTACCTATGGCATGAGCTAAGGTCATTAGCAAAGTTCCAGACCCTGCACTGGGGTCAAAAATAGTTTTATTCGTTACTTTTTTAGGTACTAAAATAGCCCCCATAATTCTAGCAACCGCATGTGGTGTATAATATTCAGCATATTTACCACCAGCATCGTTATTATAATCTTTTACTAAATACTCAAAAATAGTAGCAAAAAAGTCAAAACCTTCATGCATTACTTCTTCAAAGTTAAAATCAATTAACTTATTTACTAAAGCTTTGGCAAAAGCATCACGTTTACTACTCACGTATTCTGTTACAGGTTCAAACAATTGTATTTTAACCCCATCAGAAGTAGTAACTGCAAATATTCCCTTGTTTTCATTTGCAATATCTAACAAAGTGTCGTCTAAAATTTTAGCAAAATCATCATCGTTTTGTCGTTTAAATAACACAGGTAAAAGATGCTCTTTAGTTAAAAAAGCACCATCCGTTATTTCTATTCTTAGTTTTTTATAATCATTATCATCTAGGGCTTTTAAGCTATCTAACCAATTGGTAGTTGTAAACCATTCTGGATGTATTTTCTTCAACTCAAAAGTAAACTTGTCGTTTAAAAATTTGTATAAAAATATCTGAGTAATAATTTTAAACTCATTTCCATCATTACCTAAACCGTAGTTAGCACATACGGCTTTTAAATCATCTATTAAACGTTTCGTTTTTGTTTCGTACGTTTCTTGTATATCAGTGTTATTCATTAAGCGCTCCTATCGTAATACTCGTTTAAATATTCTTTTGTTATAATATTGGTTACAAAAATAACAGTTTCATAGTCTAATTTAGTCTCTAAAATTTCTTCAAACTGTGTGTTAACCATTTTGGCTACCTGCCTCATAAAATAGTTCTCATTAGTTAATAGGTCGTTACGTTGTAATAAACTAGTATCGATACCTTGTTTTATTTCTTGTAAAGCTTCTATAATGGCAGATTTTAGTTTGGTAGGCCTACCAGCTTCCAACAGGCGCTTATGCACACGTGCCATTTTTTTATCACCTTTATATTTTTCCTGTAGCAATTGGTTACGACGATTTAATTCTTTAATAGCTTTATGTATTTCTCGTAATTCTTTTATGTTTTCTCGCATGTGTATTTGCGAAGTTTCATTTAAGTTATTAGTGTCAAACATGCGGCGTAGCTCTTCGTACAAAGTAGTCCACTCAGGATCTTTAGTGTCAAAATTACTAGCCAAAGCTTCACGAGTTTGTTTAAGTATATTTTTAAGCTCATCCCCTAAAATCATTTCAGATTCTCCAATTTTAGTAAACTCAAACACTATATCTTCTAAGGCAATATTTAAAATATTACCAACTTCCTCATTCTTTTGAAAAGATTCCATCGCATTCAATAAATCCAAACGATTACCAGCCTCAATTCGTAATTGTTGTAGCTTCTTAAAATCTAATTTTTCCAATAATTCATATTCGCCAACCAAACGAATAATATTATATAATGATTTTGCTTCCTCTAATGCTTTTTTAAGCTGAAACATTTCCGATCGATCTGTAATCTGAGAAATTTGTTGTGAAAAATAGGCTTTGTTATTCGTGTCATAATCAGCCAAGACTTCTTTAATTTCTCTAATTTTAGTCTTCATTTCATCTAAAGACATAAATAAGTTTGAATAACTCTCAAACTCATCTCCAGTTATTTCGGTAAGCTCGTCAAAATATTTTTTATTGGTTTTATCAAATTCTGCTGAGATATCCGCAAAATCTACTACATATCCATATCTATAATCTTTATAAGTTCGGTTTACACGTGTTAAGGCTTGCAGTAAATTGTGCGCCTTTATAACTCTACCTACATATAGCTTTTTTAAACGTTTAGCATCAAAACCAGTTAATAACATTCTGTCAACAAACAAAATATCAATCTTACCAGCTTTAAAATTATTTATCCAAGATTCAATTTCTTTTTTACTACCAGAATTATACAGTACTAATGCAGCTTTAGTTACCTTATTTTTTTCGTTACTATCGTTCTCATAAATAAGCGTTTCTTCAGCAGCTAAATTTAATTCATTTTCTCTTTGTAAGGCGTATGAAGTACTGAAAATAGAAAACATTTCTTCCGCTTGTTTACTACTATTACAAATAACCATAGCCCCTAAACTACCATCTGTTTCTGTTCTTCTAAACCTTTCAAAATCTTCAATAATATATTTTAACATAGGCTTTACAAAAGAAGGATGTGCATATAATTCCTTTTTATCTAAGTCCCCTTTTTTAATATCAATACTATCTAAAGCATTTTGAAGTAATATTTTATAGCTAGCATCTATTTCTTCTCTAATTAAACGAAGAGTATACCCATCTGCAATAGATTTATTGTAATAGTATTTGTGTATATAATCTCCAAATAATTGTTTCGATTTTAAATGCTCTCCAATTAAAGGTGTGCCTGTTAGCCCTATTTTTATAGCATTAGTATCACTTTGTTTTAAGTTAGCTAAAAAGCTACCTTTAGGGTTATAACTTCGATGTACTTCATCTAAAAAATATACACGTTGTATAGCTACAGGGTAATCAGAAGTACTAGTCAGGCTCGCATCATCCTCAAACTTTTGAATATTTACAACCGTAATTTCTCGTTGTCCCTTGTTGTTATGAATCGCAGTGGTAGTTTTTAAATCGTTTAAAAATTCTTCTCTAGAGCTTACGGTATGTACTTTTAAGCCTCTTGCGGTAAATTCATCAGTAGCCTGCTTTAACAAGTCAATCCTATCTACTATAAAATAGAATTTTGCTACCTTTTGTTGTTGTTTAAAATAGTCAGTTAAAAAATGTGTATTGTAATAAGCTAAAGCCGTTTTTCCACTTCCTTGTGTATGCCATATAATCCCTTTTTTAATACCTTCATCTAATTTTTTAGCGATAGCTTTGGTCGCAAAAAACTGAGGGTAGCGCATTATATGTTTTTGCAATCCGTTGGTTTCTTTTACATAAGCCAAAGAATAACGTAGCATAAATTGTAAACGATCTTTACTTAATAAGGAGGTTAAAAGGCTATTAGTTGCAGAATCAGGATTTTTATTAACTGCAAATTCAGGACTACTTTTAAGCACTTGATAATTGGTGTCTTGTAACAAAAAATCTTCTACCTTTTGGTCTAGAGGTTGTAATGCTTGTTGCAAATTAAAACCAATTTCTTCTCTAAAGTAATTAAAGATAATTTTTTTGTATGATGGTGAAGCATAATATGCACCTTGCCAAGGTTCAACAGAATCAGCATCATATTCCATATTATTAGAAAAGATCATAAACTGCGTAACATTAACAAACTTTTTAAACTGTTTGTTACGTACCCTATCGTTCATTCGTTTTCGCTCTGCAAGTACACCATCTTTATTGTTAGGCTTTTTCACTTCTACAAAAACTAACGGCATTCCATTAATCAAACAAATAATATCGGGTCTAAAGGTATCCTCACCATTTTTATAAGGCAATTCTGTACATACATGAAAACTATTATTTTCAAAATCATCAAAATCAATTAATTTGATCCCCGAACGTTGGGTAAGTCGCTCATAGAACATTTTGCCTAAATCTTCATTTTCTAATAGTAAAGAAACGTCAGTATATAATCTATCCAGCTCTTTTTGGTCGAGAACCTCTTTATTAATCCTTGCAATATTTTCTTTAAAAATATCAGTAAATATATTGGTGTCAATATCCCATACTACATCTTTTAAAGAAATATAAGTATATCCTAATTGTATTAAATGTAGGATTGCAGGAAGCTTTACTCTAGAATCTTCATTAAAACTCATTCTCTTTTTCTTGTTTCGGGGGGTTAATTTTTCAGTAAGCGTTAAAAATAATAAACCTAAATGAAAACAGCATAAGCATATGATAAAATAATAGATAAAGAATAAAAACAGATAAAATAGAATAATGTTTGTTAATAATCAGATAACATTTACTATCAGAAAGGACTAATGGGTTTTAACCCATTACGAAGTAAAAAACGAATAGTGTATTACTTTTAATATAAATTAGCTAAAACGAGATAAAACAACAACGGTTTTCAACCCATTACACCCCAACAAGAAAACAAAAAACCATAATAACCCCACAACACAATAACCTCAACCTACACAATCCAAACCTAAAGCACAACAATCCAAATCTCAATCTACTCAATAGGAATCTTATTTTGCACAATGCAAATCTTAAGTTACACAATAACAATCTTATTAAACACAATAGATCCCTTAAGCTACACAATGTTAAAAATTTTAACACTATTAACAATCTCATTAACACTATTGCAAATCTTGTTAACATACACAGTATAAAAAACTTAAATATTGGTTAACAAATTTGGACGTCTACTAAAAAAACATACATTTAATAAAAAATTGTAAAACATAATTGTTATGAGTTCAAACTCTCAAAGCTCCTTTGCCAGCAGACTAGGTAAGGCAAAAACACTAGTAACCACAGTAAGCAGTTACACCGATTACACAGCACCAGTAGCAACAGCTTCCGTAGCTACTATAACACAAACAATAACAGACATAGAAGCAGTACAACAACAATACAATACTGCAAAATCCGACTACACACTAAAAACCAATCAGCGGAAACAAATCTTTACAGAAAATGAAGACGCATTAGAAAAACGGCTATCACCCATCCGTACCTTTATAGAAGCCCTAAAAGGCAAAAACAGCACAGAACTAGTACAAATTACAAGTTTGGTAAACAAAATAAGAGGAAACACAACAAAAAGCACAACCGTAAGCACAGAAAGTGAAACCGATACCATTAGCCAAATAGAACGCACCTATGCAAGCCGACTATCAAACTTTAAAAACATTATAGACATACTTACTAGTCTAGGAGCGAGCTATGCACCACCAAACGAACAAATCACATTAACGGCATTAACCGAATACGCAACAACAGCAGAAGCCAGTATTACAGCAGTAGACGTATGTTTAAGTGTATTCAAACCAATAATAAACCAAAGAAAAACAATGTTCGATACATTACGAGAACAAACGCAAAGCATGAAAAACTTTATCAAAGCACAATACGGATTAAGCTCAAACGAGTACAACCAAGTAAAAAAACTAAGCATTTAATTCTCAAATAAACAAAATACGAATACCAATAAAACGAAGTAAGTCATAATGCAAATTATAGCTTACTTCGTTTTCCTTTTTCTAAAAATACTACCACACATAGCATCGCAACTGCGGCACGAAAGAAGCAATCTGTTATCGAACCAGTACACAACATAATGCATGTCATCGCGACAGAGGTAAGAAGGAAGCGATCTTTCATCAAATAAGTTAATTACACCACACACATCATCGCAACAACAGCACGAAAGAAGAAATCTATCATCTAACCAGTACACAACATCATACACGTCATCACTACAGCATCACGAAAGAAGCAATCTATCATCTAACCAGTACATCACACCACACACATCATCGCAACTGCGGCACGAAAGAAGCAATCTGTTATCGAACCAGTACACAACATA
>ERZ1740052.710-NODE-710-length-11141-cov-20.941097_pt1 | contig 11141 bp, 5 predicted proteins | sample MGYA00581750_ERZ1740052 | MGnify/ENA primary metagenome ERZ1740052 (study PRJEB43018, sample SAMN04849743) | marine metagenome | isolation source: floating plastic debris | place: Pacific Ocean | collected 2008-08-30 | study: EMG produced TPA metagenomics assembly... | reverse complement strand
CCCAGCCTTCTAGGCTGCGGGTGATTGAGCGCAGCCTCATACAGAATTGGTATTACTTCTCCATTCACCGTAAAGTATTTTAGAGTACTGGAAGCTTACCTTACTAACTAAAAAATAATAATTTAATAAGGGAATCATCCCACAAAGAGCTAAACACTTGTCCTATCTATGATTATTTTGAATATTTATGTCTATCTACAGGAATCCTAATTGATTTTTGTTAGCGAAGCCTATCCGTCAGATGTTGTGATGTTATACATCCTTGGGGTGAATACTTCCCAACACGTAGTGACCGTTGTAATGACAGTTTAGAATTGCTTAAGTCTTGGCTATATAGATAGTCAACTAAAAACTGGAAGCTAGTGATTTTTGTTAGCTTCCAGAAATTGAGAGTATTAATTATTAGTATATTTAGGGGTAAGTAACCCGTAAAAATCATTAGGATTATATTACCTTTAGGTGCGCTTCATCGCTGAGGTTAGCGATATAGACATAAAAATATTAGCAATAAAGGTTTTACTCGTCACTTATTCATTTTCCACCAAGCTAATAGTTTGTTAATACATATAGCTTTAGTTAAAGAAAATTTTGAAATAGCTTTTATGATATTAGGGGGAGGTAAAAGCTTAGATAAATCAAATTGGAGAAATTCACCATTCTAATTTATTATTTTCGGGTTTCCTTGAAAATGAACCACCATTAGCAACGAGAAAAGATAGATAAGAGCCAATAAGCTATATGCCCCATTTTGATATTTCCTGCTCCATCAAATCAATGTTTATAAGTTTAAAAAAACATCATCATTTTTACCTCATCACTAAAGTTATTATTCAACCATCTTTATTGTTGCTATCTATAATTTAATGTATTAAAGATAATTATATTTGCCATTTTGGCATATTTATTACAAAGTAATGATAAATATATTTACGTCTAGGACAATTCATCTCAAGCTCAAACTAAGCTATTATTTGGTCATAAAATAACACTTGAAGCCACCACAGAGAAAATACTATTTACTTAATATATTGATTTTTTGTTTAATTTTCAAATTATTAATGCTATAATGTAGAACCTACAAAAAATAAAGTTTTTAAATCTAAAAGCAACTAGTTCTACTATCTAATTGAGTAACATTTTATATCTAATAGCAAAGCCTGCCATACATATATAAAAAGATGGCAGGTTATAAATAATAGTTAGCAGTGTTGAAAATATTTTTCCAACACTGCCTGATTTTTAATTAAAATCGCAAAAATTTAGCGAAAAATCTTGATTTTCTTCTTGGTTCAAGTCTGGCTTCATTGATTGATACTCCCGGATTTGAGTTTCCAACCATTTATCAACATTTGACCCACCGCGAATTTCTGTTTTTTGCTTGCCAACAACTTCAAGGTAAGCCAAGTCTTTAATTTTATTTAAACAACTTGGTGACATATTATTATCTTTTCTTCTATTAGAACCGTTCTTGGGTATTTTTATATTCTCCGAAGAGTGCTGGGGTTTTGATTTTTTTGGAGAATGTTCTTTAATTAACCTGTTGTAAGTACGGTAAGGAATGTAATGTAGAGGATTGTAGCCAGCAAAACGAAGCATTAAAACACAAGCCCAAGAATACTTGCCTGCTAAAATCGCCTCAACAACTTGGTCGAACTGTTCTGAATGTATTGTCTTATCTAAATTGCCACTTATGTCTATTGGGTCTTGATTCATGGTTTTGGTTATCTAGAATAAATTAGATTAGCCTCTTTACATTTATTTGTGCGAGATAATCGGAAGCAGTTTTGAATTATTAAAGAAGCATCCGAACAAAAAGGTAGTGACTTATAATGAATGCATCGACTGTATTATTGATTTTCAGTAAAACAGTGTGCTTGTCTTTCTTCATGTCATTAATTACTTTTTTGCCCCACCATCGCAATTCCACTTTATAAGCCTCAGCTAATTTTTCTTTCCTAGAATATCTGCTTAATTTCAAGCAACTGTTTCATCGATTTTCTTACAGTTACTATTGATTAGAGGTGAAAGTAAGTTTTCAACTTTGTCTTATTGATTGAAAATAGTTAAAAGCAAAAGGATGTCGTAAATTATTTACTAACACAGCGACCTTTCTGAGAAAAGGTATTTTATCTTGAGTATTCGACCAGCCTAAATTAGTCGGATAAGGGTGGGAAACAGCAAGTAGACAGTAGGAGGTAGTTTTAATAACCCACTTAACAAATAGCAAGTAAGAGAAAGAATTTTTAGCTTTCCAACTTTTTACCACCATTAATAGGCTCATCACTGCCCAAAATTGGCTTGGTGGATGAATAGGTAGTAATACTGCTAGACCAAATTTAGCTTTAATACAATTAAGGACTTTTACCAAGCCCAACTGGGGTTGATTTAAGTAAATACTAAGCTGTTGTATTTTTCTTCTTACTTCCATCTCGAAAGTAATCACGCAAGTGGTGCTAACCGAAAAAGACAGAAATGAAAGCACTTCACAAGACCTTAAAAGCAAGCTCGGTAATAATGCATTGAATAATCTTATATTCCCGAAGGCTATCTTAAGCGTGAATAAGCTAGTGACATTATTTGTATTTAGTGTATTTAAAGAAGCCAAGATGAGTGAGGCAAAATTCACCCCAGTGATTGTCAACTTCTGAGGAGATAAACTTTCTTTGGGATGCAAACTATGCTGGTTCATCCCTAAAAGCATAGCTGGGCACGTATTTTCGACTGCATTTAACCTGATGATCCTTTTCATTAATTGAACCTTTGACCAAAAACCCAACTTTCCTTTTCGAGGAAAGGATGGTTAGGACTACCAAAAGATACAAGTTCTAGCGACAGTAAGTTAGCAGGAGTACTACTATGCTTCAAAAATCTACCTAGGGTCATTTTAGATGACTGGTAATAAATAATTTACAATTAGCACTTGGTAGAAGCAGTTTAGCTTTCTTTAATTTACTAAACCCTTAATTTAATTACTCAACCCTGATACTATTCTGTATAAATATAGACTCTTTAATTTTAAGAGCATTTATGTAAAATTTCTTATTTTTAGTATAGCAAATAAAAGTTCTTCATCTTTTATCGTTAATAGCAACATTAGTACTTATACTATTTTTTGTTTTAAATGTCATCTGTCTTCTATCGCAATTTATTGGTTTAAATCTACTTAATATAATTATACGAATACTTAAGTATTGTGCAACTTTAAATTTTGTCCTTTATATATTATTTGGTGAGGGGTATGACCCCCTAAAGGTAGAGAATTTTAGTTAAAACTACTCTAAGCTTTAATAGTATTTTTATCTAATATTTTTATATACCCTATTTAAGATAATAGAAATAAATATAGCACTTTAAATCATGAAAACTATCTAAATGATTAAACTTTTTTTTGAACTACTGTTAAGTTTTTCTATTAACAAAAATTAAGCTATAGCCCTTATATATAAAGGATTTATGTTAATGAATATAATATATTTTTATCGAAAAAATATTATGAAGTTACTTTAAACTGATATTGATATCATCATCAACATAGTTGCGAAATATACAATTTTTTGGTATGTTTTTCAATCCGGAATATTTTTATTATCAATCATCATAAAATTACTTAATTAAATTGTAAATATAATGCCATTAAGTAATCTTTTTTTGATTTAATTTTATCTATCTATAAACAAAAAATAACTCTGCTGACTGATAACTCAGCAAAATTATTAGTAAAAGATTCATATTTATTTTTTAGAGTGAATAATCTATTGCCATAAAATCAAATATCTAATCTTCGTCGGATTATGCTCGGATAAATCTTACTTTTTGCCATTAATTCTTCATGAGTACCTTGGTCTACCAAGATACTTCCGTCAAGGACTAAAATAGCATCTGCTTTAAGAAGGCTGCCAAGACTAGGGCTAACAATAAAAGTTGTACGTAAATTTTCGGACGTATCAATAAAATCCAGATGATAACAGCCTAAATTTTGTTGTAACTGATACTCGAAAATTGAATCAACTCTGTTAGCTTCATCAATAATTAAAATACGTGGATTTTTAATTAAAGCTCTAGCAATAGATAATTGTTGTTTCTGTGTAGCATCTAGTCTTATTACAGCTTCTTCAGCAACAGTACTGTAACCGAAAGGTAATTTTTGGATAAAAGCGTCTGCTCCTGCAATTTTCGCTGCTATTTGAGCCTGTTCGAGGCTAAACTCTCGATTGTACAAAGTGATATTTTCTAAAATAGTTCCAGAAAACAGAAAAAAATCTTGCGGTATCACACTTAATTGATTCCTCAAACAATAAGGAGATATCTGGCTAATATCGCGTCCATCAATCAGAATTTTTCCGCTACCGGGATGGTACAAACCACTCAGTAAATTAACTAGAGCTTCTTTAGCTGAATCCTCGCTTCCTACAACACCGATGGTTTGTCCCGGTTTTACACAAAACGAAATATTCTGCAAAATATTTTCTTGCTGCGAATTGCGCTCATTTATACTGGTTTTTTCGCTAAAACTTACATTTTCAAAATTTACCTCACCGCGAATAGAAGGTATTACATCCAAAGATTTCTCTGTGTTTTGTTCGGTCTCGGTAGCTAAAATATCATCGAGTCTTTGAACAGAAGCTACTATATCTGGAAATTCATCCCACAACTTTACCAATGCCAACATTGGATTTATTGTGCTGCTAATCAGAATATTAAAAGCAATAAATTCGCCTATAGAGATTTGAAAATTCATCACCATCTGAGTCCCGTACCATAGGACTAGTGTGGTACCAAGGTGATTAATCAAACCTGAAGTCCACTGCAAGCTATTAGCTAAATTTTGACCTGAAGAACGTGTCTTCATCATCTTGCTAAAATATTCTTCCCAATGGGAGCGCAAAGAATTTTCGGCTTTTTCAGCTTTGATTGTGGTAATTCCAGTTATAATTTCTACTATTAAAGAATTTTGAGCCTTGAAATCAAAAGAATACTGTCGTCTAACTTGCTTCAAAAATAGATTTCCAACAGCCAAAACACACATTGTGGTTAAAACAAAACTTATTACTACCAACGTAAGTTGCCAGCTATAGTAAGCCATCAAACCAAAGCTGAGAAACGTCATCAAACTATCCAAAATAGTTGTAATAGCTTGACGACTTAAAAAGCGATGAATTTTGGTATTTTCTTGAATTTGACTCAGAATATCTCCCACCCTGCGAGATGCAAAGAAAGATAACGGTAATTCCAAGATATGACTCATAAAATCGCCAATTAAGACTGTATCTAAGCGATTCGATAAATAGTCTAGAAGATGCTGACGGACTGCGGTTAGAGCAATACGTCCGAATCCGAATACAAGAAAACCAAAAGTGAGAACATTTATTGAATCGAAATTTTTAGCTGGGATAACCCTATCTATTACATTTTGAGCTAGTATTGCTGGAACTAACCCCAAAAAAGCTAGCAGTGTAGAAACAACAATGATTGAGAATAATAAAAAACGATTATTTTCAAAAAACTGATAGAATCTTCTAAACGAAACCGCTTCATCTTCCTTACTAAAAAAATCTTCTGTTGGAGATAAAAGTAAAGCATATCCCGTAAAATTTGCTTCAAATTCACCACGAGGAACCCGTATTCTACCTATAGCTGGGTCTGAGATAATTACGAATTTTTCTTTGATTTTCCATATAACTATGTAATGATGACCTTGATAATGAGCTATCCAAGGTAATACTTGCGACTCTAACTTCTTTAAAGAACCTCGTACAGCTAAAGCCTTGTATCCAAGACATAGAGCAGCATAGGCTAAATCCGAAATCTCCGCACCCATATAATTGATGTGTGCAATAGAACGCAGAGTCTTTAAATTAAAACGTTTACCCCAATATCGACTAATCATTGCCAAACAAGCTGCACCACAATCCGAAGTACCTTGCTGTTGGATAAAAGGGTAAATGCCAAACCAGACCCGAGGAGGATGCTGATTTAAAAATTGCACGTACTCATTAATAAATTCGGGTTCGGGAGTTTTCTGCGGAAAATTTTTCGACTGAGCTTCTAAATCTTCTTTAATCCGAACTTCTTTATTATTTAACTCTTCGCTAGAAAAAACTTCAACAGCTTTCAACTGCGGTATAATTTCTGCTACTAAATCAAAATGCTGTTTCGGTAGATAAAATAGCGACAAATTGGTTTGAGATACTAAATCTGGTTCAATTACATGAGGATATCCCCAGCTTTCCCCAACTACAGGTGGCCTATTTTTCCCAGAAATGCTTTTGATTTCACCACTAACAAGCCAAAAACGTCCATCTGATGGAGAAGCTGTTGTTAAAGCTGAACCCGCATCAATTTTAGTTTCTAAAATATAAGGAAGTATTTTTTCTAGAGTAGGAATATTTTGCGATAGTGGCTGTTTATCTGAACGCAATTGGGCCAGGGTTTTGAAAAAGATTAACTTTTGACGCGATTTACTGATTTGTGAAAAATAATCGAATAAAGCAGGATAAAGCTGCAACCAAATGTCAAGATGCTCTAAAGAAATTTGCGCTAACGTTCCATCGCTGGATGCAACAGTTCGATATTCTCGATATTGGGTGCAAAATGCATTATCCCCTCCAAAAACTTGATTCTTATGAAGCAATTGAATCGATACTTCCTTTCCTAGGGATGCATCAAATGCTAATAAGCGAACCTTCCCTTGGCAAACTATTTGTAAAACATCACAAATAGCATCTGAAGATTGGACGCAATTGTACTGAGTTAGTTCATCACCTAAACTAAACTCACGAAGGTTCCAAGCTTGATTAAATTTATGTGCCTCCTTAGTATCTCCAATAACTTTTAGCCAAAGCTGAGTGACAGCTTGGAAAGCAGTAAGGAGGGTCGAATTATTAGTATCATTAACAGCTTGTTGAACTCCCAAATTTGGGTACGAGTCCATCGTTTAATCTCTAATTAAAGTAACTTTACTGACTAGACTTAAAAACTTGCAGAGGTAGTTTTAAAAAGCTTAAAATACTCTCATCATAAGGATTTATCCAAATTTAATTTTATATTATTAGCTCTTTATACTCGTATTAATATTTACTATCTGTTTCATAAAATTAGTATTCTTGTTTTGTGTGTTTTTCCGTAAATATAAAAGTTTTAAATAAAACATTTAGCTAGTTGTACTCAATTTTTGATTCCACTAGAGCATTAATCACCATCAAATGCATTCTTATTAGATTTTTGCCCCTATCGTCAATAAACATCTTATACTTTATTGAAGTTTTACTTCCACTTTAATTTGTGTTCATTGTTTTAAGTAATTTAATTATGTATTTTTAGGTACAAACTAGGGGGAGTAAATAATTTAGAATGAGATACTTTTAGGATAAATACTCGCAATAAAAACACCACAATCAACAGTTTTTAGAGAAAATATAATTATTAAAATCGAATTAATTCTTATAAAAGTGGTTCATTACGAACATATATTACAAGTTATTAGCTGTGATTATAGTTAGAGCTAATATCATTTGCTTTTTAAAAATAAAGATTTATTTTTTTGGAATAGGTCACAGGGAACAAAAAACAAAGAATAAGAGACAATGAATAGTTAGGAGTTAGGAGTTAGGAGTTAGGAGTTAGGAGTTAGGAGTTAGGAATTAGGAATTAGGGAGTAGAGAATCAAAAATAGAAAAATATAGCACTACGTAATACCTGTTAGAGCATTAATATTGAAACCTATGATTCTTAAGCTTTTGACTGTTAAGATGTAGAACTTCAACCTTCGCGTAGCGCTACATCTACTCCCATGACCAACTTTTTTGAGGTGATAAGTAAAGAGTGATAAGTTGGAGGGTCAGGTAAATCGTATTTGATTTCTTAACTCCTACCTCTTACCTCTAATCAATCGCTAAATAAATTGCCCAAATAGCCATAGCTCTGAGGTAAACACAAGCACGAAAGGTTCCGCGAGCTGTAATGGCTTCGGGAGTACGGAACTGCAAGCCGTTTTCATAAATTTGATTTACTACAGCTTCTGTTAACTTAAATGCTTCCGATTTCATACCCATCTGTACTAGAAAAGCAGCAATTCCAAAATTGATTCCCGTCCAAACTTCCAAGGGGTGAGTCGCATCGGGATTTTCTGGGGAACCATCTGAACGTAAACCATTAGCAGCACCAATTTTACCGTCATTAAATTTGAGGAAACAAGCATCATAAACGCTATTTAAAGCAGAAATAGTACATTCAGGAGGTACAATGTCTGGCAATTGTAATAAACGAGCGTAAAACTGCCCGCATAATTGGTCGGCCATAACCACATCGGAACCGCTTTCACTGTCAAGACGATAGAATTTACCGTTCCATAGCTTTTCTTGGTAAACGGGGCGAGATTTTTCTAACCAAGATTCGTAAACAGATTTTTGCCCTTGCAAGTTTTCAATTTTTACTTGCTTGTCTAACAAAACCTCGCTAATGGCAATAGCTGCTTCCAAAGCTGCTAACCATAATCCACCACAATAAGCACTCACTCCCAATAATCTCCAGTCATCAAAAGTTTGATCTGGGGCCCCAGAATTTTCCGGAATACCATCGCCATCTTTGTCAAAGGCTTTGAGATAGTCTAAAGTTTCAACAATCGCATTCCAACAATCTGCCAGAAAGTCAATATCATTACTACCGGTAAAAATAAAATCTCTATACACCTGCAACACAAAATCACAACCCAAATCTTTCCACTGGTTGCAATCTTGATAGCTGGTATAATTTGTTTTTTCCCATACGTGTTCGTTGGGTGCCCCCAAATCATGAGGAGTTGCACCTTTTGCTTTACGAACAGCCAAGGGGCTTTCTGCGCCTATAGTATAGTAGTATCCGATTACACGTGTATTTTCATCGCTATCGGGAATCGCTCTAGCAAAAGCGCGGATTACAGCTTTTTCTAATTCGGGAAACAAGATCAACAAGCCAAAGGAACCGTAAAGCCGCACATCTAAACTTTCGTACCAGCGATAATCCAAACATTCAAGTACCGCAAATTGACCTACAGGATCGCGTTTGGAAGCTGCACTCCATAGAGTACCCCCAGCAGTCAGGTCATAAAGTTCGTTAAATAAAGCCATTTTGAACCAGTCAGGTAAATCCGACCGTTCAATAATTGGTTGCTGCCATGTTTGAATTTGAGAAAGCCAATTTTGATATTCTTTGAGAGCTGTGGTAGCAATATTCCAAGCATTCTTACCATTATCGCCAAAAAAATCAGTATATCTGCGCTTATATGTAATACCCGATACAAATTCTGTAATAGGGAAATCCCAAGCAACAACAAAAGGTATTTGTAAACTTTCTCCCGGTTGAAGAGTAAAACGTATCGCGATTGCTGCTCCTATTTGTTCGTTTTCAGCTGCGGTCGTTTCGTCGGTAAGATTAGTTAAGGAACCATTTTCAGCGAAGCTTTGCCAAACATCTTCACCATCACCGCTTGGGTTCCATCGACCGTGGTGAAATATTTCTACTTTTGGATGCTTTGAGGTCGCAATACACCAGGTACCTTCTCCTTCAACTGGTTCTGCTGTACCTACTTTATCTAATACACAACCAATATATTCAGAATCTGTAACTAACTGATTAAAATTATTTTTACTTTGGTTTAAATTGGGTTGATAATCATAAACCGGACTACCATCATCCCGCATTTCCACTTCTGGAGACTTCACAGTATTAGTAAACCACCCCACCATATTCTGCCAAGTCAGCATAATACTTAAAGTAATCGGTGCATCAGTGGGATTGCTAGCATTCCAAACGAATATAGCTACCGGGTAACTGGATTCTTGGTAATTATCAGCCCAAACTGGAGAAAATTGCTCGCAACTTAACTGTGCTTGAAAAACATTTTCATACACAAACCAACTGCGTGGATATAACCCATGATAGCCTCCAGTGGAATCATCTTCAGATGCAGAAGTTGGATACCACTTCCAAGCGGATAAACCAGCATCATTATTTGCTTCCGTAGATAAAGCATAAGCAATATTCTCGCTGTTGCTGCTTTCAAACACGCTAAACTGACAAGCAGAGATATTTTGGAACGTATGTTCTCCACCATCAATATGCCAAAAGTTAAAATCTCCCCGAGAAGAGCGACCAATACAGCCAGCACCAAAGCCACCGAGGGGCATTCCGTGCCAAGGACCATCATCAATATTGCTATCCTTACGGACGGTGTAGGGTTTATCCCAACCTAAACCAATGGCACGGCTCCAAGCACAAGTAGGAATTGACCTATAAGACGGATTTTTCATGTGTAATTTTTGCAGCATTCAGTCACGACAATGAAGTATGGCGCGATGTGCAATTTTTCTCAAGTCCCAATTCACACCATAAGAATTTATTCGTCAGGAGTTGATAGGGAAGATTCTTTTATTATTAACTCCTATCCAAAATCGTAAAAAGTGCGCTCCAAGCTCGAAATGCGTTAGAATTAAATACCATATATACAAAGTAATTCAATCTATGCCGCCTATATGTTTAGTCATGAGCAAAAGCTATTAATCAATATAGTTCCTGCAAAGTAAATGTAGAGGTTTAAGGCTATATCGTGTCTGTACCATTAATAGCCAGTAAATCAGAAGATAAACAAAAATTATACTTAGTCCATACAAAGTTTGAAGAAAGGAGGGTAACATTCGTGTATATTCACGGTCGACCCCATCACTGGCAGCAAGCCAAAGCGAGAGTGAAATCCAAAGAAGCAGTTATAATAAATGAATTGCGTCTCTTAAGATTTAATAAAGCTTTCTATTAACTAATTCTGTCCGAGCTTAAGTAAAACTAAGACCATAATGTTGGTAAGTAATTAAATTATTTTTCGTCTCACAATCAACTGTGGGAATATTAAAAAAACACAGGTTAAGCTAGAGGAGAGAGAAGTGCATACTTTGCCTGCATCTAGGCACGGCAAAGGGCAATACTCCCATCCCTCAAACCCCCTAATTGTCTCTAGGAAAGCATTGTCCTTACTCCATGCTGCGAATAATTAATCAGCAGGCAGACGTTACAGCAGAATTGCAACGTATCTGCGAACGCACTAACGACGAGCAGGTGCTTCACAAAGAAGCAACGGTGCGGGAAGTACTGCAAGCGGTGAAGCGCCAAGG
>ERZ1740052.707-NODE-707-length-11149-cov-5.381287_pt1 | contig 11149 bp, 9 predicted proteins | sample MGYA00581750_ERZ1740052 | MGnify/ENA primary metagenome ERZ1740052 (study PRJEB43018, sample SAMN04849743) | marine metagenome | isolation source: floating plastic debris | place: Pacific Ocean | collected 2008-08-30 | study: EMG produced TPA metagenomics assembly... | reverse complement strand
GCTTTAAATGGTTTTATTTTAGCCATATATTATGATAGTAAATTAGCAATTTGATTTGCCAATTCGATACTAATTTTTTCTTGTGCTTCGTTTGTTGCTTTAGCAATATTAGGTGATAATGATAAATTTGGATTCATTAACAATTGAATCTCAGGATTTGGCTGATTTTCAAAAACATCTAAAGCTGCATAGCGAACAGGGCCTTTATCAATTGATTCAATTAAAGCGATTTCATCAACTAATCCACCTTTCACACAATTAATAATAATTGCACCTTCTTTTACTTTTTTAAATTCAGCTTCTCCAAGTTTAAAGTTGTCAGAATTTAAGTGTACAGTGATAAAATCAGATTCTTCTATTAACTCATCAAAAGGAATACTATTGAATTCAAAATTAATAGTTTGTCCATCAAAAAACTCTAATTCAAGACTAGTTTCCACAATTTCAGGATCAGAGAAAACAACTTTCATTCCATAACCTAAAGCTATTTTAGCAGTAGCTAAACTAGAATTGTTAATTCCAATTAAACCTAAAGTTTTACCGTTTAATTCAACTCCTTGATATAGTTTATGTAATCCTTTAAAGTTCATATCACCTTCTAAAGGCATTTCTCTATTTGCTTGATGTAAGTTTCTTGCTAAACCAGATAAATGAGCGAAAATTAATTCGGCTGTAGCATTAGCGCTTCCTTCTTTACTATCAACTACTTGTAATCCTTTATCTATAGCATATTGTACGTCAATGTTATCCATTGAACCACCTGAAGCAATTAATTTTAAACTCGGACAACCATCAATTATTTCTTGTTGAATTTGTGTGTTGTTTTTAACTAAAATTGCATCAATAGCATTATTATTGATATAATTTTCTAGTTGTTCTTGAGCAACTTTAGTAATAATTACTTCAAATCCTTTGCTTTCTAAAATATCAACTCCTCCTTGAGTAATTCCTTCGTTTACTAATATTTTCATTTTATAATTTAATTCGTTTTGTTCGTCAAATTGAAATTATTTCAGTTTCTCTAAATCATAAGATTCTGAAACTAGTTCAATATCATATATTTTTATGCTTTTCTTTCTAGTTCTTTCATCACATCTACTAATGCTTGAACACTATATAAAGGCAAAGCATTATACATACTAGCTCTATATCCGCCTACAGAACGATGACCATTTATACCATTTATTCTAGCTTCTTTCCACATAGAATCAAAGCGAGATTGTAAATCATCATTAGCTATAGTAAATGTAGCGTTCATAACACTACGATCTTCTTTAGCTACGATTCCATTAAACAGAGGATTCCTGTCTATTTCATCATATAAAAGCTTCGCCTTCTTATTGTTTACTTCTTCGATAAAATTGATACCACCTAAATCTTTTAACCATTCTAATGTTAACATAGAAACATAAACTGGAAAAACAGATGGTGTATTAAACATACTATCTTTTTCTACGTGAGTTTTGTAGTTTAGCATAGATGGTACTTCTCTACAAATATGATTTAATAGCTCTTCTTTAATTACGACTAAAGTTGTACCAGCAGGTCCCATGTTTTTTTGAGCTCCAGCATAAATTAAGTCAAATTTTGAAAAATCTAGTTGACGTGAAAAAATATCTGAACTCATGTCACAAATTAAAGGAACATCAGTTTCAGGAAATACATTCATTTGTGTACCATAAATAGTATTATTACTTGTGCAGTGAAAATAATCTACATCGTTAGGTATACTATATTTTTTAGGAATATAGGTGAAGTTTTTATCTTGTGAAGAAGCTACTTCAACTAAATCTCCGAAAAGTTTTGCTTCTTTAATCGCTTTGCTGCTCCAAGTTCCTGTATTTAAATACGCTGCTTTTGTATTTAAAAAATTATAAGCTGTCATTAAAAATTGAGTACTAGCGCCACCTTGTAAAAATAAAGCTTGATAACCTTTGTCAAGTAAATTAAGATGCTCTAAAGCTAGTTTTCTTCCTTTTTCTATAACCTCAACAAAAGGTGCGCTTCTATGGGAAATTTCTATTAATGATAAATCATCATTATTAAAATTTACAACAGCTTCAGAAGCTTTTTTTAATACTTCTTCTGGTAAAATGCATGGTCCAGCGCTAAAATTGTGCTTTTTCATTTAAATTAAATTTAGAGGTTTGATAGAAAGTTTAATGTATTTACACCATCGGCATAATCCCATAAATTAGGATGTTGTGTTTGTCCGAAAGAAATTTCATTTTCAATAAAATCTTTAGCAACAACACATTGTATTTTTTCTCGATCTTCGTAAAGTTTGATTTTTAAATCATCTGAGTTTTCATAATATTCATAAAAAACAGAAGCAATAGGAGAAGCGTAACTTTCATCTTCTTTTATCATTAAGAATCCATTTTCAAGAATATCAAATTCACTCATTAAGTATACTGCTTTATTATAATCGTAATTGTTAGCATACTTAGCATTATAGATAATATCTTGTTTATTGTACATTCCTTTAAAGAATTGGTCGAAATCATATCCCTTAGGAATGAATAATTTAGAAACAGAACGACATCCCAATCCGAAATAACGAAAAACATCTTCACTTAAATTTGTATAATCTTCTTCATTTTCATTACCAGATATTACAGCTACAGAGTTTCTATTTTTACGAATAATATTAGGCTTGTCTTTAAAATAGTATTCAAAATATCTAGCCGTATTATTACTTCCAGTAGCAATAACAGCATCAAAATTTTCTAGTTTTTCACTGGTAAATGTAATTTTGCCTTTGAATTCATCATTACAAAATTCAAGATATTTAGCTATGAAGGGTAATAAATGTTTATCGTTTGTTGAAAGTTTAGCTAAAACAGCATGACCAGAAATTAATACAGAAAGGAAATCATGAAAACCAACCAATGGAATATTACCTGCCATAATTATAACAACAGTCTTACTAGAATCATTATGTAACGATTCATTTTTTATCCATTGCTCGATATTATTTTCAGTTAAAGCGTTTGTCCAACTTTCACAGGTAAATAATAGGTTTTCTTTAGTAAACCAGTTGTTATTTTCTTCTGCCAATTTTAATTGATGCTTAAATCCATCAAAGAAAATATCATTGAATTCCACAGTATCATTTTTTTGAATTTCATTTCTGGAAAATTGACTTAAGAAGTTTCCTAATTTTATAAAGGCCTCAACACGATTTCTGATTTTGTCCATTTAAATTGTTTCTAAATTAAATTGGCTTTATTTTTGCGTCAGCAAAGTTACAAAACTGAAATAGATTAGCTATGGCGATTATTATAACAGATGAATGTATAAATTGTGGTGCTTGCGAACCTGAGTGTCCAAATACAGCAATATACGAAGGAGCAGAGGAGTGGAAGTATGCAGACGGTACAGATTTAGAAGGAAATATAGTTTTACCTAATGGAAATAATGCAAATGCAGATGAAGACCAAGAGCCAATTTCTGATGAAGTCTACTATATAGTTGCAGATAAATGTACAGAATGTAAAGGTTTTCACGAAGAACCTCAATGTGCTGCTGTTTGTCCTGTTGATTGTTGTGTTCCAGATGAAGACAATGTAGAAACAGAGGAAGAGTTGTTAGGTAAACAACGATTTTTGCACAATGACTAAATTAAAAGTAATGCGAAAATTAGTATTAGTTTTAATTTTATGTATTGGTTCTAAATCTTTTTCTCAAGATCAAACCAAGATTGAAATCGGTGCAAATATCGGACTTCCTGTAGGTGACTTTGATTTTTTTTCTGATTACGGTTTAGGTTTTGAAGTAAACTATCTTTTTACTAAAGGAGATAAATTTGAATTTGGTCCTTCTATTGGTTTAACTCATTTTACTTTAAATTTTGAAGGACCGGAAGATGCAATTAGATCATACAATATATTACCTATAGCTGTTGATGCTAGATATTATATTTTAGAGGAACTTTCTGTTGAGTTAGATGTTGGTTATGCAATAGGAATAACTAATGTGAATGGCGGAGAGTTTTATTACAAGCCATCTTTAGCAGTTGCTTTAGGGAATCACTTAAAATTAAATGGTTTTTATTCTGATGCAGGTTTGTATAAATATGCAGGTTTAGGTTTATCTTATAGATTTAATATATAGAGAACATTTCTTATTGAAAAAATGATACTTCCCAAGCGATTTTGTTTGGGACTTTTTTATTGTTTTTGCGCAACTATTGCATACGTATCAAATGCGTAACTTTTTCTATCTATTATTTCTAAAATTTCAAAATTATTCAATTCTAAAAATAATTGCCATTCATTTATTGTGAATGCACGGACTTCAGATTGATCATCGGTAAGTAAAATGTGACTTTGATCCTTTATCTCATAATATTCAGCATCCCATTGAAACATAAAATTCTCTTTGGTGATCTTTGGTTTCATAAAACTAGTTCTGGAGTACTTTTTATTTTTGGTTTCAGCATTATGAGTAATTGTTTTACCGTCTTTTATTAGTTTAAAAAAACGATTTGCATCTATAAAATCGAAGCAAAATATTCCTTTCTTATCTAGATGATTATAAATGTTTTTAATAGCTTTTTGTACTGAAACATTATTTAATAAATAACTAGTAGTTCTAGCTGTAATTATTATACTTTCAAAAGTTGCATTTAAATAGAAATTGGTCATATCACCTTTAAGAAATGTACCTGTTGGATTTCTTTTTTGCGAAAGTAGAACCATATCATTACTCAAATCCATCCCATTATAATCGATTGAAGAATGAATAAAATGCTTAGCTAAATGACCAGAACCACAACCAATTTCTAAGACATTTTCTTTATGGTGTTTTTTTATGATTTCTGAGTAGATTTGAAATTCTTCTTCATAATTGATAAAGGTTTGATACATTTCGTCATAAATGTTTTCAAAACCGTTTGAATATAAACTTTGCATAATCAGTTATAAAAATAAAAAAATGCTACTTCATAAAAGTAGCATTTTTAAGTTAGAGGGATTATTACTAGAACCTATAATTAACTGATAAATTAAATAAAGTTCCTAATTGACTAAAATGGTAACCATCATAAGTCATTTGTGAATAACGCTGATTAAACGTGATTAAGTTAGACTCGTTTTGAATTTGAGTTAAACCTGTTGAAGTGATCGCTGTACTATTAATAATATCTTGACCTGCTTGGTTTTCTGCAACAAATTCCCATTCTGGCAATACATTAAAAATGTTGTTGATGTTAGCTGCGATTGTAATATTCTTAGTTGCATTATAGCTAATTCCTAAATCTGTTACGATTTTAGGAATAAATTCAGTTCTTAAATTAGAATCTAAACCAGCTTGATGAAATGTAGTTTTACCGAAGTACGTATTTCCTAAGTTAAAATCGAATTTTTTAATTGTGTAGTTAGCACCTAAAATCCATTTTGTTTGCGGACGAGAAGTAAATAACAAAGATTCTTGAGTTTGATCTACTAAAAGACTTCCATTATTATCAGTTCTTTCATTATCAATTGTATAGTTTCCTGATAAGTTTAAACCAAGTTTTCCTCCGCCTAATTCAATACCTTTATACCCTACAACTACATCTATTCCAGATGTTCTTGTATCTATTGCATTAGAGAAGAAACTTAACGTTCCTAAACCTAATCCTAAACCACTATAATCGATTTCGTTACCTAACACAATTCTATCATCGATTTGAATATTATAATAATCAATAGTAAAACTTAAGTTCTTGATTGGTTTAGCACCAAAACCAACAGTAAAGTTTGTAGATTCTTCTGCCTTTAATTTAGGAACCCCTAATTGACGAGCTTGAGGAGAAACGTTGTTAACTAAACCAATAACTTGAATTCCTTGTCCAGCAACAAAAGAGAATTGAGATTTTTGCGTATAAATTTGATGTAAAGTAGGAGCTCTAAATCCAGTAGAAACAGAAGCTCTTAATGTATATTTATCATCTAAGAATTTATAACGTGAACTTGCTTTCCAAACGAATGTTGTACCAAAGTCACTATAATTTTCAGCTCTTACAGTTCCTTCAAATAATAAATCTTTAGTTGCATCAAAAGAAGCACTCACATATCCACCAATATTATAACGACTAAATTCTCCTGAATTTTCTGGTCTGTTACCAGCAAAAGAATCAGCACCAATTCCTTCATAAGAAGCTAATTGTCCTTCAAGAATATCAAAAAACTCTCCTCTTACCTCTGTACCAATTGCAAAAGATAATTTATCGTTAATGATTTTTGAAATATCGATATTTCCTACAATATGATTAAAAGCTGTTCCACCAGGTTGAAAACTAATAGGACTATTTTGTCTGTATACATAAGCTCCGTTATCATCCAAGATTTCAGCTCTGTTGTGTGAGTTGTTTACTAAATACGTTTGTCTGTTTCCACCAACAGTAATACTTGCATCTGTATTCCAACCGTTTATTTTTCCTTTTAAACCCAAAGTAGCATTATAATCACTTAAATCACCTTCAAAAGTAGGTAAGTAACCATCATAACCATTTCCACTAAAAGATGTTCCTAAAGCATCTGTGTAGCTACCAGTAGTAGCAGGATTACTTCCAGGGAAGAATAAACCTAAGTAAGGAAAATCTTGAATATCTCTCCAGTAAGGTGTTCTGTAATTCGCAAAACTGTTTACTTTTTTATAGATATAAGCAGCATTAAAATATAGGTCTTTGTCTTTAGAAGTTTTAAAACTACCATTGATTAAGAATTTAGCAGCACTTGTTTCAGGAGAACCATTTATATTTCCAGCATCAGGTCTTCTAGATAAGAATTCACGAACATCAGTTAAAGTCTCACCTGGTCTAGTACCACCAAAATCTGCAAATTCACCTTCAGCACTTACAGTTCCAGGTCTGTTAGCTAATGAAGTTTTAGAAACGTCTACCGTATAATTAATAAAACCTTTATCATCACCTATTTCATCACCACCGTTAATACTAACACCTATCATTTCTCCATCACCTTCACCAGTAATACCAGCTCTAAAAGTTGCAGAAGAAGCAGCGTAATCATCTTTTAAAATAACGTTCATTACACCAGCAATTGCATCAGAACCATATTGAGCAGAAGCTCCATCTCTTAAAACTTGAATTGTTTTAATGGCATCGATTGGAATTCCTGAAATATCTGCTCCTGTTTCACCACGACCTGGAGAAGTCTGTGTATACAATAAAGAACTTAAGTTTTTACGTTTTCCGTTAATCAGAATTAAAGTTCTACTAGGTCCCATGTTTCTAATTTCATAAGGATCTAATAAAGATGTTGCATCATTAACTGGAGTTTGAACAGTGTTAAATGATGGTATTTTATATTGTAATGTTTTATCAAAAGTTGTTTGCCCTGTAGATTGTAATTCTTTAATTCCTACGATATCAATAGGAAGTGGACTAGCAATATTACTTCTAACTGGAGTTCTAGATCCTGTAATTACAACTTCATCTAATTGTACACCATCTTTTAAAACAATTGTAAGATTTGTTTTTCCGTTTACAGCTACTTCAGTAGTTTCAAAACCAGTAAAGCTAACAACTAGTGTAGCATTATCAGCAACTGTAAGTTCGAATAGTCCGTCAAAATTTGTAGAAGTACCATTACTGGTTCCTTTTTCTACTACGCTTGCTCCAGGTAAAGGCTCATTGGTTGAATCTACAACCTTACCGGAAATTTTTGTTTGTGCATACATTACTCCACAAATAAGAGTAAGTAAAAAACATAATTTTGTTTTCAGCATAATTAAATGAATTAGTTTATTTTAAGTTTTTGCTTGTTAATTATTTGGTTAATTAACAGTTCTGTTATACTATGCTTAAGTAATTCTATGTTTTTTTATACTCTAAATTTTAAGAAAAATTTAAAACTTAGCTAAAATTTTACTGTAATAAAAGGCTCCGTTCGTTCCCATTTGAACAGCGTCCCATAAACCTCCACTATCAGTATTTTCGCCTTGTACAGTAGGATAGGAGTTGAATAAATTATTCGCTCCAATTTGGAAAGAAAAATTTTTATTGAAATTGTAAGATAAATGTGAATCTAAGGTAAGTTTTGCGTCATAATTATCTATGGCAGCTTTAAATTGCTCTTCTGAAGAGTTATTATATTCACTGATAGGATTATTAATTTGCCAATCGATAAGTTGTAAGCTACTAAATTGAGTTAATGTATTACTAATTGAAAACTTCCCTGTTGTAAAAATTGAATTTAAAATGATTTTGTAATCAGGAGCTGAAGCTTTTAAAAAAAACTGTTCTCTAATACCGAAGAATGTTTCAGGATTTAAGTTCTCATAATTAATTCGGGTAATTTTCATATCATTCACATTACCAGTTAAGTTGAAGCTTAACCTTGAATTATCCCACTTTTTTAACCAATTTAACTTAAAGTCAACTCCAAAAGTATTTGTACTAACTCCATTAGCAAAAAATTGAACGTTTTCTGCATCTGTGTTTAATAAAGAAGCATCAAAATTTCCACTTAAAATAATTCGATCTTTAATAAAAATATGATATGCATCTACTGAAAAACTCACATTATTTGAAAACCTATGATGATATCCTAAGCTATAATTTTGAGCTTTTTCTTCTTTTAATTTTTGTATTCCAAATTGTCGAGTGATGGGATTATTATTGGCTATTAAAAATGATTCTGTAGGAGCATTATCAATATAATTAGTGAATTTTAAATTGTAATAAATTTGAGCTAAAGATGGAGCTCTAAATCCTGTACTAAAGGAAAATCTAAGATTTGATTTAGGAGTTATTTTGAGGTTAGAAGCGATTTTAGTATTAAAAGAATTACCGAAATCACTATAATTTTCATAACGAATTGCTGTAGCTAATATCCATTTTTTGGTAATATCAATTTCGCCATCTACATAAAAACTAAAACTAGTTCTAGTTCGATCAACTTCGTTAATTGGAGCATAACCAGGAAATCCTTGAGAACCACCAGGTCGTATAATTCCGTTAAATGTAGGAATTAAGTTTGTTGGTGTATTGTTAGTGATTACATTTCCATTGAGATCATAAGATTCATATGAAAAAGGTTCACCAGCAAAAATTTTATAGTTTTCAATTTTATTTTCCAAACCTAAGGCGATATGTAAACCTTCTAAAACACCAGAAAATTGCCTAGTTAAATCGATATTCGTTGTGTTTTGATTCAAACTATGTCCACCAGCATCAAATTCATTTGGAGAGTTTTCTAGTAACGTTGCATTTAGCGTTTCTTTGATAAAATAATGAAAATAATTGTTTCCATAGCTATTACTAAAATCTACATTCCATCCATTTATTTTTCCCTTAAATCCAAGAGTAAAAGATTTATCAGAAATATTAGTAGTAATTAAAGGATTAAACCCATCTTGAAAGATAGCTTGAACATTCCTTTCGCTATCAAAAGGTCTAGTAAAAGCATATGCGTCTGTGTTTTTAAAGTTGTAACCACCATTTGTATAGGCTTTTATTGAATTAGAAACAGGAATTTCAGCATTAAAGAAAATACTACTACTTGTTACTGCTGCATCACCATAATTTTCTCTAATAACAGTTCCTTGTCTAAATGTATGTCCTTTGGTTAAAAATTCTGCAGATAAGTTTACAAAACCATTCTTTTTAATTGGCGCTCCTTAATTTACTTCAGTTTTAAAAGTTAAACCATCTACACCTTTTTTAGTTGCATCTTTATTATTATTTGCATTATAAAAACCGAAAGTGGAGTTAATATTGGTTTCATTAGGATTATCATTTAATACGATATTAATAACTCCTGCAATTGCATCTGAACCGTACTGAGCAGAAGCTCCATCTTTTAAAACTTCTATTCTTTTAATAGCAGAAGTAGGAATTGTATTTAAATCAGTTCCAGAATTTCCTCGACCTCGTGTTCCGTATAAATTAATTAATGAAGTTTGATGTCTTCTTTTTCCGTTGATAAGAACCAGAGTTTGATCTGGTCCTAAACCTCTGTATGTTGCAGGAATTATGTGATCTGCTCCGTCTGAACCTGATTGTTTGGTTGCATTAAAAGAAGGAATTTCAGTTTGAATAAGCTGATTCACTTCTAAAAGTTCACTTTTCTTGATTACTGATTTTACATCAATAACTTCTGTAGAAACAGGAGAATCTATTTTTTGTCGTTTCGAATTTCTTGATCCAACAATAAAAACTTCATCTAGTTGTACACCAGACTTTAAAACAACTTGAATATAATTTTGATTCGGAAGAATCATTTCATTTGCAAAACCTACATGAGAAATCATTAAAGGATTGTTTTTTAATAGTTTTAATTCAAAACTCCCATCACGTCTTGTGATAGTTCCGTTTTTAGTGTTGTTTTCTATAACATTAGCTTTGTGAATAGGATTGTAATATTCATCTAAAACTATTCCTCTAACAATTACTCTTTTTTCAAAATTGATTTGTTTAATACTATCAATATTTTTCTCTGAATCATCTTTAAATCTAATTGTAGAATCATTATAAGCATAATTTTTATCTGGTTTAAAAATCACGTAATATTTATTTCCTAAATACTCAATTTTATATGAAGTAACTTTTTTTAATAAAGTAATAGATTGTTTTAAGGAGAGATTTTGAAAAGGAGTAATATAAACTTTATCCGTTTTAATGATCAAAGGATTGTAAGTGAAATATATATCATGTTTGTCACTAATATTTTCTAAAGCATCTGCTAAAGGAATATAATTAGGTTCTTGACTATAGAGATGTAATACATTAATGAAAAGAAACACCAATACATGAGAAAATTGGCGATAAGTGTTTCTGTATAGCATTAAAAATAGTTTGGTTAATTTTTGTAAACTACTAGTATACTATTTTCTTTTTGAATTTTAATGTTTGTAGACTTTTTTATCGCGTTTAAGCAAATTTCAAGATCTGTTGTAGGGACTTTACCGGTGATTAAAATATCTTTTGTTTCAGTTTTATTGTATTTAAATTCAATACCATAGTTCTCAGATACTTTAGCCAAAGCTTCTTCTAGAGTTGCGTTATCGAAAATAAGATTTCCATACTTCCATGAAATATGATCATCTGTTGTATCATTGTTTTCATTAACAACAATTTTCTGTGCTAAAGAAGAATACTCGATATAATTCCCAGGAATCATATCGAGTATTCTTCTTTAGC
>ERZ1740052.706-NODE-706-length-11165-cov-33.318992_pt1 | contig 11165 bp, 8 predicted proteins | sample MGYA00581750_ERZ1740052 | MGnify/ENA primary metagenome ERZ1740052 (study PRJEB43018, sample SAMN04849743) | marine metagenome | isolation source: floating plastic debris | place: Pacific Ocean | collected 2008-08-30 | study: EMG produced TPA metagenomics assembly... | reverse complement strand
TCAATGGCACTTACGTTTGAATGTATATGGAATCAAGAAGATTTTCAAAAACTAGTTCTTGATAGCCAAATGCTAACCGATATATCTCTAGTTGATGCATGGCAAGGGATTGAGGCAGCTATAAAGTTACTGGAAGAAAATTAACAAGCACTCCCCTGACCACGAATCCGGGAAGTGCTGGGATGTATCTGCCGCAAAGCAAACTACACAAAGGATTTTATCACGATGAAAGAATACGACGTTTTTGGAAACGAAATAATTGAAGATGGCGAATTGACACCACAAAGTAATTATTACAATCGACCCGATATCATCAGAAATCACCAACAGTACGAATATTATTCTCAACTCCTGCCAAATGTTGTTAAGGCAGTTGGTAGAAAAGAAGTTAGATATTTTATTGATGGTTCCCCGTTAATTGACGATACTTGCTCACAGTTTGGCGAATGCTTGGAATACCTTAATCGAGCAGATAAGTTGCAGTTAATGGGTGCGATAGCCGAAACACTCTATTACCTGGAAGTCAATCAGGGAAAGGAATTAAACGAATTTACAGAAGAAGCGATAAACCATCTAATTGGTGATATCCCCATTGATTCATATCAAGCCCTTTTAGGCGGATTGCTGGACGATTCGGGAAGCCCGATTACACGCTATATAGACGATTTTGAGGCGATTGATTGCATGGTTGAAGAGTTTGGACAGTATTTACAAGATTGGGAATCTATAGACCATTACAGAGCAGTCAACCGTATAGCCTGGGCTGGCGCTGGAATATTAGAAGGACAGGGAGAGCCAATATCAATCTGTTCGGAAGACGTTGATGAGTGTTGTAATAGGCTTCACGAGTTGGGTAGTCCGAGTGATGGGTTGTACTTAATGCAGGCGATTAACGCAAACCTACAGTAATTAATAAAAAGGAATCATGGGTAAGAACAGAACCGAAAAATACATGATTCCGTTCTTAATCTCTGCTTTGGGAGGTGTTTGCATAGCATCTCCTTTATTCCTAAAACTTGATTCAAAAGTGGCTAATTACAACGCTGCCTTTGAATACAGAAACGAGCAAGAACTGTTAAGAACGGAGTTAGAAGAACGCAGTAAAACCAGCAAGAAAACTAGGGAAACAGGCTTAGTTTTAGCAGCGCCAACATTAACGCTAACCGACTATTTAGACGATTCTAAGAACATTCCGACTCTCAGAAAGACTGACCTAAATAGGTACAAAAAAGGTCAAAAAGTATGGGTGTTTGATGCTTCCGATAAGTGCATCGGCATGATTCTAAACAAGAAATTTATATCGAAGCATCACGACTCAACTACCTGCGAAAACATCCCCGATGCAGTTTACCGCTCGCCAAAAAATAAGGAGTAATAGCAATGACTTACAAATCCCGCAATCAAGAAGATTCTACTACCCCTACTGCCCCGACTCGGAGGGGAAGAGGGAAGTCACCCGACCTAATTGAAACAATCGTTACTTGGACGTTTAAGGTTGTTACCTTTCCATTGCACATTGTTTCTGTTGTGTTTCAGCAATTTCTTACACCCGGTGCAGCAGGTTCAAGCTTTTTGGGTAAGTGTGTTTTCCTATTCCTGGTAGTACTTTCATCAGATTCGTACTGGCAGATAATTTTTCAAGGTAAGCCATTATTCCCTTGGTATGAGAACGATTGGACGGGCTGGGGATGGTTGCCCTCTATAAGTTTTGGCTTTTTTGAATTACCGAGCATTGAACTAGGATTATTTGCTAATCCTATGTTTTGGATGTGTGTTGGGGTCGGTATGATTATCCAAACCTTTCAATCAGCCTGCCTCAATGGGGAACGGTTCGCAACGGTAAATAATCCCCGCGTTATCGGCTTAATCGCTGTTGGTACATGGATTTTTGACATCATCATGACTTTTACAACTCGCTTCCCGTGGCGCTACTCCGAACCGGGGATGATTATCGGCTGTTTACTTTTCAATATATTTACCATCGGCTGTGCTGAATGGGGCAGATGGGGAGAAAAAGTTTTATCCGGGAAGTAAATTAAAAGCGGCTAAGTTTTGGCTTGGGTGGGGTTCAATTCCCCACAGTCGCCTGTCTATTGTCTAAACCTATGACTAACCTACCAAATAAATTAGCTAGATTAACCACACGAGAAACCGCTCACTTTGTCTCGGAATACCCAGAAATTGAATATCTAGAAGCGGGTCATATAGGAGATTGGTTGATTACTCGTAAAGACCAATTACTATACCTTGCGTCCGAAGAAAGAATAGGGTCGGGGTTAGCCAAAACAGCAGGTGTTTTGGTGCTTGGCGCTGGCGCAATATTTTACGCTACTTCCCCCATCGCACCTATCGGTATTGTGGCTGGCGCTGTTGGGTTCATCTGGACGCAAATAACAGATAGTTCTCATACCCATACATTTAACCCTATTCCCTTTGTTCGTGGTGGATTACTTGAAACTATAGGTTCCTTGGGTAACAGCGTTACGCGGGAAGAATACCTTAATAATTACGATGAGTTTGATAAGCTCAAAGGCTATTTACCTCCAGTTGAGCGCCAAGAATATATAATGCTGCGCGAACATTCTGGGCTTATTGCAGAGTACTTAAACCATGTTGAATCCGGTAAGCGGTTCTATGCTTATCGGTGGATAGTTGACCAATACACCCTTCTGCACGGTTCTTTCCCTACTCCAGAACAAACGCAACAGCACGTAAATTCAATAGAGTTTATCTCACCGATGGTTGATTGCGATCGCCTATCAGAAATTAGGCAAGCATCGATACCACAAACCAAACCTATAACTAAGGAGTTACCAAAACCAACATTCAAGGAATTACCCAAACCAAACTTTGTTGATACTCCCAAGCCCGTACAACCAGCACAATTACCAGAACGCCCCTTAGCACCAACACCTAAGTTTAAGCTTACTGACCTACCCAACTTACCTCTAAAACAACGAGCAGTTGCAATTATTGAATTACTCAAAGCTGGTGGTTTTGCAATTGATGATTGCTTGTCCGGTCAAATAACCGCTATAGCTGGCACTCAACGGGGCGGTAAGGGGACGTTAGCCGGAATTCTAACCATACTACTTAAAGCATTTAATCCTAGCCTTAACGCTCAATATTTCACCGCTGGTGTTGATGTTTATCCCTTTTCTTGCAACCTCACAAGCGCATTAAATTACGCCGGACGAGATACTGAAACCTCCGATAAGTTGGTTGCCCAAGACTTGCTCAATTACCTAAAGAAATTAGAAGGAAGTAAGCCTTATTCACAGAAGAACACTTTGCTCATAATCGACGAAGCAATGCGGTTGTTTTCATTAATGGATGAGCGCGAACGCAATTGGGCTTTACAGTTTTTACTTACTAGATTTGAAAAAACTGGAGCGGGTTTAATATTGGTACTTCACGCTACTAGTTTGGGTGCTGTTGTTGGTAGCAAGAATACATCTGGTATGGCAGCAACCTTTAAAGAAGGTATTAATTTTATTGGGTGTTACTCTCAATCAATTAATGCGGACTTTTTAAGAAAAATTAGTGTTGCTAGTGGTAAGTATTTCAAGGCTAACCCTAATAATTTTGGTACACCAATTGAAGGGGGAGAATTGGGAGAGATACCCGCATGGTTAAAAGCAGAAAAGCATCCAGGTAATAGTCAACCAGACCCCGTTAGAACATTACTAACTTACTTCCCAGAATTAATACAAGAGCATGAATATGAAACGCTCGTAACCGACAAAAAGCTAGCAAATATTGAGGATATAAATAGACTTGAATTCACCTTACAACTTCAAGATGAACCACAAGATATAACACCATCAATTAATCTTTCTCCTAATGCTGTAAAGATAAATGAATGGCTAAAAGCTAATAGAAACAACCAATGGGTTATTTACAAAGGTAAGCACGATAGGGACATGGGTTTTATTAAATGGTTATCTCAAAATAACATCAAAGGAGATGATAAAGAAGATGCAATTATTGAGCTATTTAGTTTAGGAATTATTGAAATGTCTGATGATGAAAATGCAGTAATAATTAAACAATAAGGTGTTACGTGGGAGGGGTGTTACGGTGTTACCGGAACGGTGTACTCATCTTTAATTCGTTAGTACACCCCACACACCCCAGGTAACACTCTCTCGGTAACACCTCTGGTAACACCCTTTTTACTAATAGTAATTGCGCGATGCTTTAAGTTAAGTTCATATATTAATTTTGTTACATTTAAGGCAAGCGTAACTGCATAATCAATTGAACAATAATTATAAACTTATAAAAAATCTGTAATAAACACAACTTATGAAGTGTTAATAACTTTATGTGCTACAACGAAAATCATCACTACGCTTTTAATTATAACCCAAAGTCTTATTATTCAAAATCGTTTTATTTCTATCCCTAGCTGTCGTATAATTACACAGTTTATTTTTAACAAACATATGGATTTATAAATTTTTAATAGGTGAATCTAATACCAAAATTACCATAGAGTATTTATCATACTATGCGCCGCTTATATTTTGTTTAAGCTGACGAAATAGGTGGTTAATAAAAATTATATTGATTGTTATTTTTACTAAATAAAGCAATTAATAGCAATCGGGATATGCTCAGATTAGCCGGAGTATATTGCAACTAACCACCACAGGATAAACATATGAATATTACGCATAATTTAGAACAATTAAACAACAGATTAACCGATGCTTTACAAATACTATAAGGCTTAAAAACTCATTATTCCACTATATTTAAATAAGTTCTTCCAGAAGGAAAATAATTGCGACTAGAAGACGCACCTACATCACGCTCATAATGCTCAATACGAAATAGAAAAAGCACTCCTAAATGCTGGCACAGACCTATATATTGATTAATAGTTGATATTAAAAAATATCCCATCTTCCTTGATTGGTTGATGAGACTTTTTTGTTTGTTGGTTTCATTCATATCTTGAATAAGCTTTTATGAGTTTCGTTCACATAGGTGGACAACACACCTCAGCCATAGGCGAGGTGTGTTGAAATGGTCTAGCTAGCTACATAGCATCTTGATTTTTTTCTTTCTTCTTCGGTTTGGTAGTGATTTTTTCTGGGTTGTTATCTCGTTTGTCCACGTCAGTCGTTATCTTGACCTTTTGAGGACTAGCTTCTAACTCGAATAAGTATCGACCATTAATCATATAAATAGTCGTAATAGCACCTATGGCAAATATCAACACTCCAGCTAACGGTAGGGTGATTTGCCAGATAGGGAAATTGCGTTTCATAGTAGTTGTGTCCTCAAACTAATGTGTTTTTGAGGCTCTTTACCCAGAGCGGAGCGCACAGCAATGAAAGTGTTTGTCACGGCGAATATACGGACGTGATAAACTAAAAAAAGATAAAAATAATTTAAAACTGAGGCTCGACACTCAAAACTGGGTTTCGAGCCGTTCTATTTTATTAGTGTTTTTTGAAAAAAGAATTGTGACAGCGGAAACAAGAAGCCCCAAGCGCTTCAAGCCTCCAGGTAAGCTTTGCGAGAAGCGTTTTTGAATTTTTTCCAAGAGATGCGAGCGCCGTAAAGAACGCGACGGGTGATTCTCTTGATGGCAGTTTTCTTGATATAGGATGTACTTGGTTGCAATATTCTGAAAACAGGTTGTCACATTTCTGGCTGGAAATAACACATAGGCTATATAGGCATGGCATTCTTCTTGTATGGAACTATAAGTTGATGCCATCTGAATGTCACATTTCTGGCTGGAAATAACACATAAGTTATATAGGCATGGCATTCTTCTTGTATGGAACTATAAGTTGATGCCATCTGAGTGTCACATTTTCTAAAGTAAATATCACGGTTATATACAAGGGCTTTCTTTTAAACGCATGGAGCTATAGGCATTAAGCATCGGGTTGTCGAGGAGTAAAACCCATCTCTAGCGATTGATTTACTGCCAAACAAAAAGTCTAGGAACCAAGATATTCAAATTAACTTCCTTGGACTATTATATTACGGCATTTACACATCTTCTGACATAGAAGTGTTACCAGTGGTGTGTCGCTCAAAGGCAGCATCTGAGCGCACAGCTTATGTTGATGCCATCAAGCCGCAGGCTCTCTCCGGCTAGATATTTTCAATTTATTCAAGGTTGTTATCTACCAAGCTATTAATGTTTTAACTGGAGAAACTATGCAGAATTCTAATTGCAACCCTTCTTTTGATGCATCTACAACTCTTAGAGAAACTTTTGTTAAATCAAAAGAAATTCAAGCGCAGATAGATTTACTCAATCTGCGCTTTTTATCGATGATAAACCCAGAAGACAAGGATACGATTAATATTATTCCTTATGTAGTAATGATGATTAAAAAGTTTCCTCTAGTGAAACTGACGGCACAAGAAGTTTGTCATGAGTCATATATACGCAGTTATAAAAAAATCATCAAGGGCGAGGTAATTAAGAACTATCAAGGATGGTTTAAAAAAGTAAGTTTTAATATTATTAGGGAAGAAAATGCAAAAGAGAAAAAAAGAATAGGTTTGCAAGAACGTTTGATTCCGAATATTCCTAATTATGATTCACCAATCAGTTTCAATAATACAGATAAAATGACTAAATTATATGCCAGTCTTGAGACATTAAATACCCAAGAATTCAAATTGCTGAAATTAAAGATAGTAGAAGGTATGACTTATGAAGAAATAGGAAATATTTTAGTGGAGCAGGGGGAAGAAACGATGAATGACGCAACGTTACGAGCTAAATTACGGCAACAGTTGAAGCGAGCTAAAGCAAAGCTGCGTAGAAACTTTACGGTTGATAGTTAATGATTATATAAAAGAGTTGTTATTTTCGATATTTATTGTTTTTATTTATTTTGTTTTTCTATAGAATATTGCGAAAATTATATATTTTTGACTGAAATAATAATTAGGTCAAAATAGTTTAGAGAAAGGAGTAAATATGAATGTGATTATTGCTATGTTTACATGAAAATTATCAACTATGGTGTATTTACCAAAGTTAACAGTGAAGTACAATAAATGGGGTTGTGATGGAAACTTTGCTACAAGTTTTTGAGAAAAGAAGTTTTAGTATAGCGGGCAATATTGAGGAACTGGCGCACTATTGGCAAAATCGCTTGGCTGATGAATGTTCGCAACACAGCGAAGCGACAAGAGAAGGTATAACCAACTGGCTTTTGGGAATTGATAAACAACGACTTGAAAATCTCGATGCTAAAGAATTGAAAATCGCTAAACAAGCGATGGAATATCGCTATCAGATTTTGTGTCAACGCTATTTAGGAATGAGCAGGGAACGCGGTTATCGTAACTTAATTACTCGTCTCGGAAGCTTAGCGACATTGCGTTCCAAAATTCAAACCTGGATTTCTTTCAGTGGGGAACACCAGCTTGGAGTATTGGATGTGTTACAAGATATACTCCAAGAATTATTCCAAAGCGACAACTATATGATTTCTCAAATAGTTTTTATTTCTCAGCTTACCCAGGATAGCAGGTTGAGAAATGCATTACTGTTTGCCAGCTTGGAAGAGTATTGTATGCGAACAATACGCAATCAGCCGCTACTGGTATATCGCTTTATCAACTATTTAAAGAGAACTCAGCACGGCAATTTAACTCAACTACCCAGAAGAGATTTGGTGGGTTTGGTTTCGCAAGAATTACTTACATTTGATGGTGAAAATCAAGACAGCTTGGTAGATCGAAACGCCATACTATATTATCAAGAAGATGAGAAAGCGCAGGAACAACAAGTACATCGTCAGTTGCTAAAAGAGGAATTTTCCGAATATCTCCAAGATTTTCTTGGAGAAGATGCTCGGATGTGGCTACAACTGTACCTTAAAGGCTTCACCCAAGATGCGATCGCGAAAAAATTAGGTAAGCCAATTAAAGAAATTTATCGGTTGCGAGAAAAGATTGGCTACCATGCTGTGCGGGTTTTTGCGCTCAAAGATAAACCGGAATTAATCACTAACTGCCTGGAAACTTCTTTACAGGAACACAATTTAGGATTAGCACCAAACCAATGGCAGCAATTGGAAGTTATGACCTATCAGGTGATGGGTAAATTAGCTAAAGTATATCCATCTGCACAAGAAATAAGAATTCAAAGAGACTATTTACAGTTTTGCATTACTGGTATCACTGATTGCCGAGATTTTGACATACCATACATAACAGGAAGTTCTATAAGAGGTATTTTAAGGACTTTAATTAGTACGACTAGCCTTAGAGACTTCACAAAAATTGGCGTGATAACTATTTTTGAAAAGCTGAAATCAAAAATTTTTACCCCAGAGTTATTAAATAGTTTTTCTTCTAGGAGTTTGATTCTCCAAGCTAATCCAGGAATGGGGAAATCAACTTTAGGTATAAGTATGCTTAGTTCTGCTATTTTTCATGATGTTTTTAAAGAGGTTAATACTTCTAATATAAACAGGCATTCAAAAATATTTTTCAATCAGTTATTATCTCATTTTGAACATATTAGTTACGAGGCGTTCAATTCTGCTTATATTAGTTGGAACTTACTTAAACATAAACAATATAAACTAAATAATATTGATATTTTTGTATTCAAACACCTCCAGCCTAAGATAGAAGATAGGCTTCTTTGTGTACAAGAAGTTAGTAGTTATATTTTTAAATTTACAGGTCAAAGTCACAGTTGGAATCTGAAAATAAAAACAGATGAAGCCAAATTACTTTTAAGTCGTTGTTATCTATTAGATTTTAGCTATCATGATAGAAATAATAACTTACCATTAAAAGAAGTAAATGCAGCGATTAATAGCAATATTGATGAAGAATACTATGATTCTAATGATTCATACTATATAAAATTCCTAAAAGAGTATTACGATTTAGTCAATACAACCGAATTATCTGAGGAACAAGCAGAACGCTTGTCAGAGATTCTGGAAATAGCCGAACAGAATGAAAAACTGAGCCTTCTTTTCAATGAGATTGATAATTTGGTAATGCAAGAACTCAACTTGTTAGATGAGAAGCATTTACAGGTACATGAAAAACAAAAGATAAGTTTACTAAATTGGCTAAAAATATTAGCAGATTATTTATCTAATAAATCAGAAAAACTTAATAATTTTATTGGTATGAATAATAGTAATTTTGTTATAATTAAAGAAGAGGAAAATTTCGATTTACTAGAAAACACAAAATCAAATGACGTGTTCAACTTAACACCAACCGATTACATAGAATTACTAAAAGAGTATTACGATTTAATCAATGCAACCGAATTATCTGAGGAGCGAGCAGAACGCTTGTCAGAAATTCTGGAAATAGCCGAACAGAATGAAAAACTGAGCCTTCTTTTCAATGAGATTGATAATTTGGTAATGCAAGAACTCAACTTGTTAGATGAGAAGCATTTACAGTTATATGAAAAACAAAAAGCAAGTTTACGAGAATTAGTAGAAAAGCAGTTAGAGATAGATAATTATCTAGAGTTAGCCAAAGACGAATTCAAAGATTGTCAAGAGTATGATAAAGATAATTGCGATGCGAGGTTAAAACATATCGAAGATGCAATCCGAGGTGAAAAAACTGATGAATTAATAGAGTATGAAAAATTAGTGAAAGATTATTCACTCAGGGTTGAACTTGCAAGCTTAGTCCAAGATTATAGTGGGCAAATGGAAGCCTTAAATAAATTAGGAACAGCATACTTTAGCATAGGTGAATATCAACAATCCATTCGGGCTTATCAAAAGAATTTAGACTTGGCAAGAAAATGTAATGACACTGAGAAGGAAAAGCAAGCACTAAGTTTTCTCAAAAATTTACACAGAATCAAAGAGGAAGCTGACAATATTTAAAAAGCCATCGATTCTTTTGAAACTTCTTAAGAAATTAGAACCAGCAATCACTTCCCCAAGACTGGGCAATGACGCAATATAATTTGGGCTAAGATTACAGCGACAGAATCAAAGGGGATATTGCTAACAATATCAGTTAAAACAATCTGGCAAATCTTCACCAGTCCCAAGGACGGTACAGCGAAGCGGAATCTCTGTTTCAAAAGTATTAGAACTAACGATGCGACTATTGGGAGAAGAACATCACTTGCACCAAGGACATTACACGGAAGCGGAATCTCTGCTTCTAAAAGCTTTGTATATTTGTGAGGAACAATTACCTTTAGACAGTAATTTTAGCTCAAAGCGTGGTGGCTCGTATCAGCAAAGCTGCTTTCCCCCTTGTAGAAATCCCCAGGGTAAGAATTTAACAACTCAAATTTTGACTGTCTTACTAATTGCGCTCTGGCTTTGGTTTGGGATTACTACCTATATGGTCTTCAATTCTTTGCAGTTTTACATAACTATGTTCCATTAGCGTTCTGGTTTCTTCAACTTGACGAAGGCTTTTATGAATACGCTCTTGTGTAAAGTGTGATAACCCAGGTGGTGGTGAAATCTCAAAAACTGCTCTAGTAACTACTGCTAATATCACACAGAAAATCAACATTAAGAGAAACCAACCTACCAAGGTAAGCAACACATCAACTCTACAAATCAAGTCCAAAATCCTGTTTTTTACTCGTTCCCAAATTCTTGATATTCCTATCTTTTGGCGCTGCGCTATCGTGGCTGCTATCTTCTTCTGGTATCTCGCTAAGTCCTCTGTCTCCCTCCTTATCTTGCTTAACTCGTCGTCGTGATAAGTCGTCAATTGATGCATCTGGTATTGGCTCAACTCCATGCTTAACGGCTGGTTGTTCCTCAATACTTGGTTCAAGCTCACCAACTGTTTTTTCAGTGTCGGTATTTCTTGCGCGACGTTTCTCAAAAGCGGCGAGATTTCGGTTAAGTTCTTCAATTGCTCCGACTGTTGCTGAGATGTTAAATCGAGTGCGTTCAATGCTGACCCAAGCTTGTTGCAGGAGGTCGCTAAATTGTTGATTGTTTCGCTTTGGTCCGCTGCTGTTTTCAGCTGCTCCGTTGTTAAAACTGTCCACTCGTCTAACTCCTCTTGAAGGTCTTCAAATAACTGCTTCCAATCATCCGGTGCTGTTTCTGTTAGCTGTGCCAAATAACCGATATATTGCACCAAGCGAAACGCTGGGTCTTCTGGTTGCATTCCAGAATCCACCGCAAAGCGCAACACCTTGGCTT